>Ga0116229_10000272_pt1 | contig 62011 bp, 49 predicted proteins | sample S1TSphgellanicum_3_FD_87313 | JGI IMG/M metagenome (GOLD analysis project Ga0116229, IMG submission 87313) | Host-associated microbial communities from peat moss isolated from Minnesota, USA - S1T2_Fc - Sphagnum magellanicum MG | ecosystem: Host-associated > Plants > Peat moss > Unclassified...
CTGCCTCCTGCCTCCTGCCTCCTGCCTCCTGCCTCCTGCCTCCTGCCTCCTGCCTCCTGCCTCCTGCCTCCTGCCTCCTGCCTTCTTAAATGGATAGGAAACTATTTAGGACTTACTTTGTCAATCACCTTGATTTTCCCGTCATCCCCTACAGTCCAAACATCATAGACACCAACAACATCACCATTAGCATCTACATCCACATTGCCACTAGCCCCTTGATAGTTAATTTTTTTACCATCCTTCAGTAGCTTTAATCCTTGACAAACATCAGTTACTTCTATAGCAGATGGAGATGGATTGGCTACTTCACGCAGCTTGCTAGCAATACCAACCCCTGTGTTGGTTTTAGCTGCTTGTGCTGCTAGGACTAATAAAGCAGCAGCATCCCAAGCCTGAGGAGCATACTCTCCAGGAGTTCCACCTTTTTTGTCTTGCCAAAGTTTTGTAAAAGCTGCTAAGGCTTTACCATTAGAGCCAGGAACTGTACCGATCACCCCAGACAAAAGATATTTGCCATCAGAGCCTTTACCTACCTGATCTGGGAAGGAACTTGACTTCACCCCATCTGTGAGCAGAATTTGTACTCCTTTAGTCACACCTTGCTGATAAGCAGCTTTTAAGAATAAACTACCTGTTTCAGCATACAATACAGCGAGTACTGCATCTGGCTTACCAGCAAAAGCAGTAGAGGCTTCAGTATCAAAGGTTTGTGCTTTAGGATCGTAACGGACAGGATTATTTTGGTTAACTATAGTTCCACCCAATTTTGTAAAAGCTGAAACAAACGCCTTTTCAAATCCCACACCATAATCATTGTTGATGACTACTGTGGAAATTCGTTTGAGTCCCTTTTTATGAGCAAGTTGAGCTAAAGCCAAGGCTTGATAAGTATCAGGAGGAGCAGTTCTCGCCCAAAATCCTTTAAAGTCACCGTTTTTCGCTTTTTCCGTGAACACAGGACTAGTACTACCAGGAGAAATCAGCATCACTTGATTGGGGACAGCAACAGAAACAGCCGCTGTGGAGACACTGCTAGCAAAAGAACCCACAACACCAGCAACTTTATCCAAAGTCGCTAATTTAGTCATACCAGCTGCACCAGCTTTAGGGTCAGTTTGGTCATCTACTGATATAAGAGTTACCTGTTCGCCATTAACACCGCCACAAGCATTAACAGTATCTACTAGTAAGGGTACAGCACCAACCATTTGCTGTCCAACAGAAGCCAAATCACCAGTTGTGGGTAGTAAAGAACCTATTTTTAAACCCTTACTACTACTAGTGCTTGTGTCTGTGTTGGTTGTTGATGTAGGTGTACTACTTTGATTATTGTTAATTGTGTTAGGTTGATTACAAGCGGCTAACAAGAAGCTATTAGCCAGGGTAATACAAGTTAAAACTACGCTAGTACTAATTCTCGGCATGGTAGGCATAAACCAAACTTGACTCCTCTAAGATCCCAAAGCTGGAGACTAAGACTTAAACTTGTTTTTGGGCGAAGTTAGATCTTAATCCAGACTCTAAAGGATAAATGATAACATCCCCCTGTAAAGGTAAAAGTACTAAGTTCCTAGTCACACCTTACTTTGCTTAGGAAGTCATAATTGCCCCTAGCCCACTAAGATATTCCTGAAATAACCAACTTAACGGAGAGGGAGGGATTCGAACCCTCGGTACGGAGTTACCTGCCGTACAACAGATTAGCAGTCTGCCGCTTTCGACCACTCAGCCACCTCTCCAGGTGATAGAGTTCAACTTTATCAGATATTTTTAAGTTAGTCAATAGCTATTGCTCATGCATTCTATTGATCTCTCATTGTTATCGATCATTGACTAATGGAGATCAAAGTACTTGCGCTCGGATAAAAGCAGAGGGTAGTGCCAACAGTTTTTGCCATTGAGGAACATAAGCACGTTGATTGAATACTTTATAATGATTGCGCTCTATCACATCTAGAATTTCCCCATAAAGCATGGAAGCAGACCAGACAGGCCAGCGTCCATCTGGTGCTAGATAACTAACTCCTTTACTTGCTTTTGCGTAAAATTGGCGGGCACGATCAATTTCAAATCGCATTAAATTACACCAACGCTCATCCACAATTTGTTGGCGGAAATCCTCCTCGCTGTATTTAAATCTAGCAAGGTCTTCCAGGGGAAGGTAAATTCGCCCACGATGAGCATCTTCACCGACATCTCGCAGAATATTAGTCAGTTGTAAAGCAATTCCCAAAGCGATCGCTTCTTCAGTTGGTACATATGGTTGTTGATGGCAAAGCCAAGGCGCTGTATAGATACTAGTATCTATGCCAATAACTGCTGTTGACATTAAACCTACGGTACCAGCGACGCGATAGCAGTAGAGGTATAATTCCTCAAAAGTTTCATAACGACTACGATGTAAATCCATCCGCTGACCAGCAATCATATCCCGAAAAGGTTGAATACTAAGGGGAAAGCGTTGAATTGTATCTAATAGAGCCACATCATAATTATCTAGCGGATGTCCCGCAAAAACTGATTCCAGATGATGTTCCCATAGATCTAGGGTTTCTGGCGTAGTTTGAGTAGATGCGGGACCATCCACTAGCTCATCTGTTCGGCGACACCAAGCGTAGATTGCCCAAATAGACTGTCGCTTGGTTTTGGTCATCAGCATTGTACCTAAGTAGAAGGTCTTAGCGTACTTAGCTGTGAGCTGCCGACAAAGTTCATAGGAATCTTCTAAAGAAACCAGCGTTTTCATGCGCGGAGGGGAATCAGGCAATTGCAGCATTCGTTGCGGGCGATCTAGTTAGCGTTTACAGGTTATACCAAGTTTGGGATTTGAGATTTCAGCCTCCTAGGAGCAGCATAGCGAAATATATACTTACTAGGAGTATTGTGCCTAAAATAGTCAAGCAAAACTATCTGGCATCTGTTATAGCCTGTGATGTTAGCTTACCAGAAAGTACAGCACCTTCCATACTGGCTAGGTAGTGTTGCATGGTGTAATCTCCAGTCAGATAGAAATTGCTGATGGGAGTTTTTTGTGTAGGACGATGCTTTTGGCAACCAGGTGTAGCTTTGTAAACTGAACGGGGCGTTTTGACTAAATGATATTTTAGGAGCTTTGCCGGATTTTCTGCACCAAAATGCTGGGGGAAAAGTTTGGTTAATTCCGCCATCGTCGCCGCGATAATTTCTGCATCGGGTTGACTAATCCAGTCGGCGGCTGGTGCTAAGACTAGTTCGAGCATGGAACGCTCAGGATTAGCGTACTCGCGACAAGTGTTACTCATATCAGCATAAACGCTCAGGAGGGGCGATCGCGAAAAGAGTAAATGGTCAATATCTGTCAGTTTGCGATCAAACCACAAATGTAAGTTAATCACAGGTACTCCTGACAGTCCTGACAATTTTTGGAAAAATTCCATTTCTCGCCAAGGTGCAGGCAAAATAGCTTTCAGCGGGTCCACGGGTATGGCACTAACATATATGTCCGCGCTGAAAAATTCATCAGAGGCTCCATTGAGACCTCGCAATACAAAACCTTTTACTGTTCCATCTTCATGCAGGACAATCTCTTTGAGTGGGGAATTTAGCCTGACATGACCACCACGTTCCGTGATATAATCTATAATGGGTTGACATAAACGCTCTGTAGGTGAGCCATCTAAGAAGGCCATTTTAGAACCATTTTTCTCTTGGAGAAACCGATTCAAAGCAGTCAACAAAACAGTAGCAGAAATTTCTTCTGGATTGATAAAGTTTAACGCTTTTGACATAGCGATGAAAACTTCCTTTTCTACCCTAGGCGGGATGTTTTGCTTTTGCAGCCACTCTCGCCAGGAGTATCGATCCATTTCCTCAACGTATTTTTGCCCTTGGAGTATTGCTGGAAGTAATCCTAGACCAAAACTGATTTTTTCCGCCCATGACAGCATATCGTTGTTGCGCAAAATGGCTACTATGCCGTTGACTGGGGCTGGCAAATTGGGAAAATCGAAACGACTGTAAGTCCCAGGTGCATCTGGTTGATTGAAGATCATTGTGTGTTCTTTCCACTGCAATCGGTCTTCAATACTTAGCTCTTTAAATAGCTGCAACATATTTGGATATGCACCAAAAAAGATATGCAATCCTGTTTCGTACCAGTCTCCATCAGCATCTTTCCAAGCTGCGACTTTGCCACCAAATACGTCACGACTCTCTAAGACAATGGGTGTACAACCAGAGTCTGTGAGGTACTTAGCACATGAAAGTCCAGCTAAACCACCACCGGCGATCGCTACTCGCATTTAAACCTACTGCTTTTTAATATTTCTTCGTCATTTTATCGCTCTCATTATACTTTGCAATCTGTTACATCTAGCATGATTTGCCAAAAAAAGAGGGAGATATCCGATTTTTAGTAGTTACTATTGTATTGAGTAAAACCAAATAAACAGCAAAATTTACGGCGACCCCATGGTCGCCGCTAAAACAAATTAAAGCTTGGTTAATAAGCCAGAGTTTCTAAAGTTTCTCGGAGATATTTTTGCACTTGTTGCTCTAAGCGCAAACCTTGCAACTGACCGCTATTGCACTCAAGTTGCCAACGTTGAAAACCCGAACTACCTGAAATTACCTGTTTTAAATTTTGCCAAACGGGAGTTTCATGGGAGGCTCGGCGATTGCTAGGTGAAATATGAGCCATAGTTCCTCATGCCTTGTAAAAGTGACCAAAGAATTATGGAGACCTGATAGCTAATGATCTTAGGATAAAACATGATGTAGCAGTTTTATTGCTATTTTCCGGTTCTTCCCGTCAAACTGCAGCTACCTTTAACCAATAAAAACTAAATCTAGGGACAGAATAATTAGACCCAACATAAATTTAATTGTTTCATCCTATTTAATTCTGTGTTATCGGTCACCAAAATTAGTAATTTACAAATCAGAAATTTACAAAAATATGCTTTTATTGATCAAATCTTCACATTTATCACTTTTTTAACTGGATTTCCCCCATTTAGACAATATATCGATCTGATAAATTCTTTGCTAGTGGCTGATCCTGGGAATCTTGAGTACTGAGTTTTCTGGCATTAAATGTTGAGAGTTGCACAACTGCTTAAAAGCAACACCCCCAATTTAGCTTATTCCTCAGTACTCCATATCTTTCCACTACTTGGTCATAGTCAGGGTACGGCGCTTAGTTACCATTTGATAGGATTCTATAATGTCATTTTCTGCCCAATCATGGAACTTATCTACACCAATACCACATTCATAACCAGCATTAACTTCCCGCACATCTTCTTTGATCCGTTTCAAGGAATCAAGTACGCCTTCATAAATTACCTTACCGGCGCGACGCACTCTCAGTTTACAGTTACGCACTAGTTTACCGGATTGGACATAACAACCAGCAACTGCACCTCTTCCCACAGGGAATACAGCACGTACTTCTGTTTGTCCCAGATGTTCTTCCACCATTTCTGGCTCTAAAAGACCTTCCAAGGCACCTTGAATGTCTTCTAGTAGTTTGTAAATGATGTTGTATTCTCTAACATCTACACCAGATTCATCCGCAGCTTGTCTTGCTCCACTAGCATAAGTAGTATTGAAACCGATGATCACAGCATTACTAGCAGCCGCTAGGTCAATATCTGTCTCGGTAATTTCACCAGGGGCAGACAACAGCATCCGAATTTGCACTTCGTTTTGCGGAATTTGTCTGAGAGAACCAATAATCGCCTCTACTGAACCTTGCACATCTGCTTTTAAGATCAAGTTGAGTTCTTTCAACTCTCCTTCTTGTGCTTGGGCAGAAAGCGTCGTTAAGGTAACGCGTCCTTGGAGGAGACGAGATAACCGCTGTTTGTCAGCGCGATCGCTAGCCAATGCGCGAGCTTCTTTTTCATTCTGGAATACTTGAAATTCGTCTCCGGCTGCTGGTACATCACTTAAACCTAATACCTCTACAGCAAAAGATGGACTAGCAATATCGACTCGTTTGCTGCGATCGTCAACCATAGCTCGCACTTTACCAAAAGCGGAACCAGCTACCAACATATCTCCCACGCGCAAAGTACCATTCTGAATCAGGAGAGTGGCGACTGCTCCCTTAGCTTTATCTAGATGAGCTTCAATTACAGTACCTCTAGCGGGGCGGTCTGGATTAGCCGATAGTTCGCCTACTTCAGCTACCAGCAAGATCATGTCTAGGAGCGTATCTAGGTTTTCACCTCTAATAGCACTCACAGGTACCATAATTGTTTCACCACCCCATTCTTCTGGAGTCAAACTATATTGAGTTAGTTCTTGTTTAACTCTATCTGGCTGTGCTCCTTCTTTATCAATTTTGTTGATAGCAACAACAATAGGTACACCAGCAGCTTGTGCATGACTAATAGCTTCAACTGTTTGCGGACGCACACCATCATCAGCAGCTACTACTAAAACAGCAATATCTGTCACCCGCGCTCCTCTTGCTCGCATTGCGGTAAAAGCTTCGTGACCAGGAGTATCTAAAAATACAATCTGTTTTTGTTTACCTTCGTGTTCTACATCTACATGGTAAGCACCAATATGCTGGGTAATACCTCCTGCTTCACCAGCAGCCACTTTAGTTTTGCGAATCGAGTCGAGTAAGGTAGTTTTACCGTGGTCAACATGTCCCATAATCGTCACTACTGGCGGACGACGGATGAGATAATCTAAGTCTTCTAGATCAATCATCTCAGTCACTTTCCGGGCTTCTGCTTCTGGCTCCGCAGTTTCTACGTTAACTTCCAGTTCTTTGGCTACCAGTGTAATTGTGGGAATATCGAGATTTTGGGTAATACTTACCGCCATCCCCTTAATAAACAGGATTTTGACAATCTCTGTATCAGCAACAATTAAGGCATCAGCCAGCTCTTGCACTGTCATTGGTCCTGTAACGATGATTTTCTCAGGACGCTCTTGCTTAACTTCTACTTCTTGACGACGGTTTTGGTCGCGATGAGAACTAGATTTCTTAGCTTTAGTAGCCGTAGCTACTGTGACTGCTATTGGTTGCTGTACTGGTCGTGCTGCTTTTGGTTTAGGCGGACGAGCAATAGAAAGACTAACCTGTATAGTAGCTGGAGTTCCTAGATCGTCTTCATCTAATAAATCGTCTTCTTCAAAATCATCGTCCAGAATAGGTTTGACTCGTTTACCTTTAGGTCCAACCTTTGCCTTCTCTTTAATTTCGTCAATTATTTCCTCTTCCTGCCATTTTTTGCCACCTTTGTTGAGGCGAGGAGGAGTTGGACGTTTCAGATCTAGGATTTCAGGTGTAATCGGCTCCTCATCCAATACTTCTTTTTTCCCACCTACACCTGATAGATGTCTTGGTGGTGTAGCAGTAACAGCAGCGACCGGTTCCGCAGAGCGTGACGGTCTACTAGGTCGTTGAATATCTGTGGAGGTCGAGGTTCCGGGTGGTCTATTACCCCTTTGTTCTGGTTTGGTAGGTGAGGAAGTCGGACGATTCTGGTGCTTTTGTGGTACAGATGGTGTTGGTTGATTTTCTGTTGTTGTAGCCTTGCCAATTTTCGGTTTTGTTTGTTCTCGCTCTTCTTCCCGCCGTAGCCGTTCGCGCTTGAGGATAGGTTTTTCTCCCGAAACTACCTGTTCAGTTGGCGCAGCTTTCTCTTCTGCGTGTCTAGCAGGTGGATTTACCAGTTGAGCTTTTTGGGGCTTTTCTAGTTTTTCTGACTTAGTCTTGGATGAAACTGCCTTTTCTGGTTTTTCTGAGGGCGTGGTTTTCTCTGTTACTAGTTGGCTATGAGACTTTTGCTCGGATTCTGAGACATGAGGTTTGGGCTGTGTCTCAGATAAATTTCGGGGTACAGGTCTAGTTGGTGCCGTCGGCTTCATGGGCGAGAATGGTGTAGCGAAAGGCCGTGGGGGAGCAGGAGAGTTGACATCATCGTCAGCAGCTTGATTATTAGTAGCAACTGACGCTTCTGGGGCGTTGGAATTGGTAGAGTTTCTCAAGATTTTGGGTTTGCGAATTTCCAAAATTTGTTGTTTATGTGATGCAGCAGGTCGGTTGCGTCCACCAGTTTGGGGTGAATTTGGCTTATGGTTGTGTGTACCTTGTTCCTTTTTGGACAAGGCATTTGTAGCCGGGAGTTTCTCCGCTGCTACACGAATTTGTTCAGCCTCTGATTCAGAAATCGTGCTGCTATGACTTTTGACCGCGATGCTGAGCTGGTCGCAAATTGCTAATAGCTCTTTGTTATCCAAATTCAATTCCTTTGATAAATCATAAATTCTAACTTTGCCGTTGTTCATCCACTCTTTCCCCTTTAATTTACAGTCTTAATGGATGGTTGCCTGGTTTGTGACATCTCCATCCTTAGATCACTGTTTTTTAGGTTACCTTTGATAATTTTGTAGGTGCCTCCAATCAGGAAAGAGAGATGTTCCGGGTTAATTCTGGTGTCTTGACCAATAAATGATAGTTAACACCGAACTGCGCCTGAGCGCTACCAGGTTGCCATTTTTTGGGTTCTTGTTTTGCTGATTCTGAGTCTTCCACAACACAACCCGTGTAAAACTTGTTGGATGTATTGCTGCATCCCTTCGATTGCCAATGCTTTGGGAAAGCAAGTGGCTTTGATTCTAGAGAGCTATTTGCCTTTTACACCCACTTACTATTTTGGCACTAATTTTTGGCAATTCCTGTAGGATATGGTAAAAGTCCGAATAGCTCGACTGCTTACCAAATATTCTTTTTGTGATTAAAACCACAATTCCAGAATACAAGAGCCAAAGAAAAGCGCCTACTCCTTATTTTGGGCTAATCGCTGCCATAAGGTTTCATACAGCGCTTCTGGCACTGCGGCGTGCAGCGATCGCCCTAGTTTATTTTTTTTTGAGCTACTTGGAGACAGCTAGCCTTAGGGCAAATGTAGGCTGAACGACCCATGCCCCAATCTAATTGTACATTGGACGAAGGAAATATGCGGACAATCCGCCAAAACTCTTCCTTTAAGCCTACTTGACGACAGCTAAGACAACGCCGATAATTTGGTTTCATTAGGCATTTTTGCTAAGTTTATCTTTGTTGTTGTCAACAATCAACCATAGACACCAATAAACTGTCAACCACTAATCATCCTCTCCTAAGTGAAAATCATCTGCATCTAATGCTAGTTCATCTTCAAGTTCATACTCTACTTCTGAACTACTATAGTCATCCTCCTCAAGTTGTTGTTTAGCTCTAGCAGCGATGAATTTTGCATCTTCGGCTGCATGATCGTATTTAGCTTTATCTTTAATATCAATCTTCCAACCAGTCAATCGGGCTGCTAAACGTACATTCTGTCCCTCTTTGCCAATTGCCAAACTCAATTGATCTTCCGCGACTAAAACGTGGGTTTGCCGAGTTTCCGGGTCCATAAGTCGGACTTCATCAACCCGAGCTGGACTCAAGGCGTTAGCTATATAGGTGGCTGGGTCTGGAGACCAACGAATTACATCGATTTTTTCACCCCTTAACTCATTAACTACTACTTGGATCCGCGAGCCTCTAGCTCCAATACAAGCTCCCACAGGGTCTACATCACGATCAAGAGTATCAACTGCTATTTTAGTTCGCGGTCCTACATAACGGGAAGGGGGGTTAGCCTCCCGCGCTACAGCCACAATTCGCACAACTTCATCTTCAATTTCCGGTACTTCATTAGCAAATAAATAAACTACCAAACCAGCATCAGCCCGAGATACTAATAACTGTGGTCCGCGCTGTTGACCTTGTGATACTTTTTTCAGATACACCTTAAAAGTAGCATTGGCTCGGTAATTATCATTCGGTAACTGTTCCCGTTTAGATAGTTCAGCTTCTACTTCTGGTTGACCAAAACCACTGCTAACCGCTAATATCACTGACTGCCTTTCAAAACGTAGCACTCTAGCTTGCAGAACTGTACCTTCAAGATCTTGAAACTCTTCTTGCACCATTTGACGCTGCTGATCCCGCAATTTTTGAGCTAGGACTTGCTTAGTTTGCATGGCCGCCATCCGACCAAATTCTCCTTGGTCTGGCGTAACATCCAGGACTACGGAGTCTCCTAGCTGTGCCTCTGGTGCTACCTGCTGCACTTCCTCTAAGGAAATTTGGTGGTCAGAATTAATCACTTCTTCCACAATAGTTTTAGTAGAAAGGACGCGAAATCCTTGTCCGTCAGTATCAAGTTCTACTTCAAAATTATCGAAATAATCTTCATCAAATTGCTTGCGCTCTAGATTTTGCGCCCGACGATAACGTTCATAACCCTTAAGTAGTGCTTCTCTAATAGCTGATTGAACTGCCAAACGAGGTAAATTGCGCTCACGGCTTATACTTTCAATTAAATCTTTTAATCCAGGTAAACTAACCATTGACATAAAAAATCTCCTTAATTTATCTGTAAGCACCCAGTAAAACTGACTGCAGAAGTGGCAATCAGGCATATTCTTATAACCTGATACGAAGGTAGCCAATCGCTTTACCTTGCTTAAATTAGCCTATATACTAGACTATACGCTCATATTCCTAACTACCAATTCCTGGTTCACAACGGTCGGTGGAGCGAAGTCGTGTTTAAGGTGGAGTTCCTCCGCCTGGTGAGCTAGGCACCTAATTCTTAGCGACGCGCATCTAGTTGCACCCTAGTAACCAGAACACGAGGAATTTCAACTACACGACCTTTTTGGTTGAGATAGACTGTTGTTTCATCCCGGCGCATTAATTGACCAGTCCACTCTTGCTGTCCATCGTGGATTTGAGAAGTGGAGATAACTACAGGAAATCCTTTAAAGGAAATAAACTCTCTGTCAGTTAGCAATTGGCGTGAAATACCAGGACTGGACACTTCCAACACATATGCATCTGGAATTATCTCTGATGTATCCAAAGAGATTTCCAATGCCCGGCTCATCCGCTCACAATCATCTAAACCAGTTTCCTGTTGAGGATTACGGATATCTACTCGGAGGATTGGTGGCTGGTGGTTCGTGTGAAAAACTGCACCAACAACCTCCAACCCCAGTTGTTCTGCTACTGGTGTTGCTAAATCAATAATTTGTGGGACTAAAGGATGAGTCATTGCCAAAAATCAATAAAAAAAGTGGGTATTGACCCACTTCCTGCGATAGGGATATCTTTCAAGAAGTCTTTTGCGGAGCATGAGCGTCTCCTGCTCCGGACGAACTAATGTTAATTCGCCTCTACCTTGAGTGTAACGTATTTCTCCAGATAGTCATTACTCATTAGTTATAAGTTCTGTTGTTAATGGGAGTGTTATTCCATTTTGGCAAGAGTACCACCTTTTTGCTCCATGAGGTCAACAGCAGCCTGTGTACGCATCTGTCTAGTTTCAGCAATAATCTTGTCTATATCATCTTGGGATAGATGCTGGACATAATTAATTTTCACTTCTTCCAAGAAGTCAAATAGTAAACTTTGGATTTTAGTCATTACATGTTTTTCCTGCAGCTCCCCTCCTAAGGCTGTACTAAAGCTTTCCACTAATTTAACAGAAAGTTTTTTAGTCACAGGATCAGTACTCATACCCTGCAGAATTTCATACAGACTTGTCGTGATCTGCTCAGACAATTGCTCGCTTAAATAAGCCTGGGTTTGTACTACTCCAGGAAGATTTTGGAAATTCTGATAAATAGGGACTTGTTGACAAGCACTAAAAATAGCATGGCGCAAAATGGCTACCATTTCAGGTTGGATTTTAGGCATGACTTGCTGAATTATCGTCAGTACCAATAACTCAATCATTGCCTCTAGCTCATTAACTTGATTAATATCTAAATAAGGTTTGGCATTTTGTCGTTGTTTTAGCCAGAGCAACACATCACCCCGTTGAATGGAACCCTGAACTTGGTTGATGACTCGTACCACCACAATCTCTGTCAATTCTTCCGCAAAGTTAGCCAGAACTCCTTGGTTAACTTGCTGCTGTATTAGTTTCAGATCAACTAAATGAGATCTGTCCAGGCGTATCATAAGCGGAATAATACGTAGCCAACGAAAAAAAGGTAATAATAGAAGTAAATCGTACCAACGCCATAGCAGAGCTTCTATCCATCCTAAATAAGAGTACTTTCGTTTGAGATAAAAAATATGGCCGAGTAATTCCACTCCAAAGAAAAATACAAAAGGTTGGTCAATTTGCCAAAATCGGTTGATAAATAGACCATCTTCGCCTATTTGGCGGTAATAATTCACAAGCATTAACGGACGGATATTATGATCAAAAAAATCTATTTCCTGCGTCCAATGGTTTTGAGATAAATACTCTTGACTCCAAAAAGTCGCAAAGGCACGTTTTGCAGATTCCTTGTGGACGTGTTCTCTCATGCGGTCTTTAATTTTTTCCAAGATGCCACTTTTCCCGGCTTCTACGAAAGGACTAGTATTAACCATTTCAGTACTGAGATCGGTGAGTGTCTGTAATTGGGCTTTGACTTTAGGTGATGTTAATCCCCATAAACTGACTTGTTTCTCTAACCCATCTACCGTTTCTAAATATTTTGTTGTTTCTCGATGCGGTTTAATACCTTTTATTGGATCATAAAATAAATTAACTTGAGATACTTCCTGTCCGTAGCGATCATGAAAGAACTTATATAGATACTTCACATAGGAATCCCGTAATGGGATGTAACTTAAATCAAACAAGATCAAGATGAAGTTAATAGCAATTGCAATTGCCATTAAGCGTTCAAACAAAAGAGTATATTGTTGAGTAGAGTTGCCTTTATTCATTTTAGGGTTGTTGATTATACAGACTTGTCCTGAATTAATTTATATTAGTTTTTCGTCGCGAAAGAATTTGCAAAAGATGCAGTTAAAGAAACTTAAAAATGCCCTTTTAACATTTATATTGTTTTCAGGTGTTATTCACAGGAGTTTTTATGTGGTGTGATTTAGGAAAATCAAGAGCAACTATTGCTTTGACTTGTTTAGTGACAGCTAGTGTGGTGGTTTCCCATGCTGCTTTTGCTGCCCATCATAGTATCTACAATCATAAGCAATTTCGTGCTGTACTCAAAGGATTAGGGTACAATGTCAAACTAGGCAGCGAACCATTGACTGATCCAGCAACAGTCAAGGAAATTAAAGAGTTTCAAAAAGGTTATAAGTTAACTGTTGACGGTAAAGAGAACCCACAAACAGCAAAACATGCTGCTCTGATTGTGGAAATCCTACAGGGAAATTTGAATCTAGTACTGAAACTGGCTAAACCTCTGCCTCGGGATCGTTTTTACGATAGTCAAGTAGAGGATTCAGTTAAGGAGTATCAGAAAAAAAATCAACTTAAAGAAACAGGTATTGCTGATTTAGTCCTGCGTCAGAAACTAGATAAAGATGCTAAGGATATTCTAAGCAAATTATCAAGTGAGTCATCTTTGCCTAAATCTAAGTCAACGCCTACTCCTTCTGCCAAGGTAAAGGATAAGCCTATGAGTAAGCCGATGGCTAAACCAATTAAACCGGGTAAACCTGTTAAATCAGCTAAACCAGTGGCTACTCCCTCTTCTAATCCTTAAATTATGACTTGGTAAGTGGCAGAGGGGCAGGGGAGAGAAAGAAGCAGGAGAGCAGGGGAGAGAAAGAAGTTGATGCTTAAGTGGTTAAGATTGTGATTAAGCTATTAATCTCTGAACTACATACTCAAGATAGCATTCTAAGTACTTTTCCCACTCTTCATCCCCCCTGCTCCCCTGCTCCCCTGCTTCTCAAGTGTCATATCCCAAAAATTTTTCGACAATTTGCAATATCCGTTCTGAAGCATGTCCATCACCAAAGGGGTTGATTGCATTTGCCATAGCTTGATAAGCATTGGCATCGCTGAGTAATTCACTAGCATAAGCTATAATACTTTCTTTCTTGGTTCCGACTAACTTTGCCGTACCAGCAGTAACTGCTTCCGGTCTTTCCGTCGTATCTCTTAAAACTAGCACTGGCTTACCTAAGCTGGGTGCTTCTTCTTGTAAACCTCCAGAATCAGTTAATAAAAGATATGATCGGTTAATTGCTCCCACTAATTCTTGATAATCTAGGGGTTCGGTTAAAAATATTCGCGGGTGATTTCCCAATATTTGTTGCAGTGGCTCCCTAACTATCGGGTTGCGATGTAGTGGTAGCAGTAGTGCTGTATCAGGAAACTTCTCCAGGATTTGCAAAAACCCTGCTGCTATCCCCTGCAATGGTTCTCCCCAATTCTCTCGTCGATGTACTGTCGCCAAGAGTACGCGATAATTATCCCAGTCTAGGCCTGGGATTTTACAGTCAGGTCGATTTTGAGCCACATTCAACAGAGCATCAATTACTGTATTACCTGTGAGGTGGATTTCCCCTACTACTCCAGAGCGACGTAAGTTTTCTATAGAGTTGAGAGTAGGAGCAAAATGCAACTGAGTAAGTTGTGAGATTAACCGCCGATTAGCTTCTTCTGGGTAGGGGTTGAGTAAATCATCTGTTCTTAAACCAGCTTCTACATGTCCTACAGGTATTTTTTGGTAAAAAGCTGCCAATGTTGCTGCAAAAGCGGTAGTGGTATCTCCCTGTACTAGAATTAAATCTGGCTTTTCCTGTTTAAATAAAGCCTCTAATCCCTGTAAACTACGATAGGTAATCTCACTTAGTGATTGCTGGTGCTGCATAATTTCTAGATCATAGTCAGCTTTGATCTGAAACAACTGCATTACTTGCTCAACCATTTCACGATGCTGTCCAGTCAAAGCTATCTGCAACTCTAATTTTGGCGAATTTCGGAAAACCTGAATTACTGGAGCTAGCTTGATTGCTTCTGGACGAGTACCCAATACTATTCCAACTTTTTTCGGCTTAATCATTTGTTATGGGTAATTATAGAGATTGTGATTATAAACTACAGATGCTTCAGATAAAGTTACAGTAATTATTCAAACATTAAAAAACCCGGATGAACCGGGCGGATGCGTTATTTGTCAACTTTCGTCTTCATATTTACTTGATCTCGCAAGTTAAAGGACAAGCTGCGTAAACTGTTGTCTGTGCTTTATCTGCTTCTCCATGCAACCAACTTAACCATCGAATTTGCTTGGGATGAATACCTCTAGCAGTTAATAACCCTGCAGCAATTAAAACTGCCATGACATTGAACATGATTAAACCGCCTGCTACAAGCAATACAGCACTAACTGGCATGATAGATTGTAGCACAATTGACAATAAGCACCCGACCGTAGCCATCACCACAACTAAGGGAAATCCCACAACTAATAAACATACTGCTAATGTAAATGTCCAAATTAGGAAGCTTTTGATCATTAACAAGGAGTATGTCTTTCCTAGATTAGAGCTTTGAGCCGAAACCATGACTTTCTCTCCTACTAAAATTTACAGCAAGGTTGAAATTTTAATTCAGCTATTCCTAGCATTTCTACTTTTTAACTGAACTGAAGCTTTAGTATACAAAAATCTTCTATTAAAATGAGCAGTTATTTACTAAAGTTTACAGTTATTTTGGCGGATTCATTTACTAAAATGCCAGGTTTAGATCCTACTTTGGCAAAATATTTCTGCATCCGTCTTATGGCATATCCATTTCTGTAGAGCGATCGCAAAACCTGGGAATAATCAAGCCAAATCCCAATTTAGCTTAACATTTCTTATAAAAACTGCCATTGATTCTCATAATTATGTTTCCATCATGCTCAATACAGAGCCACCCAAATAGAAGGGGAAAGATTTAGTATAACCAAAGACTAATGACACGAATTTACAATTTGTGTAAAGTTGTATAATTGCTACAAGATAATTTGTGTAAAAAACATGACAGAACAACATATTCGTAACGTACCACCACCGCCGCCGCCACCACCTACGCACCGCCAAGCCACCCAAACTCTGGATATAAAAAACCAGAAGTCTGTGCCTCCTGGCTCGGACAGAACACTTCCACCAGTAAACAGGCCTGTAACTGATGGAGACAACGGGAAAGCTACAGCAGTCAATACGGCTAATAATTTAACAGTTGGTGACGATGAACCTGAGCGATTGACCTTATATAAATTAATTCGAGAAGCTTTTGAACAAGGTTATTCGGATATTCACGCTGGCGTAGGTGAGAGACCCCGCTTTCGTAACCGTGGAGAAATCCAAATAACTGAATATCCCGAAATTGACAAAGAGACTTTTATGAGTTGGTTAAGGGAAATTGTGAGTGAAAGCGATATTCAGCGCTTCCAAGACACTTTAGAATTTGATGGTGCAACTCAATACGATTTTGCTCGTGTACGGATTAATGTTTTTGATTCGCTCAAAGGGCCATCAATGGTATTGCGGTTGATTCCCATGAAAATCTTGTCTATTGACCAGTTGAGATTACCTCCAGTTTTTCGTACTGTTTGCCATTACCATAAAGGGTTGATTCTGATCACTGGACCTACTGGTTCGGGTAAGTCCACTACTATGGCAGCAATGATTGACTATATTAATCGAGAAATGCCCAAACATATTATCAGTATTGAAGACCCGATTGAATTCGTGCATCAAAGTCGTAAGTCGCTGGTAAAACAACGGGAGGTGGGAATGCACACCCGCAAATTTGACAATGCCTTAAAAGCAGCTTTACGGGAAGACCCCGATCTGATTCTAGTGGGAGAAATGCGGGACAGAGAAACTGTCAATACTGCTTTGAAAGCAGCTCAAACGGGTCACTTAGTCATGGGAACCTTGCATACTAATAGTGCTGTGAAAACTATTGAGCGGATTCTCAATTTGTACCCAGGTGAGGAACAAGGTCCAATGCGGGTGGGACTGTCTGAGTCTTTAGTCGCAGTTATTGCTCAAGGTCTATGTCGGACAACTGATGGTAAACGAGCAGCCTTCCATGATATTTTGATTAATACTGAAGCAGTCAAAGACTGGATTAAAGATGCTAAGTATGATGAAATTGTCGAATTAATGAAGCAAGCGAGTTTTGACGGTATGATCACTATGAATCAGTCACTACTGAATCTCTATCAAGAAGGTCGCATTACTGAAGAAACTGCTCTGGAAATGTCACCAACTCCCAATGAGATGGCGCAAGCTCTCCGTGGTCGTGTTTAATCTGGATTAATCCGGTAGAGATGATTTAAAAATCTCTAATCAAGCTTCCCCCAATTGTCAATTGCATGACTTCTAAGAAATTGTCTAGTCCCCAGTTGTTTAAAGGTATTGCTTTGTTTACACCTGGAGGAGATGTGGTTTATAGTATCGACCCTGATAAGCAGAGTCGATGGCATTTACATTTATGTGCGGCTTTGCAGGAAATCTTAGATTTACCAGAGCCGCCACATTTTTTAGTGCCTTGCTATACAGCAACTATTGATCATTGGTTAGACCCCAGAACCCAGCAAATACAAACTTTTGCAGAAGCTTATCCAGCAGTTATACGTCACCAAACTTTACTAAACACGATTTTCAGTCTAAATCAGATTGAATGGCAAGTGGCTCCAAGACATGAAGGAACATGCGATCGCATGGTAATAGCCACATATCGTTCATCTTTTCCCCAACTCTGGGCAGACCATGATTTAATCGTGCGTTTAGACCCGTCAAGAATAGGCGCACAGTATAGCTCAACAGGCTACGATCTAGAACAAAAAAGCATGACTATTCCTGGTTATGTATTGCGCTTATTCGTGACTGGACATAGTGTAAATACGGAAAGAATTTTGCAAAATTTGCATCACTTATTGGAGCGATCGCTAGTATTTCCCTACAGTTTAAAGGTAATCGATGTCTTAACGCATCCAGAACAAGCAGAAATGAATCAAGTGTCTGCGACTCCTACTCTCGTAAAAGTCTGGCCGCATCCAATTAAGCGCATTGTAGGCAAACTAGATGATACAGATAAGTTATTACATATATTAGGTGTAAAACCGAAGTAAATTAATTAGTTGTGGGAGTAGGGGCGTAAGGCCTTGCGCCCCTACTGTTTCTGTACTTTGATGAAATATCTCTGTAAATATGGAAATATTCACCAAATATTCACCAAATATTCAACATATGTACTTCACTTGGCTAGACAGTAACAGTTGGTTAATAGAATTAGCTGGGCAAAGGATACTGCTTGATCCTTGGTTGGTAGATACCTTAACCTTCAACAGATGGGATTGGTTCTTTAAAGGTACTCGTCCCAACTCTTTACCAATACCAGAAAATATTGATTTGATTCTACTATCTCAAGGTTTAGAAGATCATGCTCACCCACCAACACTCAAGCAGCTTGGTCGCAATATTCCAGTTGTTGCTTCTCCAAATGCGGCTAAAGTAGCAAGAGATTTGGGATATAGCCAAGTCACAACCCTGAATCATGGCGAAACTTTCATCTTGAATCAGCAGTTAGAAATCAGAGCTGTTCTTGGTGCTTTAGTGGGGGTAAATCTCTGGGAAAACGGTTATGTGCTCCAAGAATTAAGTAGTGGACGCAAACTATATTATGAACCTCATGGCAATCATTCGCCAAAACTCCAAGAGCTTGCACCAATTGATGTGGTAATTACGCCAGTTATCAGTTTAAGTCTACCTTTAGTAGGATCGATTATTAAAGGCATGAAGAGTGCATTGCTAGTTGCTCAATGGCTGAAACCTCAAATCATGCTACCAACGGCAGGGGCTGTTGACATAGTTTATGAAGGACTAATAGCAAAGTTCCTGCGGTCTCAAGGGAGTGTGGCTGAATTTCAGTTGCTATTAGCTCAAAATAATTTAGCTACTCAAGTAGTTGCCCCTTGTCCTGGTGAGAGGGTTTCTTTTTAGAGGCAATAAGAGGCAAGGAGAGCAGGGGAGCAGGGGAGCAGGGGAGAAAGAAATTGATGCTTAAGTGGTTAAGATTGTGATTAAGCTATTAATCTCTGAACTACATACTCAAGATAGCATTCTAATTACTTTTCCAACTCTTCATCTCCCCTGCTCCCCTACCTCTTCTACAGCCTACTTGCGTCCCAAGTGTAGAAGCCAGTTTTATGGGGAACTCTAGAGAATCGTCCTGTGCGATGACCTCTAGATAATTCGTTCAGCACCTTGTTTTTGACTTCTCGTAGCTGCTGAGAATCAAGTTCTCCATAAATTCCACTGACAATTTCATTCACACTGAAAATACGTCCCAAATTTTTCTCTAGAAAAGAGGTGATAGCGTCAATCAAGAACTGACCTTCAAAGGTTTTCAGCATGGGTACTATTTTAGTTTTGGGCAGGATAAAGGGCTTCTTTCTTTTTGACCTCAGACCTGGAGAAAAGTTATTGCTACTTGTGGAAGACAGCAAACTCAAAGTCAGAGTATAACAACCTGGTTCATTGGGAATCGCTGCCCAATATCCTCTTTCTCTACCTTGAGTAAGAGAAGATTGCACTCTCCCTTTTACCACCTTAAAGATATTTGGCTCTAATTCACCATAAAGCTCTCGCACAACAAAGTCTATATGGCATACAGTACCCGCATATTCGTGCAAAAGTTTTTTTAGAGCCTCCATCCGAGTCAGATTTGCGTACTGGTGCAACATGGGAATATCTGCACCTTTGATGATTTCGCCGTAACTGTCTAAAGAGGTATTTTGTAACTGCGACTCTGTTGATTCTGTAACCTCAGACTCAGAATGAGCAATTACCAACTTATCTAAGTTGTTTGAGTCGGGAATTTGTGACTCTATAGACTCCAATAAATTTGCAGTAGCAGCTTTATCAGACGACAAAAGCAAGAGTGAATTATCTGGAGAAGCTGTTATGGCTTCATTTTCTACTTCGAGTTGCGACAGATGTTTATGTTCATCTGAAAAAGACCAATTAGAGAGCAGAGCTTCTGCATGATTGAGTTGCGATCGCGCCTGTAAAAACAATCGTTGATACTCTTCTACAAGACCAGCATAGTAGTCTCGTAGCTCTAATAATGGTGTAATAAAGATCTCAGGAGGTGGTTGTAACTGTTCGTTAGAGTTCATGGCAATTCAATCAATCTAAATCAATTTCGCCTTTATAAGACATAGGTCTAGGTTTTGCTTTACTAGATTCCTGTAGTGACCTTTTAGGTGCTTGGGGGGGACGACAACTTTCGCAATAGAGTGGTCGTGGACCGAAGGTTTCCCGTTTGGTAGCCTGGTTGCATTGTTTACAAACAAAGTGAAAAATTCGTGTGTGAATCAATCTCTTATGCGCTCTGACAGTATATTCTCTAACGTCGATCTGTTTTGTAGCCATAGTTTAGCAAATACTAATCTCAGTCCTCTTACTATAGCTATTCAAGCAAATTAAACCCTTTCAGTGTGTGTTTTACTGCAAGTTTTTTGTAAATAATTTGATCGATTTTCCAGAGATGGGAAAACTTTTAGTTGTTTTATAATACGTGTCGGCATCAATAACATCTTCCCTGAGATTAATTTATCAGGAATTGCTGCTACTGATGCCGTAAAACATATAATTCAACCTAGATCCAACCCAGACTCAACCTAGATCCAACCCAGTCCAACCTAGACTCAGTCTAGATTCAACTTCTGAAAGGGTTCCAACGACTTAGTAGCGTCATAAGATTTCCTCAAAAATACAATAAGTTTGAATTTTGGAGACTGCAACTTAAGCTTCTAGATCGGGTGAACTATCAGAATATCCTAACCTAATTTTACTCTAGATAAGCTTAATTCTTAGCTTCCTACATATAATTATAGCATTGCAATATAGACATACTAAAAAAAGTATGGGAAAGGAGGAGTGCAAGGGAGGTAGGTGAGCAGGCTGCTCCCTGACTTTTCCTTCAGCCCTCTAGTTTTTCAGCTATAGTCTTAAATAACAAGCTTGGGGAGGAGTGTATAAAAAAGTGATCACCATCAAGCATATGTATTGAAAAAGAGGCGGTCGTTTGCTCTTGCCATGCTGTCAAATAATCATAACTTATTTCCTTGTCTTGTAAACCGCCAAAGACAGTAATAGGACAGGTCAATGGAGATTGATTAGTATAATTATAGGTGTCTAAAACTCTGAAGTCTGCTCGCAGAATTGGGATAAACAACTGCATAAGTTCCTGATTTTCTATAACTGCATTGGGAGTACCATTTAAGCGAATTATTTCTTGGATAAAATCTGCCTCTGGTAAGTTGTAAATAGGTGGTTTAGGGTCAGGAATTTGCGGTGCACGGCGAGCAGCGACAAATAGATGTAACGGAGTAATATTATACTTAGATCGTAGAATTCTGGTTAATTCAAAACCAATTAATGCTCCCATACTATAACCAAAAATAGCAAATGGTTTATGTAGATAAGGTAAGAGAGCCTGAGCTGCTGCATTAACTAAAGGATCGATGTGTATAAATGAAGGCAGATTAATCTGTCTACCTCTGCCAGGAAGCTCTATAGGACAAACTTCAATAGTACCGGGTAGATGCTGAGACCATGTGCGGAAAACTGTAGCATTCCCTCCAGCATAGTGGAAACAAAATAAGCGTATTTGAGCTGGGGAATTGGTTTTAGGATAAGTAATCCAAGAATTGGAATTGGTTTTAGCTGCCATTATAAAGATAAAATAACTGAGCCGTGCTGGAATACTTCTGTATTGTATAGAATAGAGGAAAAGACTACTTTTAGCTTACTTTTATCAACATTATTAATTTCGCGTAACTTCCAATGACCACCATACCCCGTCGTTATCACATCATTACCTTTGGCTGTCAAATGAACAAAGCCGATTCAGAGCGGATGGCTGGAATCCTGGAGCAGATGGGTTTTGAGTGGGCGGAAGACCCCAATCAGGCGAATTTAATCCTTTACAACACTTGTACAATTCGAGATAACGCTGAACAAAAAGTTTATTCTTATCTTGGTAGACAAGCCAAACGTAAACACGAACAGCCAGATCTAACTCTAATTGTGGCTGGGTGTGTGGCTCAACAAGAAGGTGAAGCATTGTTGAGACGGGTACCAGAATTAGATTTAGTTATGGGACCACAATACGCTAATCGTCTACAAGATCTGCTTGGGTCGGTTTTCGCTGGGAATCAAGTCGTAGCAACTGAAGCTATCGATATTATGGAAGATATCACAAAACCACGTCGAGATAGTCAAGTGACTGGTTGGGTGAATATAATTTATGGCTGTAATGAACGTTGTACATATTGTGTAGTTCCCAATGTGCGAGGGGTTGAACAATCACGTACTCCAGCATCTATTCGGGCTGAAATTGTGCAATTAGGACAACAAGGTTATAAAGAAGTTACTCTCCTTGGACAAAATATTGATGCTTACGGGAGAGATTTACCAGGAGTAACTTCAACAGGTCGTCATTTACATACGTTGACTGATTTACTCTATTTTGTCCATGATGTTGATGGAATTGAGCGCATTAGATTTGCCACAAGCCATCCAAGATATTTTACAGAAAGACTAATTCGCGCTTGTTCAGAATTACCCAAAGTTTGCCAGCATTTCCACATTCCTTTTCAGTCTGGAGACAATGAGATATTAAAAGCAATGGCTAGGGGTTATACCCACGAAAAATATCGGCGGATCATTGATACGATTCGTCATTATATGCCTGATGCATCTATTAGTGCTGATGCGATTGTTGGTTTCCCTGGAGAAACAGAAGCACAGTTTACAAATACTCTGGATTTGGTAGAAGAGATTGGTTTTGATCTGTTGAATACTGCTGCTTACTCGCCTCGTCCCGGAACACCAGCGGCTTTGTGGGATAATCAATTGAGTGAAACCGTTAAAAGCGATCGCCTACAAAGGTTGAATCATCTTGTAGGGGTAAAAGCCGCCGAGCGATCGCAGCGTTATTTGGGTCGCACTGAAGTAGTACTAGTAGAAGACCAAAACCCTAAAGATCAAACTCAGGTAATGGGACGGACTGATGGTAATCGTCTGACTTTCTTTACCGGCGATATTAATCAACTCAAGGGAAAGTTGGTAAAAGTGAAAATTACGGAAGTTAGACCATTTAGCTTAACAGGAGAAATCATCTAGTCAAATCATTCCTAAGTTTTGTCAAATCAAACATTTATTTGAAAATGAGCTACAGTGACTTTACCATAAACAGCTTGAAGGAGAAGTTCTGCATCAATTTTAGCCAAAATGAAGTTCTTTTTCCATCTCCTCCGATCCAGAAAATTTCAGATGAATTAAAACATTACTTAGACAAGTATATATCCTTAGCTCTGGCAATTGATACGGAAAAAGCTCGTTCAGAATATATTATTGCTCCGATTCTAGGAGAGCTAAAAATGTGTTTTAGAGATCGACTTAGTTTATTCTCTGGTACAGATTTCAATGTAGATAAAGAAAGCGGTCTATCTGGTCGATGCGATTATATTATTTCCAGATCACCCGATCAATACTCTCTGGCTGTACCAGTAGTTATGTTGGTAGAAGCCAAAAATGACAATATTAAAAGTGGTATTCCTCAATGTGCTGCTGAAATGATCGCAGCCCAAATTTATAATGAAACTCAGCAGAATGCAATCGCATCTATCTATGGTTGTATATCTACAGGAACAAATTGGAAATTTCTCAAATTGGCTGCTCGAAATATAGCGATCGATCCGCTAGAATATTATATTGATACACCTGAGAAAATCATGGGTATCTTGAGGAGCATCTGTTTGGAAGATTGAGAAATCATCAAATTTGAGCGATCGCGAATATCAAGATAATAATAGCTAAATCATCCCAATGGCGTAATGTAATTCTATCAAACAAAAGAGGTGAAAATAGACTGACTACTGGAATATGGAGTAGTAGTGCTATTGCTATTTTTTGGATAAAAAAATGTCGGGAACATGGTCAGAAACATTGTGGGGAACATTCTTAACTGCGCTTGCTACAGCGCTCAGTCTACTAGTTGTAGATTTAGTCATTCCGGGAGTTAACATAGCTAATTTTCCCTCAGCTTTAATCGCCGCTCTGGTGATCGGGTTTCTCAATAGTTCAGTGAAACCGATAGCGACTGCGCTATCCTTACCATTGAACTATGCTACGTTAGGTGGATTTTCTCTGATCATTAATGGAATTTTGTTTTGGTTAGCAGCTGCGATCGTCCCTGGTTTTAGCGCTCACGGATTAATTGCTTTTATTGGGGGACCAGTAATTTTGTCTTTGGTGAATACTTTCATCAGCAAATACTTTGCCGAAAAAGGATTGGAACTTCCCGCAACCAATGATACTCAACGGATACGAGAGTCTTAAATCTGAACAGATGGAGAGCAGTTATTGAGCATCTCCACCCTAATTTAATTCTTTGTTTAATTCTTTGGGTGGAGTTGACATTGGCTTTAATTGAGGAAAATGTAATTAAATAGATACATTAGCAGATCCATAGACTATTGCAGCAGACAATAGATGAAGTTTATGAAAATCACGCGCTTGGTTCTAGGTTTGTTGTTACCTCCAGTGGGAGTATTTCTGACTGTGGGTTTTGGTCCAACTCTCTGGATTAATATTCTGCTCACTCTTTTAGGTTGGCTTCCTGGTAGTATTCATGCAGTTTGGGTGATATTAAAACATGAAGAACTAGTGAACAGAGAAAGTGGATATTAGTTACGCTCACGAAGTTTTCGCCACCTAAAAATCCACTGTTATGGAACCCTGGCTCGAAATGGGTTGCAAAATGGGAGTTGTCAAGTGGCGAAAACTTGCAGCATCTTGGGCAAAACTTGCGCTAAAGGGTTGTCAAACTATCATGGTATCGTTTAAAGTTATTCATATGGGATTGTAACTTGAGCGACAAGAACTCTGGCTTCACTTTGGGTAAGGGGTAAGGGGTAATGAATCAGGATGCAACATTAATTACCAAGCTACATGATTTATATCAGATGTGGCGGGAGGATCTGCCAATGAGTAATGGTTTTGATGATGATATTCTCTATCATTATACAACTCCATCTGGACTAAAAGGAATGTTAGAAAACCACGAGCTATGGAGTTCTAACCTGGCTTATGTTAATGATGCTAAAGAATTAAAACTAGGTATTTCTATATTTACGATAGTTGCGAAAAATTTAAGGTATGAGTACAAAACTGAAAACTGGGAAGAAATTCTGAAAGAGTTGGAAGCAGACAGTGGTTCGGAATTAAATGACGAATTATTACTGCAACTTCTAACTAGCGAACATGTGAGAAAGTCTTTTCTCATGGGCTTGCTCGCGAAGAATATTAGGAATAGCGTTAAAAAAGAGGTGAAATGCAAACTAATAGCAATAAATATTTTAGAAGAAATTCTCAAGCGATTGAGTTCTAAGAATACATCAAGTCAATATGGTTGCTGTTTTACAGAGAATGGAGATCAGCTGAGTCAGTGGCGAGCTTATGGAGCTTATTCTGTTGGATTTAGAACTCAGGATTTATTATCTGGGTTGGAACTTGATGTTCAAGCTTGTAAAGTAATTTATGGGCAAAAACAACAGGAAGAAATAGCTTCATCTTTAATAGTAGATTATATTGATTATTTGATTAAGAACTTAATTGATGATTTGAATTGTATAAGAGAACCAGAAATGAATAGCATTATTGCTAAAATTGTCACTCTTGTAGAAGAACGAATCGATACATTAGTGGTAAGTTTTAAACATGAAGGCTTTTCTGAGGAAAAAGAACGACGCATCTATTTAAGTACAAATAAGTTGGAAATAATCAATGTTCGAGAGAAAAATAATCTTTTTATCCCTTTTCTGAAGTTAAAAATGAAAGATAATGCTCATTTGCCTATTAAGGAAGTTTATATTTCACCAACGGCTGATTTTGAAAGATCTGATCAAGGATTGCGGTTTATATTGGATAAGAATGGATACAACCATGTTGAGATTAAGCACTCTAGTATTCCATATAGAATCTAAGCACTCTGTCTAATAAGGCTTTTAAAGGTAAGAGTTTAAAAGAGATATTATGTCAAAGGTTGTTGATTGGGCGATCGCTAATGATAAAGCCAATATAGTTGAGTTAAAAAAAGGAGCTTTATTTCATAGTACTGCAGTACCATAAAATAAAAATATGTATTTTGCATATAAATACTTAAATAATCATCTATTCCTTTTCGACAAATTCCTCATCACGATATCTATCTCCAGAGGGAGGAAAACTACTCAAGGCTGGAATTATTATAAAAGTATCTTCCAAATAATCTTTCCTTCCCAAATTGTTAGACAACTAAGATGGGGGGTAGGTTATTGGGATGCATATTCTCTCCCTTTGGGCCCGTGCGGGTCTGGGGGGAGAGAATTTGGCTTTTTTTATGGGACGCTCAATCCAACCTATGTTTCCTTAACCGACTAGTATTGGGAGATGAAGGAGTTTTCTAGGAAGATGGTTTATCTTTAAATAAATCAGCAGAGGAAATAATCTTTGTGGTATTCAGCGTCAAAAGTTGTTCAAATCAATGAAATTAATCTAAAATCGAAGAGATATCAGATTGGTTGATGTTTAAGTTATGACAAACACAGCACCAGTAGCAAATCCTCTTGTTATACCGAAGAAACTACCTTTCCTAGAATCAGTATGTTGGCAGACAGAGAATGTATATCGGTTTACTCCAGAGCAAATGTTAAGTCGGTATGAGCGTGGTTGGCGTTATCGTAGTATTTTAGATAATCTGGAGGGAGAAGAATTGTGTTTTGTTCAAGAACTGGCTAGACTCTATAGATCTTGGTTAGTAGTTGATCTATGACCTTTAAATTGGAACATCATCATCAAATCCTGATAATTCTTAACTGCTTAGATATTGAAGTGCTTAATCAAAGCTCTGCTTATTTTGGAGGTGGAACCCTGCTTACTCTGGATTTTAATGAATATAGATGGAGTAAAGATATTGATTTTATATCCTCAGTTAGTACAGGAGGATACAAATATCTCCGTACCTTAATATTTGATCGTGGCTATGAAGCTTTGTTTCGAGATTTAAGTAGAATTAGCTTAGGAAGATCATCTGCTGATCAATATGGGATTAGAATGGTTATTTATATAGATAATATACGTATAAAAACAGAAATTATTGCAGAAGTTCGTTTTCAACCAGATCCGCCAAGGTATCCTAGTTGGTCGCCTGTTGCGTGTCTAAGTATTAACGATTGTTTTACATCTAAATTACTAGCCAATTCTGATAGATTTATGGATGATAGCGTAGAAGCTAGAGATGTAATTGATTTAGCTGTTCTTAGACTCCATTATCCTCTACTCCAAGTAGCAATTAATAAAGCGGAAAATGCTTATCCTGTGATGCGTCCTTTAAAAAATGCGGTAGAAAGATTTCAAAGAAACGAGGATTATAGATCTAATTGTTTCTCTGGTTTGAAGGTTGATAAAATTCAAATACCTAAGATTATGGATGGTGTTGATTTACTAGCAGATGATTTAGGCTTACCCCATACCCAAAGGATTTTTCGAGAACAGCATGATATTTTTGATTTTTGATCCTGGAGTCAAAATAATTCTAAGTATGTGAATTTATGTAAAATTGGTGAAACTTGTAGGGGCGCAAGGCCTTGCGCCCCTACTGGCGTTCTAGGATTTATTGCGAGTCTAGTGTAAGGAACAAAGAGGTTTATTTTTGCTTTACTTAGGAAGATGACTTATCCTTAAATAAGTCAGCAGTTGCGGTCAATAATTCTCGCAAGTTGGATTTAATCTTTTGCTCCCGTTGAGCGATCGCTCTTCCAGCGTCACTGAATTTATCCTCCAATCGGGAATGTTGCTCTTGGATTTGGGTAGCTACAGTTTCTGAGTGAGCCAGAGTACGACTATACCAATTTTTTGCTTCGTCTAAATAATTTTGCACTTCGTGAGAACGACCGTCATAACGTGCTGCTAAGTTAGCCCTGATAATTGCTATTTGTGATTGGAGTTGGGCGTAGCGTTTCTTTAACAGAGTGGCTTCTTCGCTATCTTGAATAGTAGCGATCGCCGACTTAATCGCTAGTTGAGAATTAGGGTTTTTACCTGGTTCAGATGCTGCTTGAGAAACTTCCGTTAAGATCGCATCCATTTCTTCTTGGAGTTTTTCTTCCTCATCGTCTAACTGTTCTTGTAGTTGTTTTAGCTGTAATTGAGTTTGGATCATCTTTTCGTGTCTTTGCACGTTTACAGCTTCTAGTGCTCCTTGAATAGAAGCTGTAACGTCTTCCTTAATTTCGCTCCCGCTGTCTTTAACAACATCAACAACTGTCAAGACAGAATCTTTAATGATAGTACGTATTTCGCTAGAACCCGATGCAAATTCATGAGCTACTTGCGCAACGGCGTTTTTGACAATTTCGCGGATTTGTTCAGTTCTTAACTGTCCAGCAGCCTTAGCTTTTTGTAAATCAGCTTGAATTTTTTCTTGGACTTTGCTAGCCATTTTGACCTCTATCAAATGATATTTTTAGGATTAACCGATTATTTCTATCTCATACTTATTCAATATGACATAGTTCAAATAAATGTGTTACTTCCTTTAGATAGAAATAGAGATATATCTTTTGTGAGATAATTTACCTGGGATTGTAGTTTATAATATTGGTTTCATTCCTGAAATATGGACGACTAATTCCCTTTGATTACCATGCTGGCGATGTTCCCAAATGTAAATACCTTGCCAAGTACCTAAAACTAAGTAACCGTTATTAATTGGTATATTTTCTGATGTACTTGTTAAAGCTGTACGTATATGACCGGGCATATCATCTGGACCTTCATTATTGTGAATATAGTTACCTGACTCTGGGACTAGTTTGCTCATGAAGTTAGCTAGATCTACTAAAACATCGGGATCAGCATTTTCTTGAATGACTAAACTAGCGGAGGTATGGCGTAAAAATAAGGTACATAAACCTGTCTCGATTCCAGATTCGGCTACTATGGCTGATACTTTAGCTGTGATATTTTGAAATGATTTACCAGTGGTGGAAATTCTCAATAGCTTTTGATATTGATACATAAGATAGTTTAAAATGAATATTAATCGAAATAGTTGATCACAGCAGAAGCGATCGCCTCATTCCCATCAGGAGCAATTACCTGATCTTTCTGGGGTGGTTGGGGTTGGAGGTGAAGGAAATCCCAGTTGGATTGGAAAAATTCCGATGGAGAGAGGATTTGGTGATAGTGATAATCAGTAATCCCGTCTAGCAGAAAAGCCGATTCGGCGAAATCATCGCGAGTGATGGTAACAATCGGTATTTCTAAGCGTGCTGCTTCAGAGAATGTTCCATAACCTGGTTTAGAAACTACTCTGCTGCAAATGGGCATAAAATCTACAGGACGATACTGACGATTGGTAATTTTAATCAGATTGGGTAAATCTGGAGCAGAGGAATCAAAGGTGATAAATTGCCAATCTGGAAATTGTCGTAAGTTATCATAGGGGATTTGCTGTAAACCTAGACCACCAAAAGTCAGCAGGACTGTTTTTTCTATTGGTGTGTGTATTCCCCAAGTTGCTCGCAATTCTTCCACCAAGTAGTTGGGTGAGCCACCTGTTAAACCCACATCTATAATATCACGGAAAGCTGTCATGGGTTCATGAAAAGGGAGTCTGAATAATTTATCGCATTTCCCATACCAATCACTGATCCAATCAGCAATTTCTCTAAATTCTCCTCCCCAATCCCGATAAATCAAGTCCCAGCCAAAATTACTCAACATCCAACAAGGAACGTTTGCGGCTTTGGCGAAACCAGGAGCAAGAAACGGAATATCAGCCAAAATCAGCTTGACGCGATTTTGACGGATGAAGTTTACTTCAGAAGCAATTAAGGAATTTTGATTTTTGCGAATTTCGCGCAACTTATTTAAGGTGGCTGCTTTATCCATTGTCAAGCTGTCAGCCTGTATGACTCCGATATCAAAAGCGCGGGGTCGTAAGATAAAGTCACCATCTATATAAGATTCTAGCAACCATCTGGGAGCAGTGGTCACTATAATCAGCAGGACTTCTGGACATAGCTTTTGAATTCTGGAGGCGATCGCCGCGGTACGGGTGGTATGACCGAAGCCATGATTGGTAATAGCGATATATAAAATCGGGCGTTGCATTGGCAAACTTGACAAAGGCTATTGTGAATTAAAGCGAGCAAAATTCTTCTATCGCTGCGACTAGTTGATCAATTTCTGACTCTAAAGTTAAATAATGGACACTAATTCGCACGCATGGCGGATTAGCGATTGTTCTGGTCAGGATTTTTCTGGCTTCTAAGAATTTGACTAAATCCAAATTATTCAGATCGCCATTTAGTTTAAATGAGACTAAACCACTTTGGGGAGGGGAGTTTTTTAAACACGCTAGTTGGGATAATTGGGATAACTTTTCCCAGAGGTACTTGCTGTTGAGACAAATTTGCTCGTATCTTTGTACCGTATTACCCCATTGATCATGGCTAGCGATCGCTTCACTTAAACCTATATATAGTGGAGTGGCGATCGTAGATACTTCATATCTCCTGCCATCTGGTAGCCAATCTACTGGGTGCGATCGCTCATCAGTGATAATTCCAGCATAACCAATAAATGTCGGATGGAGTTTTTCCCGTGCTGCGGGACTCACATACAATCCACCCACCCCTGGCGGTCCACACAACCATTTATGTCCGGTGAAAGCGTAGAAATCCACTCCTAATTCTGTTAGATTTAAAGGTAGTACTCCAGCAGACTGGGCTGCGTCTATGAGTAATAGAGACTCATTCTCGTGACATACTTCTACTATTTTGTCAAGAGGTAGGACTTGACCTGTATTCCACAAGATGTGACTCAAAACAACTAAACGGGTACTAGATTTTAAACTTTGGGCAATTACTTGCACAGGATCGCCTTGATTCAACGTCGCTTGTATGGGACAATAAATGATTTCTACAGCAAATCTCCGGCCAATTTCTTGAGCAGCAGCAACTATTCCTGGATGTTCACAGTCTGAAAGCAGTATACTATCGCCTGGATGCCAATCAATACCCCACATAGAGATATTACAGCCTACTGTCACATTATCGGTTAAGGTAATCGTAGATGTTGGTGCATTTAGTACTTGGGAGATTGTACTTCTGGCTTTTGCCATCTGGTGCTTAATCCAATAATATGTATCTAGACTAAAAGGACCAATATCTTGAATCTGAGCTTGTGCTTGGATAATAGCATCCATTGCTCCTTTGGGCATGGGTCCAGTTCCCCCATAATTAAAATAAGTTTTATTCCTTAAAGCTGGAAATTGGGCACGATGTTGATGGAGCATATTGCAAGATAGAGGTTTTTATCAGTCTCTTGTGTCAACTATTTTAAGAATATAACTTGATTTTGCACTGAATTAATTCTGGTTAACTTAGTAGGATGATGATTAATGCTGAATTTTTACTCCAGTTCCAACGCTGTCAAAGACGGTCTTATTTAGATATTCATGGCGATTATAGCCAGCGTGATGTGACGAATGAGTTGCTACTGAAATTACAACAGGATAGACAGGCTCATCGGGCTTATGTCATGGCTGGATTGGATTATCAACAACCTAATTATCCTCCAGGAGACTGGATTTCTGGGGCGATCGCCACCCAAAAATTAATGCACCAAGGAGTGGATTTGATCCATCAAGCTGTGGTATTAGCCCAATATGGTGAAAAATACACTTTACTCAGCCGTCCAGATTTACTAGTGAAGCAGGAGGGAATATCTAATTTAGGAAATTGGTATTATCTTCCAGCAGATATTCAACTTGGTAAACGTCCCAAGCAAGAATACAAAGTTGTAGCTGCATTTCACGCTTACCTTTTAGCGATGATGCAGGAAATTACATTAGATGTAGCTTGGTTAATCCTGCGTCAAAAAGATATAGCTCATGAAGTGGATTTGGTCAAGTGGCTCCCAGAAATTCCTCAGATTCTGGAGCAGTATATCCAAGTTATTGAATCTCAAACTGCACCAGATGTGTTTATTTCCCGACAAAAATGCAATCTTTGTCCTTGGTATAACCCCTGTTATGGGGTAGCTAAATCCCAGCAACACCTTTCATTATTACCTGGTGTAACACCTTTGCGCTACAGTCAATTACAAACTATTCCAATTACCACGCCAGCAGAACTCGCAGCAGCAATTCCTGAAACCTTAGCAAACCTTGTAGGGTTCGATGGGAATGTCGCTACTAAATTAGTCATTCAAGCTAAATCAGCTTTGCTGAACAAACCGCTAATTCTACCTAAATTACAAAAGCAAAAAAATCTGAGTTTGACAGATCCAGTAGAACTTTATTTTGATATAGAAGCCCAACCAGAGTCAAATTTTAATTATCTTTTAGGGGTAATGGTTGTGGATAAAGCCGCTAATACGGAAAAATTCTACGCTTTTTTAGCGGAAACACCAGAGGAAGAACAGCAAATTTGGCAGCAATTTCTGGATTTAGCGGCGCAATATCCAGAAGCTCCTATTTATCATTTTTGTGTTTATGAAGTAGATACAGTTAAATACTTAGGTAAGCTTTATCATACACCATCTGTGATTTTGAATCTACTTCTATCCCGTTTTGTAGATGTATATGAGCAACTTATTCAATCTGTAGCGATACCTGTGGAAAGTTATGCTTTAAAGTCAATTGCTCGTTGGTTGGGATTCGAGTGGCGGGAAAAAGGAGCTAGTGGAGCTAAATGTATTTATTGGTATGAACAGTGGCTGTTGACGGGCGATCGCCAATTGCTAGAAACTATTCAGACATATAATGAAGATGACTGTCGCGCTACTCACCATGTCAAAGACTGGCTGGCTAAATTTGTTAGTCATAAATTAACTTATGGCTAGGGGAAGTTATTTGTCACATAATGAATCATGTTATATTATAAAGATGATCTAAATTTATCGTTGATCATGGTTTATAATCCTAAGAATTCAAGGTAAATTATTGCTGATTATCTGGAACTCTGGCGAGCAATGCAACTGATTATTGACAAATCTTGGCGGTTAATCACCATTTGCTGCGGAATATTGACCATCTTGGTGTTAATTTTTTTTACTGGTTTTGCAGCATCTGAACAGGTGGGAGATATAGAATTTATCGGTCAAGACATTTTACCTACAGGAACAATTTTTCAAAATACTGAAGTGGGTGGATTGTCAGGAATTACTTATGATGCTACAAATGATGTTTATTATGGGATATCTGACGACCAGGGGAGAAAAGCACCTGCCCGTTTTTATACATTTAAAATAAATCTCAGTCAAGGCCAGTTGAAAAAAGGTGGTATATCTATCCTGAAAGTTACCACACTTTCCAATGAAAATGGCACAATATTTCCTCCTGGTAGCACTGATACAGAAGGAATAGCTCTCACAAATAGAAATAGCTTATTTATTGCTTCCGAAGGAAACGTTAAACAATTAATTGACCCTTTTATCCCAGAAATTTCCCTAAACTCTGGTAAAGCAATCAATAAATTACCAATTCCCCCAAAGTTTCTCCCAGATAAAGATCAGCAACAAGGTATCCGGAATAATTTAGGTTTTGAGAGCTTAACCATTACACCTGACCAGAAAACCCTGTTCACTGCTACAGAGAACGCCTTGATCCAAGATGGTACATCAACTAAACCCGGTACTGGTACTCGTTGTCGAATTTTGCAATATGACTTATTTAGCAATAGCTACACCCAACCTAGATATCGTCCAGCAAAAGAGTTTCTCTATGAAACAGAGCCAATTACACCTATTTTAAATATAAGTGGTAAATTCGCTAGTGGTTTAACTGATTTATTAGCCCTTGACAACCAAGGTAACTTCCTGAGCCTAGAAAGATCTTTCAATGGTTGGGGGTTTACTGTTCTATTGTTCCATACTTCTTTGAAAAATGCAAGTGAAATTCAGGGAATTGATAGTCTGCTAGCTTTTGATCAGCAGAAGATCAAACCAGTAGGTAAGAAATTACTATTAAACTTACAAAAAGTCAACATTGCTGTAGACAATATTGAAGGCTTGAGTCTCGGTCCCATACTACCTGATGGACATCCTACACTAATTCTAGTTAGCGATAATAACTTCAATCAGTTACAGCGTAATCAAATACTAGCTTTTAAACTCAAGCCGGATTTCGTCACTGCTACGGAAAATGCCAGTCCGGTGCAACTATGAACGTACAGGATATGACCAAGCACAGAGTTGAATCAGATAATTACATTGGAAAATTATTGAATAGTCGCTACTTAATTAAAAATTGGTTGGGTAGAGGAGGGATGGGTATAGTTTATTTAGCAGAGGATATTAATAAAAGAGGAATGCTGGTTGCAATTAAAATCCTAACTTTTAATTTGGTAAATCAGCATGTGGCTGAACGATTTGGTAGAGAAATTTTTATCGGTGCTCAATTAGGCAAAAGGAGTAAAAATATTGTACGTATTCTTAGCTATGGACTCACTAACGAACAGATTCCTTTTTACGTTATGGAATACCTACAAGGAAAAAATTTAAAGCAGATTGTCAAAGAACAAGCTTTAAAAATCGCCAGATTTTTAGATATATGTAAACAAATTTGTTTAGGATTAGATTGTGCTCATCAAGGTGTTAATCTTAAAGGTGAGATATATCCTATTGTACATAGAGATATTAAACCAGAAAATATATTTATTCATCAAGATGATCAACAAGGGGAAATGGTGAAAATTTTAGATTTTGGTATAGCCAAATTTCTCACTGACCGGAATGGAATGAAGCTGACAGAATCATTTATAGGTAGTCTACCTTACTGCTCTCCAGAACATATGGAAGGGGGGAATTACTTAGATGCCCGTTCTGATATCTACAGTTTAGGATTGTTAATGTTTGAAATGCTGACAGGTAAACATCCATTTCCCATAACAAGTAATTCTTTTGGCACTTGGTATCAAATACACCGTTACCAGAATCCTCCTAATTTAGTAGAAGTTAATCCTCAAATAGAACTTCCTCAGGAATTAGAAAAATTAGTTATACGTTGTTTAGCAAAGGAAGTGAAGCATCGTCCTCAGAATGTGAGCGAAATTTTGGATATACTAACAAAAATTGAAAATCAGACACATGAAAAATATCTAGGAGATTTCCATCATATTGTTAACCAGCCAAGAAATAGACCAACATTAAAATTATTACCAGTAACATCTGCTACAGAAAAAGAGTGTTTACATAAAGCTTGGCCTAAAAGTAAACCAAACGCACTTATAGGTTTTCCACACTTATTACATACACAAAATAATGTAGTACCCACATTTTGGGCTATGTTACCTCAGCATGAAATTAATAAATTTGCCAAAGATATCCATATTAGTGAATTTATCAGTAAACTTCATATATATCCGATGATTTTATGGATAAATCTGCTATATGATCGCGAATCTTCCCTCATTAGATGGTTGTCTTATTATTTGGATTTGAGAAATTCTCGCGAACTAGATATGGTTCGTTGTTTAGCAGAAACAGGTTACTATCACCTTTTGCTTTTTCCCTTAGAAGCATCAAGTAAATGCACCCATGTAATCACATTAAACCTTTCTGTTAAACAGCGTCAGAATTTATTTGATGCTATTAATCTGAGCCAGTCTATAAATGAAACTACCACATCTGAGCAAGCCAAAATTATTTTGAAAAACGAGTATGAAAAAATAAAAACAGTAATTGTCAAAAAATTAGAGTCATCTCAAAACAATGATACAATTAGCTTAAAGCATTTTATGCGTAAGCTCTTTGACAAATTAATTTAGCCTACGTTTATGATTTAGCTGTTTTTATTTAATCTTAATTAAACCTGAAATGCAAAATTAAAGTTAATCAATATTTCCTTTATATGTATTTAATTGTATTTTAGAGGTTATTAGAGTGTTTAATATCCAATTGGTTACTACTAAAGATCCTGAATTGATTGCTAATCGTTATCGACTGAAGCAATTGGTCGGTAAAGGTGGTATGGGTGAAGTTTTTCTAGCGGAAGACATTGTGCTAGGTAACACACCAGTAGCCATCAAGTTTTTATCCCAGTCAATAGTGGAATCTAAAATTCAAGATAGTTTTGCGCGAGAAGCCCTCTTAAGTGCAGCTTTGAGCCAAAAAAGCATACATATAGTACGAGCCTACGATTATGGTTTGAGCGATCATGGTCACCTGTACTATGTGATGGAATATCTTTCTGGAAAGATTTTGCAGGAGATAATTCCTACTCCTCTACCACTATTTTTGACTTTGACACGACAAATATGTTCGGGATTAAACTCTGCTCATCAAGGTATAAAAATAGATGGCAAAATTCAACCTTTGATTCACAGAGATATTAAACCTGCTAATATTATGGTTATACCTGATCCTATCTTAGGACAAATGGTGAAAATCCTCGATTTTGGCGTAGCTAAATTTATTAATTATATAGAAGTTATCAGCACCAATCATGGATTTAGTGGCACTTTGCCCTATTCCTCGCCTGAGCAATTGGAAGGAGAAGCATTAGACAGTCGCTCTGATATTTATAGCTTGGGTGTAATGATGTTTGAGATGCTCACAGGTAAAAAACCTTGGCAACCAGAAACTAATTATTTTGGTGCTTGGTATAAAGCACATTTATTTGAAAAACCTCGAACGATTCAGGAAGTAAACCCTCATCTAAAACTACCTAAGCAGTTAAATGATTTAGTTATGTCTTGTATGGAGAAAAACCCTAATAACCGTCCCCAAAATGTGATGGAAATCCTGCATATCTTGGCTAGCACAACTGAACAAAGTAATGCTCGTCCATCCCAAGCTACTTCAGATAAAACCTCAGACAAAAAATCTCCCCTGAAAACTTCTCTGGTTTCTGGATTACCCATTGAAATTGAAAAAGCCTGTAGGAAAATTATTTGGCCTCAGGACAAGCCTATACAGGAAATTGTCTTTCCTCAAATAGTTGATCCTGAAGTCGATTCTGTAACTGCTCTATGTTTGATGTTATCTCAACCAGAAATTCAACGTCGCGCTAATCCTATCCGTTATAACCAGTTTATCTTCATTACTAAACCCCATCCTATGTTGTTATGGCTTACAGTTCTATACAACAAGAATCTAGGTCCCAGATGGTTACCCTGCTATCTAGATATGCAAATTCCGCATAATCTCAAATTAATTTCCAGATTAGCGGAATATGAGCGCTATCCTATAGTGATTTTTGCTCTAGAGCCACCCCATGTATGTGCTAATATTATTAGTAGCAGCATTGCTTCACCTAAACGGGAAATGTTAAAAACTTGGGTGAAACAAAGTCAGCAACTACCACCATGTAACCAATCTGCATTGAGTAAAAAACTGTTGAGACAGCAATATCAACAAATGCAGTCTCAAGTCCTGCAATATCTAGAATCCCAAATCTAAACCCAAATCTAAACCCAAATCTAAAAACTATGCTTGATTATTTTGAGCTATCACTTGACAAATCAGAAAATAGTTGTAATTATAGTAAGAGTGCAAGTTAAGGGACTGTAGTTCAATTGGTTAGAGCACCGCCCTGTCACGGCGGAAGTTGCGGGTTCGAGCCCCGTCAGTCCCGTTTTTTCCATAAAGATAGAATATTATAGGATAGCAATATCATTTACTCCGTTTTATGGAGTAGTGTTAAAAAACAAATTAAAGCTAAATTTTGAAAGTGAATGTCTGTTAGAGTCCGCATTGCGCCAAGTCCAACTGGAAATCTGCATATTGGTACAGCTAGAACTGCTGTATTCAACTATTTATTTGCTCACCACCACGGTGGGAAATTTATTGTGAGAGTTGAAGATACAGACTTAGAGCGATCGCGCCCAGAGTACACAGAAAATATCCTCACCGGACTGAGATGGTTAGGATTTAACTGGGATGAAGGTCCATTTTTCCAATCTCAACGTTTAGATCTTTATCAAGCAGCAGTTCAACAACTGCTAGATCGAGGATTAGCCTATCGCTGTTATACAACTTCCGCAGAACTAGACGCTTTACGAGAAGCACAAACAGCCAGAGGAGAAGCTCCCCGTTATGATAACCGTCATCGTAATTTGACTCCGGAAGCACAAGCTAAGTTTGAAGCTGAAGGACGCGCCGCTGTAATTCGCTTCAAAATAGATGACGCACGGGAAATTATCTGGAAAGATTTAGTCCGGGGTGAAGTGAGTTGGCGGGGTAGCGACCTCGGTGGTGACATGGTAATTGCTCGCGCTTCACTGGATGGGATTGGTCAACCATTATATAATTTTGTTGTGGTTGTGGATGATATCGATATGAAAATCAGCCATGTGATTCGAGGAGAAGACCACATAGCAAATACTCCTAAACAAATATTATTGTATGAAGCTCTCGGCGCTAAAGCCCCAGAATTCGCTCATACACCATTAATATTGAACCAAGAGGGTCGCAAACTTTCCAAGCGAGATGGGGTAACTTCCATTTCTGACTTTCAAAAAATGGGCTTTGTGGCTGAAGCTTTAGTCAACTACATGATCTTACTAGGTTGGTCACAACCAGATTCAACCAAGGAAATATTTACATTAGCGTCAGCAGTTCAACATTTTGGCTTTGAACGTGTGAATAGAGCAGGAGCTAAATTCGACTGGGATAAGTTGGATTGGTTGAACAGTCAATATATTCACAGTATGTCACCAGATAAACTCACTGATTTGCTCATACCAGTTTGGGAAGCATCTGGTTATGAATTTACTGGCGGTAGAGAACGTCCCTGGTTAGAAGCATTAACCTCCTTAGTTGGTGCGAGTTTAACTCGGCTGGTAGATGCTGTGGAAATGTGTAAGTTATTTTTTAGCGATGGGGTAGAATTTAGTCAGGAAGCCAGTCAGCACCTCCAGCAAGCAGATGCTCTTTCAGCAGTAAAGGAAATTGTGGCTGAGTTAGCAAATCATCCACAGCTATCAGCAGATATAGCTCAGGACATGATCAAAAAAGTGGTCAAATCCCAAAATGTGAAAAAAGGCTTAGTTATGCGATCGCTCCGAGCAGCCCTAACTGGAGATGTACACGGTCCAGATTTAATCCAATCATGGTTATTGTTAAATCAAATTGGTTTAGATCGACCACGTTTGGAGCGAGCGATCGCCCAATAATCCAGCAATAAAAACTCGGCTTGTAGTATTCTTGTCTTTTAAAATACTGAGATATAGATTTAACACAATGCCGAGAATATTGCTCGATCCAGCAAAAGCAATCAGGAATATTTGGCAAAATGCTCATTTACCCATCTCCAAGGGATTTATATTAGAATTAAGTTAAGTTTAGTTAAGAAACTCAATTGTACTTATACAGCGTTAGGGAGTTCTACTCCTTCTGTAGCTAGTCATATATTGGTATCTAAAGGCAAATTAAGATGAAATTTTCTTGGAAAATCGTAGCACTCTGGTCGATTCTGGCTTTAGTTATCGGCTTTTTCTTTTGGCAAGGTACATTTGCTAATGTACCTGCGAATACAGGTCAAAACGCCGCCAATACTCGCATGACCTATGGTCGATTTTTGGAATACTTGGAAGCCGATCGCGTCATTAACGTCGATCTTTACGATGGTGGTAGAACAGCGATTTTAGAAGCTACCGACCCAGAACTGGAAGATCGCGTCCAACGCTGGCGGGTAGATTTACCAACTAGCGCACCTGAGTTAGTTAAATTGCTCAAAGAACATAAAGTCAGCTTTGATGCTCATCCCTTGCGAAATGACGGAGCAATCTGGGGATTATTGGGTAATCTAGTCTTTCCCATCTTATTAATTACTGGTCTATTCTTTTTGTTTCGCCGATCCAACAATCTTCCTGGTGGTCCTGGTCAAGCCATGAACTTTGGTAAATCCCGCGCTCGGTTTCAAATGGAAGCCAAAACAGGTGTGAAATTTGATGATGTCGCTGGGATTGAGGAAGCCAAAGAGGAATTACAAGAAGTTGTTACTTTCCTGAAACAGCCAGAAAGATTTACAGCTGTAGGCGCACGTATTCCCAAAGGAGTTTTATTAGTTGGTCCTCCCGGAACTGGTAAAACCCTATTAGCTAAGGCGATCGCTGGGGAAGCTGGCGTACCATTCTTTAGCATTTCCGGCTCAGAGTTTGTGGAAATGTTCGTGGGTGTTGGTGCTTCTCGTGTGAGAGACTTGTTCAAAAAAGCTAAAGATAACGCTCCTTGTATCATCTTCATTGATGAAATTGACGCAGTAGGTAGACAGCGCGGTGCTGGTATTGGTGGTGGTAACGACGAACGGGAACAAACTCTCAACCAGTTACTCACGGAAATGGACGGATTTGAAGGAAATACCGGAATTATCATCATCGCAGCTACTAACCGTCCTGATGTGTTGGATTCAGCTTTACTCCGTCCTGGTCGCTTTGATAGACAAGTAATGGTAGATCCACCAGATATTAAAGGACGCTTAGAAATCTTACGGGTCCACGCTAGAAATAAAAAATTAGCCCCTAGCGTTTCTTTGGATGCGATCGCCCGTCGGACTCCGGGATTTAGTGGCGCAGATTTAGCCAATTTACTCAATGAAGCGGCGATCCTGACTGCGAGAAGACGTAAAGAAGCAATTACCATCTTAGAAATTGATGACGCAGTAGACCGGGTAGTTGCGGGAATGGAAGGTACACCTTTGGTAGACAGCAAGAGTAAACGGTTAATTGCTTACCATGAAGTTGGACATGCGATCGTCGGAACTTTGCTGAAAGACCACGACCCCGTACAGAAAGTTACTCTAATTCCCAGAGGACAAGCACAAGGTTTAACTTGGTTTACCCCCAGCGAAGAACAAGGATTAATTAGCCGTTCTCAGTTGAAAGCCAGAATTACCGGTGCTTTGGGTGGTCGAGCAGCTGAAGAAATAATTTTCGGTCCAGCGGAAGTGACAACTGGTGCTGGTGGAGATTTACAACAGCTATCAGCTATGGCGCGACAAATGGTTACTAGATTTGGGATGTCGGAGTTAGGTCCTTTGTCTTTGGAAAGTCAACAAGGAGAAGTTTTCTTGGGTCGTGATTGGATGACACGCTCTGAATATTCGGAAGCGATCGCCTCACGCATTGACACTCAAGTTCGAGAAATCATTGAAGAATGTTACGAAAATGCCAAGAAGATCATGCGTGACAATCGTAGTGCTATTGATCGCTTGGTAGATTTGTTGATTGAAAAGGAAACCATTGAAGGGGAAGAATTTCGCCAAATCGTAGCTGAATACACTGACGTTCCTGAAAAATCGCAGTACGTATCCCAGCTTTAGTTAGTTATATCTTTTCTCAATAATTAGGATGTCTCAAACAGATAACGTCAAAGTTTGATACACCCTAATTTTTTTTATCTGATAAACCCTAACTCTCTCCCACCACAGTCCTGACGAACGCTATGTATACAGAAGACCAAATCAAAAATCTATTTGGAAGTCAAACCGTAGAATATATAAAAAATAAGCATACAGGCGGTGTTAGCAACAGCAAAGGTAATACCTACGAAAACATATTCGCTATTTACAAAATATCAGAATTATCACTTTAGCCAATAAAAATGTAGGTTGGGTTAACCCAACAAATTCCTGAATTCATTAGCGAAAATTATCGCATGTATTTCTTTGAGTAACTTTATCGTTGTGTTGTAAATAATCATGTAATCTAGCACAGCCTGTGGATAAAAGATTCTCTAGTTCAGCATCTGCGCGTTTGCGGAATACAATACCATTAGTACTACTAATAGCTAAAACAGTGTTTTTGACATTTTGATCATGATTAAAGCTAATACTAGTTAATTCATCTTTGTCACCTTTTAACGAGAGCAATAATCGCCCACTGGAACTCCATAAATCGATTTTATCTTGACTGCTTACAGCCAAAATTTTGCCATTAGGACTATAACTGACGCTGATAAGAGTACCGCCATTATCTGGTAAAGTGTCCTGTAAACTACCGTCTCGATGCCAAAGTTTCACTCTATCGTTACTCACTGAGGCAATTATTTGACCATTAGGCGACCATGTTACTCCAATAACTCGTTGCGTATGACCAACTAAGTTATACAAAAAATTGCCTTTCGCGTCCCAAATCTTGACTAATTTATCGTCACTAGCTGATGCTAGTAACTTACCGTCTGGACTAAAACTCACCCAATTTACTGCATTAGCATGTCCTGTAAGCGTTTTAATTAGCTTACCATCGCGATTCCATAATTTCACGGTTTTATCTTTACTTGCAGAAGCTAAAATTTTACCGTTAGGCGACCATGCAACAGCTAAAATTGTATCTGTATGACCGGGTAAAGTAGCAATTAATTTACCATCTGGATTCCACAACTTGATGGTTTTATCTCGACTACCTGAAGCAATTATGTGACCATCAGGCGACCATGCTACACCCCAAACTTCATCTTGATGTCCTTTGAATATTTTTACGAGACTGGCTCCATTCCATATTTTCACAGTGTTATCACGGTTAGCTGCTACTAATGAGCGATTGTCAGGGCTAAAGCTGATACTAGTTACCCAATCATTGTTACTTTTTTCGCTTTTACTGTTTTGCGATCGCACGTCATCCCACTGCCAAAATTTAATTAATTTATCCCGACTAGCAGAAGCTAAAATCCGACTATCAGGACTAAAAGCCAAGCTATTTACCCAATTTCCGTGTCCCTTGAGAGTTTCTTGGAGAGCGCCACTAGTACTCCACAGCCTAACTGTATTATCTGTACTAGCAGAAGCTAAAGTATTACCATCAGGACTGAAAGCTACACTAGTCACACTACCGTTATGTCCAGACAATGTACTCAGTAGATTACCTGCGCGATCCCAGATTTTAATTGTTTTATCTAAACTAGCAGAAGCGATTTTTGTCCCATCGGGATTCCAAGCTACGCTCTTAACCGCATCTTCATGACCTTGTAAAGTTTTTAGGAGCTTACCGTCTATACTCCACAGCTTAATCGTTTGATCAGCACTAGCGGAAGCGATCGCTTTTCCATCACCAGACCAAGCAACATCCAAAACCGCATCTTGATGTCCAACCAAAGTCTTGAGTAACTTTCCCTGGCGACTCCACAGTTTGATCGTTTTGTCTGTACTAGCAGAAGCAATGAACTGACCATTGGGACTGAACCTCACACTATTCACAAAGGATGTGTGTCCAAATAAAGTCTTGAGTAATTTTCCTTGGCGACTCCACAGTTTGATCGTTTTATCCTGACTAGCAGAAACTATTACTTGACTATCGGGACTAAAACTGACGCAATTAACCACATCTTGATGTCCTGACAAAGTTTTGATTAAGCTACCATCAATCCGCCAAAGTTTGATCGTATTATCTGCGCTACCTGAAACAAGAATTGAGCGATCAGGACTAAATGCTATACTGTTTACTCCAGATAAGTGTCCTTCCAAACGATTTACTTCCTGAATACCATAAACAGCTTGATATAAACCAGTGAGTGTTTCCTCTCTAGCATCAGGACTGACAAAATAAGTACGCTTTAACTCATTTCCTGCTTTGAGACTTGCTTTGAGAGCGTCAATACCTTTTTCGGAAACAAACAGACTCGCACTAAGTAGATTTAGGGTTCTAATTTCACTATTTCTCACTCTGAATACTACAATAATTAAGCCCAGTATGGCAAGGAAAAACAAAAGCAGCAGAATTTTCAGAGCATTATTCAACTTAGCTTCACTTAATCTTTGTTTTTCAAGACTTTGAGCAAGTTGGGCGGTTAATTCTTTCTCTTTTAATTCCGCTCGCAAATCTGCAATTTCTTCCTGGATAGATTTTTCCCGTTTGCGCAAGTCTATTAATTCCGCTATTGCATTCGGAACGAAATCAATACCAGATGTATAACTAGTATCAATGTTTTTTGTAGTTCGATGATTATTTTGGTTTAATTCACTACGCAGACGCTGAATTTCCTCTTGGCTATTTTTTTCTTTTTCCCGCAATTGATTTACTTGGATCTGTAAATTTATTGCCTGGGGTTGTAGATAACGAATGACATCCACTAAATAATCATGAATCAGTTGATAGCGTTCGGGAATATCAGGAAATATCACAACTAAACCAGATAGGACAAAAATATGTAGAACTAAATCTAATTTACTGCTATTTTCTAATTCTGCAAGTTCTTCTGCTAACTCCCCACGAGTTTTAAATGGTCGTGTACCATTCTCGTCAGTTAATAGATATAAAACGATGTGAGCAGCTCGCTCATTTTCTGGACCGCAGTCTTTAATTAATTCTTTAATATAACGCTCAATTAATTTATTGGGTCTATATGGTTCGTATTCAGCCAGGGTGGTAATGCGTTCATCTTGTAATTGTGCGCCGACCACTTGTAATTCAATAGGTCGAACTTCACCTAATTCTGCTGATAAATCTGCAACCAGAGCATCAATTAAATCTGACTCTAAATGTAGTTGCGATCGCTCAGTTAATTGATTAATAATGGCTTTGGCGTAATCTGGAGAAAAATTGTTTAATTGATAACGAATATTCTTATCTAGAATGTTATTATTGATGGCTTCTAAGGATAAAAATTGTTTAAATTCTAGCAATTCGTGCAAATAATCTTCCCGGAGAGATAAGATGATTTTAATAAAAGAAATATTTAAGCACCCACTTAGAAATCTATCAAATTCCTGCTTTTGCTTACGGTTTATTTCACCAAAGAAGAATTCTTCAAATTGGTCGAAAATTAAGATTGTAATCAGTCCATAATCGGCATTTTTTCGTAGTTGTTGCCAAATTCCCTCAATTGTGTTGGGTCTAACTGTGTCAGGAGTAATCTTGTGGTGATAGTGGACAGACATTGTATCTGTTAAAGATTTACCTAATTCCCTGCTCCAGTCTTTATATACTTGTAGGACAACGGGAACAGCAATTTGATCGCCAATTGCACGATTTTGTAAAGCCGGAACCAATCCAGCTGTGACAGTAGAACTCTTTCCCACTCCAGAAGAACCGTGAATTACGATCAATTTTTGGTCAGCTCGGCTAATTCTAGCAATTAGGTTATTTACATCGTGTTCTCTACCCGAAGCAGTAATTTCTAGAGCGACACTACTAGTTCCCGAAGCAGACATTAATGCTGGATTTGTGGCTTGTCTTTGAGGTTGTAAGCGTCCAGCACCAATAAAGGCGCGAAGTCCATATTGCTGTTCTACAGAACGGCGTTTTTGTCTAATATTATAGGCTTCGATGTAGCATCCTGCGTCAAAATAGTGCGATCGCAAAGTTCGTAATAAACGAATATAGCGATAAGCATCATATTGATGTTGACTAGTTTCTAAAGCGAAAGGTAATTGTTTAGTTGCTTGTTGCAGATACTCTACTGCGATATTTGGCTTATCTAAATGTTGCTGTGCTTTGACCAGAATTAAATAGTTAACTTGTGTTAACAATAGAGGAAACAATGATTCATAGGATTCACCATGTTTTTGTGCTTCCTGCAATTTTAGTAAAGATGTATGAGCTAAATTACTAGCCTTTGTCCACCGAGATTGTTCTATTTCTACCTGCGCCAAATATCCATAATCGCAAGCTAATTGAATTTGATTACCGTAATTTTGATGTAATTCTAAGGAACGTTTTGCCACATTTTCCAGTTGTGACCAATCTTTTAAACAGCATAAAATATCTGCTAACTGTCCAATAAACTCAGAGACTAAATCTAGACGTTCAGCTATTTCAAAAGTCTGCAAAGATATCTGAATATAAGTTTTTGCATCTTGCCAATTACTTTCACTTTTAGTTTGGTTTTTCTCAGCCAAGCGACAGTAACATAATCCGATATAGAGTTGTAATACTCCCTGCTTTAGCAGGTTATATGAGCTAATAGATTTATACTTATTCAATAAAGATTGCTCTAATAATTCCGGGGTAATTCTGCTTTCTTGTTGTGGTTCTGCTTGATGTAGCGTCAACAGTAGGCTTTCATAAAAATGGGCAAAAGCTGAGTCAATATTGTCGTGAATATAATCGTCTATACCAAAGACAAAATGTAAACTTGCATTTAATTCTGCTGCTAATTCAATATTTTGATTTTCTAATTCCTGAATTGCATGATGGAACTCATAACTGCGTATCCAAATTTCCTGTACGCTAGAGTAATTTTCTGGGATTTGATTATTTTGGTGATCTTTACTAGATGTTTTATTAGATAGGATCTTGGCAAATAAAGTATCTGCTTCCTCCTGCAAAAACTCTAGTAATCCGCTAGAGGTCATTTCAAATCTAATTGGTGTCGCCGCCCAACTAGCAAAATCTGGAGCTAACCGCAACATCTTTTGTAAAATTTGGTCATTCACCCACAACACCATAGGGAACGCATGACTTTTGCGAAACTCGTCCCGTACTTGATTAATTGAACTTAATAGGTCATCAATGTTGTCTACTGTTTCTAAGCCAAAAACCATTAAGGCTGATGGTATATACTCCAATTCCTGTAAATTAACGGCTGTGTAAAGTGTAAGCGCATCCTTGGATAGATTGACAGTCAGAATTTTGTCATCCTCCCACCCCATTCTGCTCAGTTGTTCCAGAATTACTTGACGTAAATTGCCATAATTACAGCAAGCTAAAACTAATGAAAATTGCCCTTGGGAAAGGGCGATCGCCCTCTCTAAATTGCGCAAAGGGCGTTCATTCGCTACGATCAAGTCTGTTTCTGGTTGTTTTTCAGCCATGATTTAAATTCGTTTGTTTCAGCTAGTACTGGGTTGATATCAAACCAAACTCCCTCGTGATCGCGATATTCAAAAACAAACAAACTACGTAATAATGTATGGTATTCTATATCGCCTTTCACCCTTTGTTCTTGCATCACTTGCAAGATTAGCTCCCATTCTTTCGGGTCAATAGCGTTGGTGCGGTAATCTCGCTGTCGTTGAATCACAAGCTCTACACACTCTCGACTGAAAGGTGGGTCTTGTTCTCGCAAACAGTCAAATAGCAATCCCAATAAATCCCGTACATGACCACCACTAATTAAACATAAACGATCCAGAGTTTCTAAGTTATCAAATACCTCTGTCACTAATTTTAAGCGATCGCTGGGGGAAATTTCCGGAAGAGCCCTAGCTAAAATCATTTGTCGCATTAACTCTAGCCCTTCGCTGTAAATTTCTCCTGAACGCAACCGCAAGGGAATCATAGGTAGTACCTTCGGCGCAACACCACCACCAAGTCGCTGCTGTAGTTCCGCAGAATCATTAGAGAATATTAGCGCCATGGGAATAGTATAGACAATATGGCAATTAAGCTGTCTTAATTGTTCACCGCGTTCAATAAATAAGTATTCAGGGAGAGATCGACCAGAAGGTAAAGGACGAATAGCTACCCGATCTAAATTATCTACAATAACTACTAACCCTTTTTTACCCCTAGCTTTCAGTTCTGTATTGGCTTTACCTAACAGTTCTTGATTAATTGATTCCAGAATATTTTCTGTGCGTGGTTCTAAATAATCTCTTAAGCGCCGTCTGAGTTGGGGGCTTTCTTTAGTCTTAGCCGTGATTTTGGCAATTCCTACAGATAACTCAGCCTCTAGTCCTAAATTTATTGGTGTTTGGAGAAAATCTGTTACCTCATTGAATAACTTAGTAAAATAAGCCGGTTTAATACTCATTTTCATCGCTTCTAGATTTTCGCTCACCTGACCGGCGATCGCCAAGAGAATATCAGTTACATCAACATCCGCCATTTCGAGCATTCGAGTAGACTCGAAGTATACTACATAAAACTGTTCTGCTTCCAATTCTGCTTTTAACCGTAGCAACTCGGTTGACTTTCCACAACCGAGATGTCCTGTAAATAGCTGACAGGTGGGAGTATTAGGCGAGATTTTAGTAATAGTCCTTTGCAGAGCTTCGATAATTTTTCCTCCCCGCACCGAGGAAAAATCAATATAATACAGGCGATCGGACTCATTCTCAATTGCTAGTGGTCTACCTGGATTACTAGCCTGATAAAATTTCTCTAAATTTAGGGGCATAACTGACTGAATAGAACTGGTATATACTTTAATTAATACATAACAGCAAATAGCTAATTCGTAATTTTATTTACATTCTGTTCTACTCCCAACTCCCAACTCCCTCTAATTCTTACAATTACCCCGCCGGAGACATTCCTCTGTTTGGTCATCTCTAGCGAATGTAATCTGGTTCAAAGATTTTGAATGCGCCACTATTGTGGATAATCTGGATAAATTTGATATAAATAAGCTACTATCTATAATTTTAGATGTCGAATTATGCGGACACATAGGCAAAGCAATTAATCCAAGGCAAATGTACTTACCCATATAAACTCCTAAGTAATATCAACTGTTGTATTACTAAGAAACAAAAGCACTAAGCATTTTTCCGTAAATATCAGGAACAATTCCTCTATAACTCCAAATCTATTCAGAAATGTACGTTGGAGTTGCTCAGTTTGCCTAATTGTCAAAATATCTTCTAGCCAGAAACCATACGAGCTAGACACGAACTGGATAAAATAGTTGAAGGATGTTGCTGACCCTCGGCTAATTGATAAGGCTAATTTATGACGACTTCGCAAGACACTGATAATTTTAATTCTAGCAATTTTGAGCCAGTAATGTACGATCGCCTAGAAGTTGACCCAATGGATGAGCTACCTGACGACGTAGAAATGTCCATTTTCGATCACTTGGAAGAATTACGGCGTAGAATTTTCTACTCTTTAATAGTTTTAGCTGTATTTACCGTAGGTTGTTTTCTCGGTGTGAAGCAGATAGTGAGAATATTGGAAATTCCAGCAAAAGGAGTAAAATTTGTGCAAGTAGCTCCTGGAGAGTATTTTTTTCTGAGCTTCCGAGTAGCAATTTACAGTGGCTTGATCCTGGCTAGTCCTTTTATTCTGTATCAAGTCATGCAATTTGTCCTTCCCGGATTAACCAGACGGGAACGCCGATTATTAGCTCCGATAGTTTTTGGGTCGAGCTTGCTTTTTCTGGGTGGTCTCGCATTTGGTTATTTAGTTATAGTTCCCGCAGCTTTAGTATTTTTCATCAACTATGGTGCAGATGTAGTAGAACAACTATGGTCTTTAGAAAGATACTTTGACTTTGTATTAGGCGGCTTATTCGGGACTGGAATAGTATTTCAAATTCCTGTAATTCAATTATTACTTGGTCAATTAGGTATTGTTTCTAGCGCAAAAATGCTAGCTGGTTGGCGATATGTCATCTTAGGCGCATTAATTGCAGGTGCTATTATCACACCATCAACTGACCCCGTAACTCAGAGTCTTTTAGCTGGAGCTATTTTAGGGCTTTATTTTGGTGGGGTTGGTTTAGTCAAATTTATCGGAAAATAAATTCTGCTCCGTTAAAGCAATTTAAACTCTATTAATCTATAATATCGCTTTTATAGCATCCATTCAGTAGTGCGATCGCCCAGATCCAGGGGTATACTAACAGCTTTGCCTAATCGAGGACGCTCCTTTGTTTGCATAATAAAAGCCTCGACTTGAGTTGAGCTACCTAAAGCCCGAAGATAATTGGCAATATTATCAAGATGCTCTTGATATTCGGCTTCATTCAGCGGAAAAGAGGCTTGCTCAAGATATTTCCACATAATTTGCAGAAATATTTTTCCCTGCGCTCGGCGTAGCTGGACATCGTAAGAGTATCCCCACTTGTCAATGATCATTTGACGTAGCTCTTGTCCTGTCATACTCCAATAAAATATTCCAGATTATTCCACCTCAATGAGACTTTACATTTAGTTATGACTTAGGGGGAGCATAACTCCAGTATGATAAAGACATAAAGAAATGTAATGCTGACTCCACAAGATGCTATATATTTTGCCATAGATAAATATTGCATCGCTAGCAAAGTTAGCATTTCGATCTAGACAAGGGTTACTTCCAAAAAAGTATTCTCGTCCTTTGAAGCTGAACAAATCATACAAAGAGCGCTTAGAGTATGGCTCAATTTTCTGAATCGGTAGATGTACCCGATATGGGTCGTCGTCAATTTATGAACCTGTTGACTTTCGGTACTGTCACAGGAGTTGCTTTGGGTGTATTATATCCTTTTGTGAAATACTTCATCCCTACCAATAGTGGTGGCGCGGGTAGTGGCGCAACTGCTAAGGATGAATTGGGTAATGATGTAAGCGTTAGCACATTTTTGGCTAACCACAACCCAGGCGATCGCACCTTGGTACAAGGATTAAAGGGCGACCCTACCTATATTGTAGTGGAAAGCAAAGAAGCGATCGCTGATTATGGGATTAATGCTATTTGTACTCATTTAGGCTGCGTTGTTCCTTGGAATGTAGCAGAGAACAAATTTAAATGTCCTTGTCACGGTTCGCAATACGACGCAACTGGCAAAGTCATCCGGGGTCCAGCACCTAAATCTTTGGCTCTCGCCCATACCAAAGTAACTGACGACAGAATTGTCTTGACACGTTGGACAGAAACTGATTTCCGTACTGGTGAACCACCTTCTTGGTCTTAATCCTTGGGATTAAATACTGCCAATTTGTCCTCAAGTCTCAAGTTGCAGTCCAGAGCGAGCATAGACCTCAACTGACGACACTAATTTCCCGATGACTAACTCAATCATTGCCCTTATAGAGATGAGAAATGCCTGTAAATTTGCGAGGTTAACTCGCGTTGCCAAAGTAATTTTGAATACATTGATTTTGGCGATCGCTACCCTGACATTTTCGCTGGCTAGCGATTTTGCTTTCCCTCAAACCGCATCTGCTTATCCCTTTTGGGCTCAAGCCGCCTATCCAGAAACTCCCCGCGAGCCAACTGGACGGATTGTATGCGCTAATTGTCATTTAGCTGCTAAACCCACAGAAATAGAGGTTCCCCAATCAGTACTACCCGACACCGTATTTAAAGCCATAGTTAAAATTCCTTACGATATTAGCGCACAGCAAGTTGGCGCTGATGGCTCTAAAGTCGGATTAAATGTAGGCGCAGTATTGATGCTACCTGAAGGCTTTAAAATTGCACCGGAAGAACGCCTGTCTGAAGAGTTAAAAGCCGAAACTGCAGACCTTTCCTACCAAACCTACAGTGAAGACAAAGAGAATATTGTGATTGTTGGTCCATTACCAGGCGAACAATATCAAGAAATCGTCTTCCCAGTGCTTTCACCTAATCCGGCTACTGATAAAAATATTCACTTCGGTAAATATTCAGTTCACGTAGGTGGTAATCGAGGACGCGGACAAATATACCCCACAGGTGAAAAGAGCAATAATAACCTGTTTACCGCTTCTGCTACTGGTACAATTAGCAAAATTGCCCAAGAAGAAGATGAAGAGGGGAATGTTAAATACTTGATCAACATCACCACTTCAGATAATCAAGTTGTGACTGATAAAGTACCTAATGGTCCAGATTTAATCGTGGCTGAAGGACAAGCGGTTAAGACTGGAGACGCTCTGACCAATAATCCCAATGTTGGTGGTTTTGGTCAAAAAGATACAGAAATTGTCTTACAAGATAGTTCCAGAATTATCTGGTTAGTTGCTTTCATTGCACTTGTGATGTTAGCTCAAGTGATGCTGGTACTGAAGAAGAAGCAGGTGGAAAAAGTCCAAGCTGCTGAATTGAACTTCTAGAAAAAGCAGGGGAGCAGGTGTTCCCCTGCATTCTATATTTGACAAAAGTCCATCCGGGAAAATAGACCAAAACAACCCACCCATAAAACTAATCCTCCCCATTCACCTACACTTATTCCTCCTCTGGGTAGATGACCTTCTGGGGCAGAAAGATCAAAAATAATATTGTCATAATCTAACCATTTCCCGTTTTTGCACCAACCAAGGCGATCGCCAAAAGTTGTCCAAAGTTCTTCATCGTAAGCTTCACCACCACCCATATTTGCATAAATTCGGGATTGTACAGAAAAGCCAAAGCGACCATGACTATGATCTAGCCATAATTGGTTAATCATGCGCAAGTCATCGCAGGGAATTGACTCAATATGTTCCAAGCCAATCCAACCATCTCGTTCTCTATCAGTTACAACGCGGATTAGCCTGGCTGATTCTATATCAGCTTCCCTCCACTTGCGAGACACTAACAAGTCACGAAATTTTGTATAGTTGACCCCCTGTGGGGAAATGAGTTCTGTACTAGTTGACGAACTTAATCCTAATAATTGTCGAAACTCAGATATCGATTGCGGACGCAATTGCAAATCCATTTCCATTCCTTGGATAATTGCATGATTCAGGCGATCGCTAATCTGAGGATTCGTCTGCTGGGGTGGAAGTAAAGCAAACCCCTTTTTGCGATAATTAGCTGGAATAGGGACTTCGTTGGTTAACAAACAATAAAGAGTCGCAGCCAAAGCATAAACATCCGTGAAATGACCAAACTCTCCCCGACGCTCATACTGCTCAGGAGGCGCATAACCTTCAGTTTTTGCATTAGTCATACTACCAGTTTTTCCCGTAAATTCCCTGGCTAATCCAAAATCAATCAAAACCGCCGTTTTAGTACCTCGACGTAAAAGAATATTATTTGGTTTGACATCCCGATGTAAAAAACCCTGTTTATGGACATATTCCAGAGCTTGACCAATTTGATCGACATAACCTAGAGCTTCATTTTCTGATAAACAACCATTTTTCTCTACATAAAGACCCAAATCCTCACCATCAATATATTCCATCACCATTCCCCAGAGTCCATTTTCCTGGAAAACCTCATAGACGTTGACTACATGAGGATGACTACACCGGGCTAATCGCAGAGCTTCATTCAAAAACTTTTCCTGTCGTTCCTCAAAATCCTCTTGACTTTGTTGATATTGATTCAGAGTCTTGATCACCACCAACTTGTCCTTAGTGGTATCGAGCGCACTATAAGTCACACCAAAACCACCTCCACCCAAAACTTTTTGGATGAGGAATTTGCCATTTTTGAGTTCTTGATTAGGTGTCCAAAGTCTCATGGTCAATAGTTTAGGGGTAAAGGTGATGAATAAACTCCCAAATTTTCCACCAAATTAATTTAGTTCAACGAACTTCCTTGAGACTTTCCGTTTGTTTAGAAAATAATTCAGTGAACAAACTCATGACTGTGCGGTTTTCACGAACCTTGATATTAGCACTAATGGACATACCAGATTGCAAAGAAATTTCTCTACCTTGAATTGGGAGATATTGTTTATCTAGATGTACTTTAGCTGGAAACCGATAAAATTTGTGATTTTCATCTGGAGGTAGAGCATCCGAACCAATTTCTGTGATTTCTCCCTTGATATCTCCAAATTCACTGAAAGGGAATGAATCAATTCTTACATCCACCTTCATCCCTTTGCGGACAAAGCCAATATCTTTATTAGTAATGAAAACTTCTCCTACTAAGTTTTCTTTCGGTACGATATCCAGCAACTTCTGCGTAGTATTAGCGACATAACCAGGATTTTTAGCTTGCAAATCAAAAACTGTTCCTCCGACAGGAGCGCGAAGTTCCTCATATTTAAAATTAGTCTGAGCTTGAGAAATTTTGCTATTCACATCTGCCAATTTTTGTTCATTATCCACAATGATTTTCATGAATTGTGAATCAATTTCCGCAATCCGTTTTTTATTGTCAGCTATTTTTTCTAAAGTAGTTTTATCAGTATTGGCTACTGTATTAGTCAAGTTTTGTTCGCCTTTTTTTATATCAAATCTTAGCCGCTTCTCTTCCTCAATTAATTGATCAATTTCAGCTTGGAGATTTTCCACTTGCTGTAACTGATTTAGATATTGTAGTTTAGAAACGCCACCTTGTACAGCTAGAGAATGCAAACCACTTAAGACCTGTTTTTGAATCTGTAAACTATATTCAGTATCTCTACGTTTGACTTGAGTTTCAGCCAATTGTTTCTGAGATTCTTTCACAGTTAAATCAGCTGCGGCTGCGCGGGAATCTAATTCTTTCTTAGCAGATTCTAAACGTGTCTTTTCTTCAGCGTCAAATTCCACCCCTGTAGTTTGGTTCTTTAATTGAGCCCGGAGTAAATTATTCTCTTGTACTAATGCTGCTCTACTTTTTAAAAGAGAAATGTTTTCTGGTGGTAAGTTATTGGCGAACAAATCTAATCTAGAAGTCATTCCATAATTAGTATCTCCCAACAGACGGCGATAAGTATTATCTTCTTGCGTAATACTCAAGCGAATTTTATTTAAAGAGCTTAACTCAGCCAGTGTAGTAAATGAATCGAAAGTTAACAACAGATCACCTGGTTGTACTTTTTGTCCTTCTTTCACATAAATCGCTTTCACAACGCCATTAATTGGAGCCTGAATTTCTTTAACAGTTCCTTCTGGTTTAAATTGACCGATCGCGGGGATTACTTGCTCGATTTTGGCAAAATAAGCCCAGGTAATTCCAGCTATAGCTAATCCGATTAAGCTAATTAATATAGTCCGCGACCAAAAGGGAGATTGACGTAAGACTACAGCTTGTTCTAAATTATCTTCATTAAAATTTCTTAAGGGTTTTCTGGGAAGGTCTTGCGGAATATCTCTAGGATTAGTTAATATGCGTGTTCTTTCTGTTTGAGAGCCATTTTGACTATTCCCATTTTGATGGTTACCATTCAGTTGAGTCATAAAAGTTGCATCTTGGTAAGTTTGGTTAAGTTCCAGGATTGTAAGCTTGACTAAAAATTAATTATAAATTTACTTCTTGTTGTTGATAAAGGTAATAGTAATGACCTTTCGCTGCGATTAACTCAGCATGACTACCTTGTTCTACAACTCTACCGCCATCCATCACAATAATGCTATCTGCATGACTGACAGTATTCAGACGGTGTGTAATAAAGAAAACTGTAGTTCCTCTAAACACTTCAGCTAAATTAGTACAAATTTGACGCTCTGTAGGATAGTCTACAGCACTAGTAGCTTCATCTAAAACTAGTAATCTTGGTCTTTGTAAGACTGAACGGGCGATCGCAATTCTCTGTCTTTGTCCACCAGAGAGAGACATTCCCCGTTCCCCCACCCTTGTATTATAACCATGAGGAAGATTCATAATAAACTCATGTGCTACAGCGATTCTGGCTGCGGCGATCACCTCTTCAGTTGTAGCATCTGGGTTAGTTAAAGCAATGTTCTCTTGTACCGTACCCTCAAACAAGAGTGTATCTTGCGGAACTATACCAATTTGTCGCCGCAGGGAATAGAGTTCTACTTTAGCAATATCATAACCATCAATCAAAATTCTCCCAGACTCATTATCATACAGTCTGAGCAACAATTTCATCATTGTACTCTTCCCAGAACCACTTTGTCCGACAATACCAATGAATTTACCCGCCGGAAAATCCAAGCTGACATTACTCAACTGAAGCGCACCACTACTAGCGAATCGGAAAGAAACATTCTCATATTTGACCGCGCCGACAATTTCTGGTAACTGGATATTATCTCGGTCGATTTCCGCTTCTTGGGGAGTATCAACAATATCACTTAATCTCTCTAAAGATAAGCCAGTTTCTTGGAAATTTTGCCAGATTTGCGCCAATCGCAACACAGGGCTGGTAACATAACTAGAAATAATCCGAAAAGCAATTAATTCTCCTAAACTCAATTCACCTTGCAAAACCAAATAAGAACCCACCCACAATACTAGTAGTCCGCTCAGTTTATTCAGGAAAGTACTAGCTGAATTTGCTAAAGTAGAAGTAATCACAGTTTTAAATCCAGCCGAAACGAACTTAGCATAACGCTCTTGCCAAGCATGGCGTGCTCGCAATTCAATATTTTGCGCTTTAACAGTTTGAATCCCCGTCATGACTTCTACTAAATAGGACTGAGTGGCTGAATTACGTTCCGCTTTGGTACGTAGTTGTCTACTCACGGTGGGCGCAGCAATTAATGTCAATCCGATAAATAAGGGAATAGTTCCTATAGCGACTAGAGTTAATAGCCAGCTATAAAACAACATCACAACTATATAAACAACTGAAAATATCGCATCCAAGCAAACTGTTAAAGCTGTACCTGTGAGAAACTGGCGGATATTTTCTAACTCATTTACCCTAGTGGACAGTTCACCCACCGGACGGCGTTCAAAATAACGCAGTGGTAGCCGGAGTAAGTGGTCAATAATTTGCGACCCCAAACCCATATCAATTCTATTCGTAGTATCCACAAACAGATAAGTTCTTAATGTGGTTAATAGTGCTTCAAAGATACCAACCCCTAAAAGCAATACCCCTAAAATGTTTAGGGTACTAATACTATTCTGAACAATGACTTTATCGATAATCAACTGAATCACTAGGGGATTAGCTAACGCAGCTAGTTGCACAAAAAAGGAAGCAATGAAAACTTCGATCAATACCCGACGATAACGCGACACATAAGGTAAGAACCATCTAATACCAAACCGTTCTTGTGGCGTTTCCTTCGTAGTAGCGATGAGTAAGACTCTAATTTGTGGTGGTAGACTTGTTTGATCAATATCTAGTTGAGCCAGTAGTTGAGCAGGTCGAATCTGGATAATACCTTGGGATGGAACACCTAAAACTACTGTATTTGCATCTATTTCGTAGATCACAGCATAGCTATGATTATATTTAATTAATGCTGGTGTAGGAATGCGGGCGATCGCAGCTTCTGGAATATCAACCAATTGAGACTTGAATCCAATCAACTCTCCCACATAAGCACAAGCTGGAAAAGATATATTATTTTGACGTTTGATTTGTTCGTTCAGTACGCGACGCACCACTTCTTTTCTCAAAGGAACTTCCAAATACTTTGCTAGCATTTGGAAACACGCAAGAGTCGAGAATAGTTCTCCCTGACCGCGGAAAGCGGGATACTGGCGACGCGGCTTTCCTTTACTTGGTATTTCTGGTTCTAATTGGAGAAAGGTTTCCTCTGTTGCGTAGGGAATATCCACATCTGTGGTAGTTTCTCCAGTTATATTCCCTGGTTGTGCTATCCCTATTTGTGCATAATGGCTTTCTCTCAGCAATAGTAAGTCTGTCGGATTTATCCCTAGTAAACGGGCTGGGGTATCTCCTTTCACCTCAATCATCCCACCAGCTAAATTGTTGGATTGTATGCAATAGCTAGGGGGAAAATTCGCCACTGTTCCACCACCACTGACAAACCAAGTCAAGTCGCTACCTAATTGTTGATAAGGAGTTTTTCCGGGTGGAAGGTAAATAATTTCCGCTCTGGACAAAGCTTGTTGACTGATTTCTTTGAGGTTTATACTAGCTAGTGCTTGTTTGGCTACTTGGGCGCTCAGTATATCAAATACTTCAATTAATTCGCTCTGACCTTGGTGCATTCGAGCGAATTCTTGATTGATGGATAACAGACGCAAATATTCTGCTCTCGTCAGGGTTAAGCAGATCACTTCTGTCGAGGCGATCGCTGTCTCGCAAGCAACTTGACGCAGAATACTAATCCCGCCAATGATTTCTCCTGGCTTTAATAACTTTAAAGTCACCGGTAGCTGAGTTTGTGGGTCATATCCCAACAACCTGACTTGTCCTTCATAAATAACCGATATCTGTTCTGGTAATCTATCTTTACTAATAATTTTTTGACCTAGCCTATAGCGCCAAGCCTGCATTCTTTCCGTTGCTAATGGCTGAATTTCTTCCATTGGTAGCGCAGCAAAACCAGGAAGCCGAGAGAGAAATTCGGAAAAATCACTTTTAATATAAGTCATAATTTATTCCTATTTAAACCCTAATTGCTGTTTGAGCTTTTTAAAATTAGCTGGAAATCGCAGCATATTGCCCAAAAAAGGCCTGACGATCAGAGATTTTTAGCCTCTAACCCTACTATAACTAGCTGTTTCACCAAGACTTAGCACTTCCTCTGTTTGGATCTGCCAATCTTGTGAGTTTATCTGTGATTGTAGCCATTCATTAAAACGTTCTTCCAGTAATCTCTGTCGTGTCTGAGCATCTAATTGAGCCGGTAAAAGTTTCTCTAATCGCACAATGACAATCCAGTTTCCTATTTGAGTAGGAGGTAAAAGTTGATGAGGTTGACTCAGAGATAACATCCTAGTTAAAGCAGGATGTAGCGATTGTAGTTCTACTGGTCCAATCAAACCATCTGTTTGTGCTTCCGGTCCTTGAGCGTATTCACGCGCTAGTTGTGCAAAAGATTGCTCTCCCTCTTGAATCCGAAAGTAGATTTCTTGAGAGATTCCTAGATCGGAATGGCTAATTAACGAATATACAACACGGTCTAGCTGAGACTTCCGTTGAAAAAAGTAAGAGTCTAAATCTCCACCCCAGTTAGCGATTTTGAACTTCTCCACTTTTAACTGGCGTATCGCTAAGGATTTAAGCCGTAAAGCATCTACTCCCTTTTCCTCTGATCCTTTGTATTTTTGCGATAGCTGTTCTAAAGCAAATTTTTCTTCTTCTGGTGTACATTCAATGGACAAAATTGCTGTATCTATGATCATCTCTTTAGCCAAAGATGGCAGAATCTGATATTCTGCTAATAAAGGTAAGATTTGTTCAGCATCTAGTTTATGTAGGCGTTCAACGGCTAGTCGCCCTATATCGCCCAATTGCAGCACTGGATTCATATGACCTGTGTTCAAAATAGTCAGATTTAACCGATTTATACAAGATATTCTAATTTGGACTAAGTTATTCAGTCGCAAATAGATTATAGGTAGTACACGCTAGGAACAAAATATCATAGATTAGTCGTTTTGCAAAAGTTCATCATATGTGGAGAGTTCAAATAATTTCTTCAATAAGAGTATAATTTATGACAGATGCAGTTCTGCTATATCGCCCTCACCCCCTATTAGGGGGTGAGGGCTGCACGTTAGTCGAAGTATATATAGTAATTTATTCAAGCTAACGGAACTGTTGAGGGTTTAAATGTAAACCTCCTCTCTGACTAGATTGATGATGAATAGCTACTCCATCACTTAGACGCGTGCCGTTTCCTCCATCACGTTTGTCAAGGAACGGTTGCAAATTAATTCCACTGCTAGTAGATGAGCTAATCTGATTGGTCTTTCCTTTGATTATCGAGTGACCTAATTTGTATAGATCGTTCAATTCCCCTTGACCATTACTAGCAAAAGTATCAACTGCTGTAGTTGACTGTCCTTTATCCGCAGTAGTCAAGTTTTGAAAAACTCGGTTGCGCACATCAATTGGATCTTTTGTCCGAGGTACTGTCAGCACAATTCTACAAGACTTGTCAGATTGGGTTGTAACGCAGATAATATTTTCGTTATTTTCTCTCCCCGTTTGTAGTAATTCCAGACCATTTGGGCGATAGGATTCTAACCGACTAGCGATCGCCGTACAACGTTTTTGAGCATCCCAACCACCACCCATAGCAGATGGTGTCGCCCAAGTAAAATATTTATCTGGCTGACTTTGCGGCTGATACATAACAGTATATACGCCATTATATAGTTGACAACTAAATCGAGTCTTAGTGTCGCTAGTTGATGTATTAGGACTTGATGTATTGGGACTTGATGAACCTGATGTTGTGGGAATTACAACACCATTAGTTTCCGCCATAGCTAGACAATTTCCCAAACAAAAGGATAAACCTAAAGTACTCAAACAAATTAATCTTAACGCCCTTAAGTGCATATATTATCCTTCCCAGTGGGTATGTACAAAAGTGATAGTTTAAGTGACGACGATTCTAGAGTTTTGATTCTATCAACAACATTCGCGCCTCAATCGCTTCCCAAGTTGAGGGTAATATCCGCACAGATGCTTGTTTACATTTTATGAGCAGATTGTTAGCGTAGAGATAATTTCCCAGTGCTTTCTTCTCTTGATCAGATAAATCAACCATGTCTGGGCTGAGATTGAAAGCATTGAGTAAAGTTTGTTGGAGGTGCTGAACAAATTCCTGGCGCACAGCCAGTGGTTGCTTCTCATCAGGAATTTTATTTTTCAGTAGATTGAGTTCTTCAATCAGGACACTAAAATTAACTTTATTGAAGATTTTGAATTCTTCAAGTGTATGAGAGTAATTAATGGCATTTACAATAGCACTGGCGATGCTATTGAATTTGAAATAGGTTTCGATTGTCGTGATAAGTGGGATGAAAGTTGCAACTTCTGTGATGTTAAAGTTTATTTTATGTTCAGCATCAATTTTATGTTCAGCATTGATTTTGTTATTAGCGATAGTAATGGTATTAGCATAAGCTTCCACATTGGCGATGGCTTTCACGTTAGCGATTTCTTTGGCATAGGGTTCGACGTAGTTGATAGTGATGATGATGTTATCATCTTTTGGGTGCTTGATTTGGAAACCACGGTAGTGTACACATCCGCTGATGGCGTAGGCATAGGCTTCGACAATAGCGATCGCCACTGCACGTTTAACCACAGGTTTTAAATCTCCAGCAGATCCAGTTGTTATTTCTTCTGCCCAGTTTAATAAAGCTTGTAGCTTTGGTGTCTTGATATACTTTTGTGCTTCCTTTTCCATTAAATCTAATAGATTATCTGAACCGGCCTTCATTAAACCAGATACTAATAAAAATACTTCTTTCCAACGTTTATATGTGAGATATTTAGTAACTAATTCCTCGGTTTGGAGATGGTCATTAATATATTGTGCTGTTAAATATTCTTGTAGTGTTAAATGAGAGAAAGAAAATATATTTTCTGCTCGTTCTACCAAAATCCCTTGTTGAATAGTAATTGCATTCAAAATTGCTTTACCATTTAAATGCTGAGGTGCATTCAAATTATTTGCTAAAAATGTTTTGATCTGCTCAACAATCTCATCCCCAGAAAAGAACAGCCTATCAGACTTAAAGCCTGTGTAAGCAATCTCAGATAGTAACATTTCTTCTAAGTCTGTATTGAAACCTTGATAAATTTCATTTTGAAGGATTCGCTTTTCTGATGCCCATTCTTCTAACAATATTCGCAGTGCTTTGCCGTAAAGAAGACTACGATTATTGGGAAAATTCTGGGAACGGTCATATACTAAACAGAGAAATGTCAGCAATAAAGGTGTATGGGCTAACTCTTTAGCAGCGGAGTTTTCTTGCTTTTGTAGTAACTCCCAACATTTCTCACCTGTCTGAGCTTGTTGATCTGCTGCTGACTGAAACCAGTTATAAATAAATTTCCGAATTTGCGTATCATCAAAATCTGCCATGACTACATTGCTAAAGCCTTGGAAGTTACTGCGATAGGCTGCAGTACGACATGATGCAATAAAGCGATTTTTGTCGTATTTATTAACAAAATCTTGAATGTGATTAATTATATTATTTAAGTTTTCTGTAGGAACTTCATCCAGTCCATCAAACAAAATTAGTAGCTTACCTTGCTCTAAGGCTTCAGTCAGAAATTTTTCTGGTTCAGGAACTTCACAACTTCTAAATTTTTCTGCAATAAAATTTGCTATATTTATCTCGCTGGATGTAAAAATCTTTAACTCTATGAATATAGGTATACAGGTGTGTTTAAACCCTCCTCTTTGACCTTTGAGTGCTTCTAGTCCCATCTTTCGCAGAAATGTAGACTTACCAGCACCAGGTTCACCAAGCACCATTAGATATTGTTCCTCATTAGCAACTTCAATTCCTTCTTGTTTTCTTTTATGTCGAGATTGAAACCTGAGGCTATTAGCTTGGCGATATAATTTTTCTAAATTTTCGATAGAGTCAAAACTACGGATAGCTTCATCATCTAAAAATTTAACTCCTGTATAGACCGAGTCCAGGTTTATAGGTTCTCGCATTCCCAGTACTTGCACGAGACAGTAGTGAGTTTTGTAATTTTCTACATATGCCTCAAAAGACTGGTAAATTAACTTTTGGGAAGGGACTTTATCTAGACTATCCTTAAAACTCTCGAAAATAGTCAGCGCAATTTCAGTTAAGTATTTAGCTGCTTCTAGGTCTTCCTCACTAAGTGGTGGAGGGATAATCTTAATCTCCCGATCCAAACTAGCATGGTAAACTTCTGGCAATTCCAAGGAATTGAGAATCTGTTGAGCCGTACCCTCTGCGATAATAACCCGACTTGTCATACCACCATTGATATTCAATGAAAGCTTCCGCAACTCCTGAATAATATTAGCTAGATTTGCCTCTA
>Ga0116229_10000273_pt1 | contig 61992 bp, 36 predicted proteins | sample S1TSphgellanicum_3_FD_87313 | JGI IMG/M metagenome (GOLD analysis project Ga0116229, IMG submission 87313) | Host-associated microbial communities from peat moss isolated from Minnesota, USA - S1T2_Fc - Sphagnum magellanicum MG | ecosystem: Host-associated > Plants > Peat moss > Unclassified...
CTATAGTCTATAGATTCAAACGCAATTTCTGACTCAATCCATAGGACGGGTTGGAAATACTTAGCTGATTCTATATTGCCCGAGGGCTGGAGGATGTTCCTGAAATAATGGGCCCTTGAGACCTAAGGCTGAGAGGCCATTATTTCCGGAATACCCCAGTCTGAGGGTGTTGCATGGTGTAAAAATAAATAAGAGTATTATTTTGATTTTTCAGATTTTCAAACCACCTGAATTTTTTTTTATCTAAAGTAATATGGGGATTTCAAAAAGGGAAATACTTCTCCTATTTGGGCATTTTCTTCTATTTGAAATGCGCGCTTGCAGCTGATGCCTAATTACATCAGGTAATGTGTCCTCCATTTACACTCCAAAAACTCCAGAGGCTTTTTACAAATCAGAAATATTCTGCAAGCATCCACACTGGGGTGCTCAAATGGCTGAGTTAGGGTTTAGGTTGGGTTATTGGGAGATACCGGGCCAGAGTGAACCAGCACCAACTAGCAAACTATAAGCAAGATGCCCCTTATGATGGAGGTTCATTTTTAATAAACCAAATGAAAATAATATCTATTTTCACCATGGCAACCTATTATATAAGAAGAAAGTCCTATATGTAGGTAGATAGGTAGGAAAGTATTTGGTGAATAGATGGTTTATATCAGTGTTGGTAGGTCCAATTCTAGCTAGGTCCCTAGATAAGAGGTTCAAATTTTGTTGGAATTGTCGATGGAACTTAACTGGGCAACTAGAATTAGAACTTGAATCAAGGGAGGGTGCTGCCTCGTTTTAAATATGTTCAAGTTTTGTAAGGTAAACTTTAGATTTAAAGCAAGTTATTGCATTTGATTAGTTATACATAACTAATGATACATCATATGTATCTTGAATTGTGTGCTTTGGTTAAACGAACTAATAAAAAAAATTGTTTAGTTGTGTGTAATGGGGATGGAATCGAATTAATTTTAAATTATTTATGATCAGAACTACAGGTTCTTTAAAATCCAAAGGATCAATCTCAAGACCGAACTGGAGACTTTATGAAATTAAAATTAACACTGAGATTGAAGATTCCTTTTGAAATTGAGAACTGAAGAACATTGATTTATGCATAGGTAAAGGTTGGTGGGTGGTGCTCATTGTTGGTTCACTTTAACGTTGTCTGTTCTTGATTTCAAAAGGAACATTCAATTTCAGGTTTTAGGTTGTTTGAAATTTGATATTGCCTCTAGTGTGGGTTTTAAATAGTTTTTGAAATTTATATGACCTTTGGTTCCAAAGGCTTCCCAAAACATTTAGAGTTTGATTTAGTTTAAGATGAAGTTTATTTCCATCTATGTTGGACCCAATTAAAATTTATAAGTTCACTAAATAGGTACTCACATTTATGAAGTGGGTATTAGTGTGGGAGGAAATTAGGGATGAACATAATTCAAAAAAATAAAACTATGCCAATCAAATATTAAACTAGGCAACATGTAATGAAGAGACTTTTTTTTTTTTCCTTTTGTCTAGGGGATGTGAGGTCGGGTGAGGGAGGAATTTTTTGTGGTTTTTCTTTTGGAAAGGAGGGAACCAATGAATCCACCTGATGCTACTGCATTGAATTAATAATAGTTCACTAAGTTGTAACAGGTTTATTTCTATCTAAGACTGAACAAAAAGGTAGGGATAGAACATGTGTAACCAAAAAATTGGGGGTAAGGACACTTGCTAATATATTTGGTTTCTTTCCCTTGACCACAATACCTAACTTAAATTCACTCACTACAAGGCCTCATCCTCTAGCTCTTGCAAAGCCTTGCATGGATCCAAATCTTAGAGCATCAATTCCTTGCTACTGACCAAATGCACATCCAAATGAGACCCTCCAATCAATTTTCAAACTCTCGAGTCTATGCACTCTCTCTTCATATGGAATTGTATACCTACAACAACATAGCCTACTCCCACCAAGTTGAGATGTGGCAGTATCCAATCCTACACCAATTCGCTTACAAATCCATTTTTACAGAGGCATGCACTCTAGACCTCGGGACAAGATAGAATAGGATTGAAGTTAGGCATTGGAAAGTTTTGAACAAATGCTGAATAAATTCTTTACTCTCCCTTACTTTCATGCATGCGTCATTCTCAAATCTCAACCCAAGATAAGCATTCACTCCACACACTCAGATATATTATCCTTTCAAACTTTCTCACACCTATACTTGGCTTTCCAGAGTCAATTTGACAATCCCATCACCTGCCAAAACCAGAAGACCGATATACACATTACATTCAAAGTTCAAAATATGACTTGAGAGACTTGTAAAATCTCTCCATGCATTTTTAAGCCCAAAATCATGACACTTTGGCAACCAGCAACTCCAAGGGCCTAAATCTAGTATATTTTTTCTACCCCTCTTACCTCCATCTCCAGTCCCTGATGATCTTGGGGTTGGAGACATCACAAACAAGATTAAAACTCCAAGTTACTGCATGGTGCGCAATCAAACTGAAGGATAGTCAAAGTACTGGTCTTACATAGCTTCTTTGAACCATTTCTGCCCAGCCAAGACTTCTTTGTGCGAGTGTTTCCTTATTGATAAAAAACAAGCTGTACCCAAAGTCCATGACTGTTGACACACATTTTCGAAACGCAAAGAAAGCCCAAAGAACACTCTGAATCAGGGAAGACATGTTCAGATGTCATACAGAGAAGGCTTCATTGATTTGATAGTTTTCAACTTTTGCTTGCTCAATGCCTGCTTTGGCAATGGCCTTGGGGATTACACAGGTGCCAGTGATATTTTTTCTCTATCACCATTGCACAGTCCACCTGCTGTCAGCTGAGATCTATGTTATCAAAATCCACATCTGAGTGGCCTCAATGTCATCATTGGGTCCCAATTCCACCTCGAGCTCCAAAAAGCATTGCAAGCACATACGTCTCAGCCATATATTCCCACATTACACCACACTTGATAGAAAAACACAAAAATAATGAGGACCTAAACCACATGGTGCAAAGGCAACACCTCAAGAACACATAAAAGAACCTACATCCCTTTCTCCCTTTCAAGACAAGGATGGTGAAGAAAGAAAAACTGTTTGGCAATTCGTCTTGCTTTCACAATCCAATTTACATGAGAAGAGCATCCAAAGTAGACCCAATTGCAAAGCCCTCTCAAGCATGTGAAGTGGATATGATGCTCATCCAGCAACCACCAGAATCTAGTTCCTGCTCATGACAAGCAGCAGTTGAGGTAATACTCTCTGTACAACAAACAACAGTTGAGGTAATACTCTCTGTACCCCTTTTTCAACTTCTCATGGTTCCATGAGTGAATGTCTCTTCTCACAGCATCTTTCTTGTCATACACTTTTAGCAGTGTTTTAACTGTTTGAAGGGTAGAGTGGACAATTCTTTTGTGTCAAGCATGCAGAATCTTTTTTGTGGTACACACACACACACAGCAGCCAAGAAAATGTAGCCAAACAAGATTCAGAACAAACATTAGCTAAATCCTTGCATCCATTCTTGAACTAAAAGAAGGTCCTACACCAAGCACACCATAAAATAGCATGCTTCCGGATTACTTATTTTGCACCTTCATGGCAATGTGAGTATTATTACTCATGTTCATCTGACTTAAATAGATTTCTGTTTTTCTTCAAGTGCCTATGATGTTTTATTCAGCTGATTGGAGATCCTCTAAGACAATTGACCATGCAGCAGATATAGAGGCATTCAAAGCCTATTGCTGGAGAAGGTAATAGTGAATTGCTGAAGAAACTGCTTGCTCAAATTTGTGGGTGGTAATTTGGAAGCTGTCAACCTTGTTTCTTATCTCCAGATTCTGACAAAAGTCACCATACAGCAAGTGATCTGCCTCCTCCTTGATTAAGCAATACTTAGGGCTTGCACATGTGGCCTTAGCAAATGAGGCAGACCTAAACTGCATTGTTTGTATCCATCCAATTTTAGGATTTCACAAGCACTGGTAACACATTGAATGGCAAGTTGCAGACTAAGATGTGCTGATCTTATTGTGTTAGTTTTGGTTTTGCTGGAGTTGGCAAAATGGTCACCTTCAATTTACTATTGTAGAGTTTCCTCTGCAATCTCATAGATCTGATTGTTATGGTGCTGAAGAAAATTCATGCATACCAGCAGAAGGAGTTTTTTGGGGGGAAGTCAGGAAGTGCATAAAAGTTTGTCTCACAGTTCATATTCTTCTTCTTCCCATTGCCAGATTTGGGGTCATGGTCTGGGGTTTAGGGCTGGTTACTGACATGAGACCCTTAAGCACAAAAGCATGGGCATCTCTCTCCTGATTATCAATGGCTGGATGAAACATGTGAATTCAACCCCACATCTTTGATGTCTGTCTACAAACAAACCATAAGATGAACTAGTATCACGTCTGGGTATTGCCTTTGATGTAGCTTCCAAATCATCTTCTTTGAAACCCTTGTTCTTTGGTTTATGGATGTCTCAGTCTGGACATCAGTCAACCTTTCATTGTTTCTACATTAATGTATTTCTTTGTTATTTTTTCCTCTTCTTTTTTTTGCAGGTTCTGGACTCTGCAATTTTTTTATGTACTGGGCACTCTTGCTTTGTCAACAATTTTGGGGTGTTTGGGAAGCAAACTAGATTTCTTATCATGACTAGCTGTGGGTGGGCACAAGTTACAGCGTTCAAACAGCCTGCAGAAAAACTGGCAGCTTTGGACATTGAGCAATGTTTGACATGAGAATTGGCAATTTCAAGCAAGTTGCTAATCCAATGGAACTTTCCAAGTGGATATATCCAGATTTTCAGTATCAAAGTGTCATGGCTAGGATTGTATTAGTCTCAAATCAACTGCATTCTCTATTCAAGTAGCTCAAGCATGTACAAAACTTTCTTGCCTTCAAAGTTTATGGGTGCCAACCATTTTGTTCTACAGTTCTGTTGATAAATCACTGCTCCTTGGGCAACTCCCTGGGAATAGTTTTTCTGTGATTTTGTGGGAAGACTATACCTATACTTGTCAATATTTGCATCCTCGGGTATCTGAATATTGGTTTGTTGAATCAAAAAAGGCCCAACAACTTTAGAGCATGAGAAGGCTGCTGAGAAGTAGGATCAAACATTGCTTCAGTGCTCAAGTCAATGTTTTGTGCTTGAGAATGTCTCTAGCATAGCTTCTAGAATCAACTATATTTGATTATTCTCAGTTCAGGATATACTTCTAGCCTAAGGGGTTCAGCGTTATGATTTTTTTCTCTAATACTATTGACTGCTTTGAAAATGCTAGGTTTATTTGTTACTATCTCTTTTTTCTTTGTGAGTATGGCATTAATTTGGATCTTGAATTGGGCGAATATGAAGCTCACAGCAGAGAGAGCTATCAGAAAGCATGCGAGTACTACAAGAGAACATGGGATGCTGATGCAGCCTTGCATTGCATGCCGCACTATTTGACTGCTGAGCAGGCTCCTGTAAGGCTCTCAATGATCTTCTGCTGTACTTGAAATTGAAGGTGATGAGTGGCCATCAATATATCTTGGCCAGTGTATTCATTTTATTTGTGAACTAAGTGTTGATGGGTGATGAGGCAACCAACAAATGCCCTTGTATGTAGCTGTGGGAGTAGAGGGTGGCTATAACACAGTAGGGCTATATACCATGACGTGTGGCAGGAGTGGGTCACAGAAGTTTATGCCTATGATTTTATGGTGTGGAAATTCACAGTGCATTGATCCTTTGTTCGTGATGTGGTATGGGGTCAGAGCAGCTGGTGAGCTTCAAGCAAGACACTTCTAACTATTTGCAGGCCATCAACTGCATTCCAAGAACTACCCATGTGGCTTATGTACGATTTTTCAAGAAAACAAGATCTCACTTGCTATAATTGCATTTTTGAAGTTTTGTTTCCTGGCTGTTTCTGAGCCATCTTATGAGCAGGATCTACAGCATGGGTGTGACAAGAAAGGGATGGATGAGGGAGCAGGTATGCGCACAGCTACCAGAGCTATCTGTGGAACCATGCAGCCAGTCATCATACACAAAGTTATGGTAATTCCCTTCAGAAAGAAACCACAAACTGGAATTAACCACAGTGCAAGTTGGTTTTTTGGGCATCCAAGTCTTCTGGATACTCCAGAGGTGAAGTCTGTCCCTGAACCAGCAGATTCAGAACAGGCTACAGCTAGCTCAATTTCAGTTAGTGGGAATGTAGGAGAATCTCATGTGGATGGGACGAAGGCTTCAGAACTAATTTTGAATGATAGACCTTCCACTATAGTCAATCAGGAAGAGCCTTGCAAGAATGTGGCCAAGGCAGCAGATTCAGCCGGAGTTTTGATTAATTCAACACCATTGGAGGGATATTCAGTGGGAGTCCATACATTCATACCATTGGTCATACCAGTGGTGTGCAGTTCTTCCTTTTTAAGAGAAATCTGGTCTCAGTTTTGACATTTCAAACTTATTTGGAGGTTCTCTGGGTGGGGTTTAAGCCTGGTTCCTCCAATTTTTGCACCGTTTGGTTTCAGTTCTAGCACAAGTTTTTTTAATTCAAGAACCTTTGAGCCAAGTTCGAAAACTGGGTCTGGTTTCATGTACACACTACACACTCCCCAATGTTAGAGATCTTGGGTACAAAGTTTTGCAACAATTTAGAATAGGGATCTATATAGATACAGAATTCAACAACTAATTAAAATTATTTAATTCTAAATTTCAGCCTACTTATCAACTTTTTATAACAAATCAACTTGCCTACCTAAAGAACTTAACTTTGTGTTCAAGAATGTTTTTTCACAATTTTGGTTTCAGTTCCGGATCAAGCAAAAGACTAATTCCGCAGTTCATTCTTGTGTGACAGTTTCAACAAAAGAGTGTGAATTTGGGTTCAAGTCACAAGAACCTGAACCCCTGAATTTAACACAACAAACAAGATACCCTCACAACCTCAATGTTCCTACAACTATGCAATTGAGCTTCACCCCACTTGTATCCTGCTATGCAACAATGGCTATGCGGGAGCTTTTGCAAACATCCACATCAGTGGGTTTTCCTTTCTTACACTTTGTGCTAAAATTCACAGCTCCTCATAGATCCTGTGCAAAGCGTAAATCCCTTCCAACAGACATATCAAGTTGAAATGCAATTTTCCATTCATGCTCATTGGCCTCAGTTTGCAATAAACATCACCCTTGAAGGAAGAAGAGAAAAATAACATCCTATTTCCTGCAGGTTGCATTCCACAAGACGCTTTAACACTGACACAGCAAAGTGAGAAGCTACAAGCTTAATCCCTCTCAAGGACTGCAAAGACCAGGTACATATGTGTATGCTCATGATTGCATTGTAGCATTTGTCAAACAATGTGAAGTGCCTTGGCATGTTCAAGTAGCTACATTTTAAAGTCCAGGTTTAGACTTGACTACCATCTTATTCTTGACATTGGCTAAAATAGTCCTCAAAGCATTTCTGGTTGAGAAAATTTTGCTCAGCTTTAGCTACAATAATCACAAGGATGATTCGTACAGGCCAAAAAATATGGCCACTCGAGAATTTCTCATTTGGAGTGGAGATCATAATAGAGCAATAGGGAGCAGAACCAAAGTCTCTTGAGTCAGTTGGTTTTGGAGATGGAAACCTTCTTGGCCTTACAAGTGTGAGAAAGAGGCAAAGTTGGTGGAAAGAAAGCAGGTGGGTGCCTTAGAAGGAGGTGGGTAGTGGCTCAAAAACCAGGTAGGTGGCAGAATTGGCTGCAGGCGGTTTTGATTTGGATTTGAGATTTGACTTCCATGCCTGATGATGTGCATTCCGGTAGAGGCCAATATGATTTCTGCATTGTAATTGTGCACCAGAAAATTGCTTCTTTCAGTTGCCCTGGAGGTTTTGTAAGCTTTGGATCTGAGGAATTCAATGTTCGTGGAGTGCAGGGGGGGCCCACAAACTGCATTTTTGGAGCAAAGCTCTGGTTTTTACTGATGACAAGAGGTACATCTCCTAATCACATCACTGCAAGAGAATGCCAATGACAAGACAAAGAAACACAAATTTGGGAAGAAATTTGCTTGGGCAATATTGTCATGTTTGTTTATCTTTCAAAGTGTTGAGGTGAAGATTTCTCTGCAATCCCATACATTTCTTGTATAAGGAGATATCATAAAACTGTCTTTGATCACCATGACATTTGACAATCAAACTGTGATTGCTTGATGTCAATGAGCAAAGCAGATGAATGCAACAGATAGTGAACAAATGCTGAATGATCTTGCATATCCTTTGGAGACGAAAAAACTCTCTACAAATGCTGAATAACCTTGCTGACCCTCTGAGAGGAATGAACTCTGGACGCCCAGGAAACCACCCTAGACTTTGATTCTGAAGACTTAAAGACTTCGTCCATAAACCCTAAGCTGTGAAAATGCTCACTAAACCCAGGAAAGGTCTGATCAAGTGTAGTGTCCAAGCTACATGCATATTGACACTCATGTCACTTTCATACGGTGATGACTGCACTCATTGTCGTGTTGTCTTCAAATTGTTGTTGTGGAGATTTTGATGGGATCTTCAGATTCTGATGAAGATTGTGATGGGAAGATCTTGGATAGATATGTAAGCAAAGTCTCTCTACTGTAGACAATGAGTAGTGGTATAATAGCAGCCATGGAGCGATTTCTTCTTCAAACAATAAGTTGTAAAATTAGGGACCTACAATTTTTGCCTCAGAAATTTTCAGATTTTGTGATGGGAAAAGCCCATCATCTTGGATAGGTCATGAGTCACCAAAAAGACTCACAAGGTGTTGAGGGGATAGAGGCTTGATTTTGACATTTTCTGTGGGTAAATTAGAAACTTTGTTGTAGAGTGGGGCTAGCATCAGGAACATGAGCAGACTTTCCAGAATCCCTGTAGGACATGGCTGGAGGAGATTGGCATTGATACACTGGGTCTTTTGCAGTGGCCCCTTTCTACTCTCAGAGCTTGGCAGGTCCAGTGAGTTCACTCCAACCTTCTTGATTATCTTTGTCTTTCTAAATGTGTTCAGACACTTTGTACAAACTGAATCTTTGTATTCACTTGCTCTTCTCTCCAGATTGATGCTCCACACAACTTTTATGTGATGCCAATCCCTCATCTCCTTTTGATTGGTAGTTTTTGGAAAAATTCTTGTGCCAGATTTCTTGTTGCTGGGTTTTGCATAACAGCTCACTATTTCAGCATTTTTCCTCTGAACTGGGTGGTGGATCTTCATTGCAGATACTGGACAATGGACTGCAGACACAGGTGCTATTTTGCTCTCATTTTAGGGTTATTTTGTGCAATGTCAGTTTATGTTCTATACAAATTTGAGTGTTCCACAGGAAAGCATTCCTGAGCACCGTTCTTGACATGTGCTGTGTTTTTCAAGACATCCCAGATTGTTTGATGAGTGTACAGAGTTCTTCGATTAATAGATGGGTGGAAGTTGATGGTCTAAGCATTTCTCATATCTTCATGCTTTATATGCCCAAAGGTCCCAAATGTACTGTTTTCATATGTTGGCAAAGATGACACACATCTGATGGTTCTCTGGGAATTCTTGGTCTGAAGGTTTGTCCTTGGAGTTATAAACAGGTTTGGAGGGTGGCTGTGGGAGATGAGGTTTGGGGAATACTATGACCTGAAACGGGTGGCCTTTTTCTTCCCTAAAAGTAAGCATCTAGCCTTCAACCAGGGAAAACCCCAAAGGGAGTGCTAGTTTTGCTTCTATTGGATTTTCAATTGACCTTTTTTGTGCATTTGTGATGAGAAGTTCTGGTTGCACCTCAAGTGAACGTTCACTTTTTGTTTGTTACTTTCATTCAATCATATCCCATGGATTTGGGTTTTCATGACCATGTTCATCTTTTGTTTAATGTGGGTGACAAATTATATCTGGTGAAAAAAATGTTATTTCATGCTCTACATCTGCTAAAAATTTTGAATTCAAACTTGCAAATGCCTAGGCACCCACCAAATGGCATTGCTTCTGGGCTGCAAATGCTTTGTGCACCAGAAAAACCAGAGTTTGGGCACTAGACTTGATTTTTGGAGAGTAAACTCTAGTGTGCTGTTTGTATGCATGTGTCACTTATGGTATACCTTAAGTTTTGAACGTTAGCCAATATCATGACTGAGTCTTCCTTTTGCCTCTGGAGATGTGACAGAGAACGCAGATTTTTGTATGATTGTTTCCCTGAAGTTTGAGCAGATTATTATACAGTCATTTACACTCACTGTCAGTGAGTGGATGATGAAGTCAGTCAAGTTTTGCATGGGAGTAATGCTTGAACAATTGATTGACTTGTCCAAGTTCAGAACCTAGTATGTACAACAGGACATGAGGGTAGATTTGGAAATTGCCTGACCTACTGAACTTAATTGCGAAATTTCAACTTACTGCAATATTTGTTGAGTGTGTCAACAAGAGTGATACAAAAGAAACCTGGGAGGTGCCAGATTTTCACACTTTATTTGGTGATCATGAGAAGGCTCATGATGAAACATCAGCCATGGAGGAAACAACACTCAGGATCAAGGAAGTAAATGTAAGAAGATTTTGGACCCAAGAGCTTGTGGCAATACATTTTGTGGTGGCTTCCTTGCAGGCTGGTACAAGACTCATGACCTTTCAACAGCTACCTTGTGGGGTAGCATTTCTGCCAGTTTCAGTAAGACTATATTTTCCAATTGCATACATACATGTATCCACCATGAGCCAGCATTTCCCTTGATGGTCAGAGATCATTCATATAATATAAGTCAATGTCACAAAGGTGTTGTTGAACAAGGAATGCCTCTTCTTGAATGAAATGGTGCAATCTGCGCAGTGTTTGAATATGAGGGAGTACCACCATTCCCTATGTCTCAATGGAAGGCCAAGGCACAATTGTGACAAACTTCTCCATCCACATGCCAGTGAACTCAGGTTTGCCTTGGCCTCTTCATCTCTAGATTCCCTAAGCAAGTGATTGTGTTGTGCTTGGATGTAACCCTAAGGTTTTAGGAGATTTATTAAGGCTAGAGAGAAAAACACTTGTGCAGTGGCTGGAGCTTAAACTAATCCATGAGGAACCAAGAAAGGAGCAGCTACTATCTGTAGCTTAGCAGTGTATTCTCTGTTTATATTTCCTTGGGACCTGTGTTTTGGGTCCTGGCTGATTGTAGTCTTGTGCATGTTACACTAGAAAAATTCTACCGGTTCTTTAAGTTGTAGGTAAAATCTAATGTGTATAAGGTGTCTCCAGCTGAAGCTAATCAGCTTCATTCTCAAACTGAGAGTTATCTTTCGTAATTGGTTGTTGTGATAAGTTTCTTCCTGCTGGCAGATGGGGATTAGCTATAATGATTTTCTTCCTGTGGGTAGACATGAAAACCTCTGCCCAGATTTTAGTGTATGTGCACACAATCTTACAGAGCAGAAGAACCTGCAGGGCATTTTGGAAAATGAAACGCCCACACCTGTGGGCATTCCATTTTCTGAAATGCTCTGCCTTTTTTTCTGTGATATCCACTGGATACCTGCCAACTATATGGGGGAAAAATGATCAAAATCGTTGATTTTACGCTGTGTAATGCCCTTGGCCACAGGCATTACTGGAATCAGACCTACCTCGCACAGGCCCTTATTCTGGTAATGCCCATAGCTGAGGGTATTACCCTACACATATCACCATGTTCTGCAGGTTTGGTGATAGTTGCAGCATCATGGCCCCCCCTTGTCAAAGTGGTCAACACTACAAATGGCTATAGAAATGGGTGAGTTAACCAACCAGCAAACCTATTTCCTTCTAAGCTCGCATGCATTCCACAACTTGATTCTTATGATCTATCTCAATTGTTGGCTTCTAGCAATTATACTCCTTTCTTTATAGAAATTAAATCCTACAAACCAAAGTATCAGGCAGAACAGGGCACCCTAAGCCACAACTCCAGGAGATGCAATGTTTGTTGCTTGCCAGATACCAAGAAACATACTTGGAGATTCCTTACTGATTTCACCAGCTGATTATGAAAAAGACAACTAAAATTGTCAGATATACTTTGTTCCAAAGAGATGGTGTATGATAACAGCTTATGAACTGGACCATTTGGAGTCTGGTTCAAAGAGGATGCAATACAAAAATGAGATTTGATGAACACTCAACCTTGTTTGATAGGAATTTTTGGCTAAGTACTAACATATTATGAGGCTTGTGTTTTGAATTTTGGGAGCCAGGAAGAACTTTATTGTGACTTTTGATGAAGACTAGGAGGATGGACCCAGACTTCAAAATGGGAATTCACAGCCATCCCCTGAAATAGGGGGCGACTTTCCTGATTGAAATCACGCCTTTGGCTGTACTCATGATTCCTTCAACAAAATGAGCTGACCTGCAGTAGCAAGGAACAAAGAGAGTCAGACTTTGTGCATCTACATTAGCACCTAGTTCATATGTAAAGTGAAACCTGGTTAAGAGTTATTTCTATGAGTGCTGAAATAGCATATATGATATGAAAAGTTTTATTCTCACAAAAAATAAACTAACAAGTGTTAAGCATTTAAGCCTTACAAAACTTGTACTCTCTTTCTTTCTTGTCAAAACGATTCGAATAAATTTTTAAGTTGAAAATAATGAATTCAAATCCTAACAAGGCTTATTTGAAATACATCAATAAAAATCCATATCATCTTTTAATATTAATGTTATCACAATTTCTTTACTAAAACCACCAACCAATCCTAAGTCCTAACAATGAATTTCATTGTCTCCCAAAGACCATTTCCACAAACTTAACGTAATATCTAATCAATCGTGCATAGCTTGGTCAAAGATTGTGACCATTTCCACAAACTTAACTGATCATCTAATCAATTGGGCATGGTTTGGTCAAAAACATGATTGTGTTTACGCAAGAATATTGTTTGTGAATGTACTTAAAGAAAGCTTATGATTTGTTGTCGGGCTTTAACTTAAGAACTCTACTACTTGTGGGAAGATTATTTCAAGTTGTATATGATTACTTCATTTTGTAACCAAGGATTTTTTCAAATGCTTGAAAAAGATTCATTGTGAGGTTCAAGGAAATGAAAGAAACTATAACATTGCTCGATTAATTATTTTTATAAACACTAAATTTTTTATGTGAAGATTCGTACTTATTAAATTTTGCAAGTCTTATAAATTATCAATATCAAATCTTTTAAGTATTAGACTATTAATAGTATAATATGTGTTACATATTTTCCTACCCTCAATCCTTAACAGGTAGCCACGTCTGATGGTAAGTCCACCCTTACCATATATCCCAGGCACCAACCAACCAGACATAAATACTTCTTACTTACTCTAATAGCATACCTACCCTAAAGTGCCTACCTTTGGATTAGATGAAAAAAAATACTGTAGTATAAAGAGAGTTCAAAACCCATATATATATATATATAACTCATGGGCTACTAGTGTGTGTTTTAAGTAACGAAGAGGCAAATTTTTTTCCTTTGTATTTGAATATGGTGAAAGAATTCTTAGGATGTGTAAGGTTCAGCAGAGCATTGATAAAAAAAAGAAGTTTATGGATGAAAATATGTTGAAATGAATGAAAAAAAATGCCCCATTCAGTTTACACGGGATAATGGCAACCCTACGGGGAATTCCATGTTTTGAGGTCCATGTGTTCATAGGCTTCATCAAAATTCCCTCTAGTTCCACTCTTGTGTATATGATAATGGCAAGCCCTAGAGGCTCGCTCTTCTATGTTTTGAGGCCACCCCCCACCCCATGTTCTCAAATTACAAACAAGGAAATGCTGATGTTACAAGAGGCCATATATGTAAAGGGGGATGACATATGAGTGAAGACGTAAGCAATACAAGGTCTATGGGGTTAATAAAAGAAAGGGAATTGCAAAGCAATCTAGGCTTAAAACAAATATAAGCATTGAACCACATGGGTCCCTAAGTTAGTGGCCAATAATTTTAGACCTTTGTGTTGTCAACTAACTGAAAAGGAAGAAAGTTTACTTATTTTTTAGTCGAGTTCATACCCAATGAACTTGAAGTTATCACTTATTTCAAGGATGCCCTGCTACCGTGTTAGCCTGTGCCATTTGCCCAAGTGTGAACTGGTTACACGACTAATTTTTCCTTCCAAAATCAATTTTTAATTGAATTTTAATGACAAAAGTTACTCAAAATCCAACATCTTCCACACCTTGTGTCATAAAAATTTTAAATCTCTTTCATTAAATCCCACCCACTGAGGGCTTTCAAAAAATACCAAGACTTTGCCCAAATTCTCCTATAAGCCTCCTCCTACTAGATTTTTAGGGGAAAAAGGACTAGTCAAAATATTTTATGAATCAATATTTTAGAGGTTCCACCAACAAGATAGGTTCAAGTCTATAATGCACAATAACAACAAATTGTGCAAGGTAATCACCTTGTGGAGGGGAGGTAGGGGGACAATTTGTCCATATTGGCCGAGTTTGAACTCTAAAGTTAAATAACTTCATTGAATTTGGGTAAGAGACCAACCAATATTATTTTTGAAGCCATTTTCAAGAGGAAGCAACACCAACAACGTATGAAAGGAAATCACAATGAAAACCAAAGACTCAGTCCACTCAATTTTGTTTGAAATTTCTATAACAAGGTGTGATCTTGTTGCAATTGTACATTAAATGGGTATTCATTTGGGACTCACTTTAGGTTAGGTTGCTCCAATCTGCAAAGAAAATTGTTGAAATTCAAGATTGAACAAACTATTAGTTGGATCAAATAATGGGCATGCTTTTCTAATGTGTTTTGCCTATTTCTTAGAAACTGAACCTTGTTGAGTCATCATCTTATTCACAATATTTTTCATACCAATTACAGCATCCCTAACTTTGCAATATAATGGAAACTTTAGAATTATCAATTAAATTGGTTGGGGAATTACTTTATTTTAAAGCAATTTCATGAAGTTTACTTAATCATCTATCTATTAAGTAACGTAGTTTGTTTTCCTTTTTTCTTTTTTTCTTGTTCCCTATAACATTGAGATCTCTTAAACCACAACATCCCCTCTCACGCTGTTGGTACTATTGGAAAGCCATTGATGAACTGTAGCACTTTCATAATGTTAAGACCTATCTTGCAAGAATTATTGAATATTGAAAAAAAATTTGTCACTAAAAGTTCAATAGAATCAAAACTATTTTTTTAAAGAAATTAGGGCATGCCATTTCTATTTTTAAAGGCCTCAAAAGGTAGGATCTTATGGAACTAATTTCCTAATTTCTAGACCTAGGTGTGAAAAATATTCAATTTTGATTATTATTTTTCAATTGAAATTGAAATTGAATAGAAATTAATTTTTAAAATTTTTAATGAAAATTAAATTTCAAACTTAGGTTGAGGGTGCACTATTTTCCCTTTCAAAAATCATTCAATTGAGCCAAGGGCATATGCCACACCAATTGGTTTGAAATGTCCTTATGATCCCTTGTTTTGTCAAACAAGATATGCAAAGTTTTTTATTTGTTCTCCCTTAGCAAGGGGCAAATTTGATTGTGGCAATATTATGTATTGGTTCGTCCTCAACCCCCTTATAAATACATAAAAGATTATTTAAAGGAATGGAGAGGATCCTTGGACACAAATAACAAGAATGATGGGTTGATACATAATTTCATATTTATTGTTATTTTTTTATAGCATTCCAAATTAAGCTTATGCATAATGATTTAAAGCAAAAAAATACAATGTTATGTGGGTATAGTATTTTTTGGTACACTTTAAATTACTATTTTTTTAAAATCCAAAAAAATTACCCATTAATAAAAGGTACACTTACCCCCCAAAAATTCATTAAGGCCACATTCAAATATGTGAATAATGAAAAATCATTGACGCATCACACATGTCTTTGGAACATGGTTAAAAGTTATGGGTGTTCCCAAGGGATCACCTTCATGTGATAACTTCTTTCATTGAGGATTCCTACCAAAAGATTTTAAGCATGTTGATTTAGTCCCTAGAATGGGTGATGTACAAATAGTTTTTGGGATTCTATTTATTGATATTTGATGCAACACCCATCAAACCTACTTCGATGCATCATTGCTAGCTCTAAATTCTTGAATCTTTTGTGATTCTTTGGCATCATGACAAAAGTCCTAGATACCAAAAAATCAAATGTTTTTGTACAGATTTGTTATCTACAATTTGTATGTAGTATTATCGCATTTGTTGTGTTAGATGATAATTAAATCATTGTGAAATTAATGGAAAATTGATTTGTAGTATGATTATATTAATTAGTTCATGGGTGCGTTCATAAATTTTATTTTATTTTTGGAAAGATCCATATTCATTGACCCATCATCAATTTTTTTGGAACATGGAGCACTCCCACTAGAAACACCTCTTCAAACCCTCAATTGCAAAGTAAAAACAAATGTATTCCCCAACAACCTACCTTTTCAGTTTATATACATGAGAGTTAAACTTTGGGCAAATCATATGGGATAAAATTGAAGTGTTATTGGGAACGCTTTAAAGAACAACTTGGGAACTTGAGGAACCTCAAGGGAACATTACGATAAGATGTTGTGAACACACTAGGGTCAACGAAGAAAAACAAAAAACTTCCCCCACCCCACCCCCAAAAGGAATGAAACAAGGCCCATCATGAATCCATGTTTGCGCCTTCCAATTAATTGCATGAAATTTTTATTTCCAAAACTATTTGTTGCCATTTTTGCCTAGGCTAATGGCAAGGGCAGAAATTTGGGGCCATAATTACACAAATAACACTATGAAAAATCTTATTTGTCGAAACCACACTACCCTACAACTAAAGCTCCAAAACAATTATTATATAATTACATTACAATTAAAGCATGGAAATATGAACAATTAATAAATAAAATGTCATGTTAGGAAATCAAGGAATTGTAATGTAATTGCAAATGGGACACCTATACAATGTAATGCACACATTGTACATATGGACATAGTAAATTATGTTTGATTTTTTTGAAAGTTGCACTTTAATTGATTGAGTGTGCCAACTACATTGCAATTAATATAAATATAAAACCCAATGAATAATTAAACTGCAATTACTATATAGTGTCAACACATATGACCATGTCACATGTACACATTTTCACTATCCATTAAATATAACACTTACAACTAGTTGTTAACCATGACTTCATTCATATACCTAAGTGTGCCACTTTGTTGACATTAAAGAATTATCATTATTTACTTTTAATAATGAATTCATTTTTCAATAACATATTCACTATTATATATTAATTAGATTTAATTTACTTATTTATTATGAAATAATTAATTAAAAATTGAAATATTTTGTCTAATTCAAACAACTTGGCTATTAATCCAATCAAATGATTAAATTTTAATAATTAACCAACTAAGTCATATTCTAGATTAGATTTATTAATAAAAATAATTAGTTCTAATAAATAATTATCAAATCAAAAATTCAGATAATTCATTATTTCATATTTAGATATTTAATAAGGATTTTTTTAGATCAGATAAAAAATAATTATTTATTTTAATTAATTAATTATGTGATAAGAAACTACCTAAAGTCAAATGTATAATTATCTAAAATAACCAACAAACAAATTAGATGAATTAGATCGATTAATTCTGATAATTAATATTTGATAGTTGCGTCTTTTACCTAAATTCATATTTAAAACTGAATTATTTTTCAATAATCTATTCACCATTAACTATTAGTTAATATTAATTTACTTAATTATTATGAAATAATACATTATTATTCTAAATTAATTATTTTAATTAAGATAATAAATGATTAATTATCTAAATTAAATATCTGAGAATTCATTATTTAAATTCACTCACCAATTAATTATCCAATCTAAAATAATTAATTAATTGAACTAAACTGATTAATTCAAAAAACTAAGTCAAATTATTATTTCAGATAACTGATTTTGATAATTAATTCATGTATATATCATCATATAATTACCTATTAAGTTGTACAATTTATAAAATAAAAAATGAACACAAGAATGTGAGAAATGTTTTTTTAATTGTAACCCAATTTACAACTAATGAATTCAACTCATATGTTTTGTTTTTTAATCTTATCTCACAAACTATAAAAGATGTCATTTCTTATGTGTTCAAATTAAAATACATGTGTTAATTTTGGATGAACTAAAAGTGTTTAAACCCAAAAACAAAACATAAAATAAAATAGAAATATTTAAATGGTTACTTTTTAACTTACCTATCCTTCTACCTTCCTACCTATTTGGGTATTTAAGCAAGTAAGTAGGTATGTAATGTAGGTAAGTCCTACCTACTTATGTAAGTAAGTAGGTAGGTATGTAACCCAGTTATGTAAGTGTCCTACTTAGCTAATTTTACTTACCTACTTAGTTTTACCTATGTATTTAGGTAGTTAGGTAAGACCTACCAACCTACCTACCTATGTTTATGTATGAACTTACCTAGATATTTAAATTTTCAATTTTCAATTTTTTTCAAAATTCAATGAATACATCATGTGATAACTTTCAATTACACCACGTGTCATAATATAAGACCATATAAAATGAACAATCATAATGGATGGTGGAGATTAATATTTCAAAAAGAAAATAATTTTCACTAAAAAATCCCCATAGTGCCACATGTCAAATTTTGGGTGGATCAACCAAAAATAACATCATCATGACATTACCATTGTAGTTGCAAATTAATTGGATTATAATTGCATAATAGTTGTTCCTACATAATTGTAACTAAGTTGCATAAATTGCATATTGGTTTCACATATGGTGAATTGCATCTATTACAACTCATGCAACTTATTTGATAACACTTATGCTCGTAGAAATATGTTGAATTACAAATGGTCATTGCAACTCAAAATCCTAGTTGCAACGCTAGTTACAAATCACCCCATTTTTTCATAATATAACATACAAATTTATTGTTATCATAATGAAATTGTTACGACTTTTTTCCATGATTTTTTTGCAATCAAAGTGAAAATTTGCATAACATGTATATGTATGCAAAGCTTTGTGTTGCTTTCACATGATTTTAGTGCATCAATTGGTTTAAAATTGAATTGATATTATACAAACCTATGAGCAACAAATTTATGCGAACATGGGATGAACTTATAAAGTTTAGTAAGTTTGTGAAATTAAAGGGATGTTAGCTTTATTTCATGTGCTTGAGTGTTTTATAGGTCTAGGGTCTTTTGATGATCTTATTGAAGATTCAGCCTATCACCAAACTATTCTCCCATCTCATTAAGGGGCATTAATTTTATTTCTAATGTCATCACCATTCTCACAACATACTTAGAGAGTTGGGCATTTGTTGCTTCATCCTTGGGCTTCTAATTTTTGTTTAACCAACATTTTTTTATTGGAAGTTTTGGTTCGCATTGATTTTGGTACTTTCCTTTTCCAATGGCAATTGAAGGCAACTTTGAACCTCTTGCCCCTCATGGCAAGCAAGTGTTTTCCATCTTTTGAACACCTCATTGGGAAACAAATCAAACAATTTCAAGGTCCAAGCATGTACAAAAGAGTTCATGATTGTGATGATTTTGAAAATCTTCCACCTCATGACTTTGAAAATGAATTACATGAGTTTTAAAAATTGAAATGTAATTTGGTTTGGTGGAGAATGTTTCTAAATTAATAAAATTACATCTACATTATTTTTGTGGAATTCTATGTCATTGTATAAAACATATATTACTATATTTATGGTTAAAATATGGAGCAATTGAACAAATATTGTTAATCATGTTGAGTCTTTTTTAATAAAATTGCATAATGGGACACAATTTCTAAACCATTTTTCAGGACACTTAAAAACATATTTTAATCATCCAAATCACAAAAAAATCACCACCATTTTAATCAAAAAGTATGTGAGTATTAATGAATAATAATAATCTATTGAAAATTGTATTTTGTAAGTGTAATGGTCATTCAAAGTAATGTTTTGAAAGTGATTTTGAGGTGAGACATTCCTTTTGTGTACCCTAATTGTGAAAGTACCACAAATCATGATATTTAATGCAAATTTTGGTACTATAGTTCATTAAAAAATACATGTTATTTGTTGTTTCGACATCAAATTCCCTAAACATTGAAACACATCTAATATTGGGAAAATTTGTTTAATATGTGAAAGCTAGATGATTTTTTTAAAAATTTTAAAAAAAACCTTTTTTACCTTGGGTTAAGAGGCTTCCTTTAACATGGCTTGGATCTTTAACGATTTAATTTCAAAACATTTGCACCATCACACCCTTTCCAACATTTTTTTTGATGGGATTTCCAATGTTCATTGAACTCTCAACACCTCATGTTCACACCAAAAATTAAGGGCTTGGCTAACATTTCAACCAATCCTATTGATGTTTGGTTTGATTAGTAACATTTTTTTTCCCATAGCCTTACCAATCCAACTCCAACTAGCCAATCCTTTAGTCATATGCCTCCTTTGTTGTGTATGCATTCATCCCATCGACCTTTTTAGTATCCATCTATAATGATGTGCACCCATGGCAATGAATGCACACATACAAATGATGCCATTATTGATGTCTTTGCATCAATTGCAAAGGAAGTTGGTCTTCATGTGGCTCAAGAACAACTACATGTTCTTCCTTCCACATCTCAAACATCAAAATGCCATGTTGACATTGCCCTTTCCATGTGCAAGGTTTGAATGCTTGGAAACATTGTAATCTTTTATCCAACCCATGCAAATCTTTTGTCTTGAGAATCCTCTCCACAAGGTTTCACAATATCAAAGACGAATCAAAAGAACAAAGTTGCTAAAATCACCATCTAAGCTATCAGTTTTTCCTAATGAAAGAAATCTTCAATTGTTGGCATAAAACAAGTTGACTATTTTCTACAAGTTGGTGTGAATAATTTGTGGGTGAATGAAAGGCTTGGAAAGTCCCCATTTCAATCCTAACAACTTCCCTTAGACAAAAGGTGATAGTTACAAGCCCCCACTATTCTCAAGCATGTAGTAGTCATCGGAGTAACTACAACTTCCATTGCGTACCAATCCTCATTCATTACCTTTTTGGACATTTTATATGTTGTAGGTAGATGAACAAAGAAAGATGCCTTCCAAATTTTCTCTTGATCATGGGCATTTCCTGTAAATGTAATTGAAGACAGGGTTGCAATGGAAATGGAATCAACCCTGTCTTCAACCAAATCGATCTCCCATTTTTATTTTTATTTTATTTTTTGGAGAAGACTCTAGAAGCAGAGGTTATGTTTCAACTGCAAAGGAGGTTCTGTCTTCTGTGAAACCCCAAACAAAAACCAGAACTGAAGGTTCTTTTCAAAATCAAAGAATCCAACAACACTGGTACTTACATACTTACTTAATGGAAGGGTGCATGCATAATGGTGATGATGACTATGTGACAAAGAGCAAATAAATAAAGCACACAGAGCATATCTCCACCTTAGTAGACGAGGGCTAAATTCTCCAGGCAAGTTTAAAACGTCTTTGAATACCAAACGTGCATATCGCCACGACGTTAGTAGACTCGATGGGTAAATTCTCCGGGCAAGTAAAACGTCTTTTAATACCAAACGCAGTCATCGTCTTCTTTTCTGGCTCCGACTTGGGTCCTCTCGCTTTGTTCCTTTTTCTTCCCCCTGTGGCTTTGCATTGATTGCTTTGCGTTGCCGGGTGCTTTGTTTAATGGAGGAGTTTGGCGGGGTTTCATCCCTTTTGAATCACAACCAAAACTGAAAGGGATCCAGTTTTTGTTTGAAACTTCTCAACAACAACAACAACACATGACAGTCACAAATTTGAAAATTTCAGGCCTCTCAATTGGGCGCTCCTCACAAATTTTGAAGTTCTCGTGGGTAATAATAATCCCTGTCAGGATGCACTGCTAGGCTAGGCTACGCTAGGCAACGCTATCATATCATAAGGACGCTTACATAGGTAGTAACTAGGTAGGTGCCTACGTCGGTCAGTCAGGCATTCACCGACGATGGAATCAGGTAGGTACTTTTCAACAAATAGTGTGTCCTTGGCACCTTTTCCCAAGTATGTATATAAATTTTTATTTTTTATTTATTTTTTTAAAATAATTAAAAAAATTTGCTTTATATTTATGACGTTATCGGTCACTTGTAAACTCTACCCACATCATGGATAAGTTAATGGGCTGTTACCATTTACTATGGCCTGTTCATTAATGACACTATTGCTTGGAAGAATATCATAAGAGTAGCTAAGCCCACACCCCCCTATTTGGGCCTCTACTAGTATCAAATATAGCGTTCTAGTTGTTCCCCAGCCCAACGCATAAACATGAAAAATTAGACTGTAATTATAAGGTAGCAGACTACTGGAATGACACCATCAACCTTTTTCTTTGTTTTTCTGGTGAACTGGTGCACAATTTCATCCAAAAAAATTTTTAAAGAAGATTTTTTTTTAAATTTTTTTTACTACAGATTCTTGCAAATTTTACCAAATTTTACTACACCCCAAAAAAGAGATCATCACATTTAGGCCCACTTTACACTAGGAGTCAAGCAAATGTTCAACTCAAATCACGCATTCCTATTGATGCAAAAGTTGAAAGCAGCCCCAAAGCCTTTAAACTATGAGTCAAGGCTGAAATAGAGAAAATCTTTTCAATCTGCCCAAATATACTAATAAATGCTGAACTTTATGGCCTTGTATTGGCCCCAAGGCTGAAAAAAGGATACCATCCAATTTGGGAAACCAATTTGCAACCCTTGAAGGCCAATGTTCCAGCATTTATTATTAATATCTTGACGTCAATGTTCTAGCATTTATTAGTAACTTAGGGCCAAACAACAAGCCAAAAATGCTCAAAGTTGGTCCCAAGTTTATTTCAGCCCTAACGCCTAGTGTCAAGCGGGCCTTAGACATGCCCAAAGGGTGGTGCATAACAGGACCTAAATTTTGTGTATGGGCATCATCCATCTTTTTCACGAAAAGATGAATCGGGCCAAGGGCAAACAATTAAAAGAAAAGAAGCAAACAATACTTTCTCACCGTTTACAATAAGGACTCATCCCTCATTTAATGTGGCCTCCATGCAAGACCTCTAAAATGGAGGGGAAAAAAAAAAGGCTGGCCATCACCTAAGCCAATTAGAAGCATTTACTTTTATTTACCAGGCCTTTTGGAGACCTCTGTGAAAGTTTAGAGGTCTAAAGTCTAACCCACTTTTAGACACTTTGAAACTTGTGGTACTTCATCTAAAGCGGAGTGTGCAGGCTTTTTTCAGCTGCCCGTGGACCTGCCCTAGTAACACAGATACTAGAGACTTGAGTTATGTTTTCTCTTGGGCTAATTGATGAGTAGAATTTCACTGTCACATGCTATTTGCTTAATTGGCGAACTGACATTGCAAGTTTGGCATGATGATTATTCATAAATAGCCAAATATCTTTAATACAAAAAAGATTTCATAAAAACAATTCTTAGTCCAATTCCTTTAGTTTTCTCTTTCGTACGTTTTTCCCAGTTGGAACTTGTGGAGTAAATTGGAATTTGATTTCAAGGCTTTTCAAGTTTAATGAGTCCTATGGGCACTAGGGCTTTGGATCTGTAGATTTAGGCTTGCTTTAGACTAGGAGTCAGGGCCAACACATCTTTGGGCCAATAATGAGAAATTTGAGCATTTCTTGGCTTGTTATATGGCCCCAAATTATTAAGAAAATATTATTTGTTTGGAGGTCAATAAGTTCATGTGTAAAGCCATTGAGACTGAAAAGTAAGGATCAAGGATTTTATAACCTCTCATGTGCTTTCATTCTTTTTGTCTTGGTATCATTTTTCTTCTCATTTTTTTCTTCCTTTTCTTAAATTAAACTTTAAAAGTCAGACCACCATGGATGGGCATAGACACAAGATTTTTATAATTCTTGTGTTTTTCACGGCCATATCCCAAGTAGAAAAAATAGAAACTCTCTCCATCACTCACAAACAAACAAACAATGAAGCTCCACAAAAAGGAGAGGAAAATGAAGAGAGATAAAATGAAAAAAAAAGGAAATAAAATATATAAGGTTTGGTTTTTAGGGTTTACTTTGATCCTATATTGTAGATTTCATCAAAACAACATGATTTTTATGCAACAATATGGGCCCAAGGGTTTCAAATTGGCTTGCCAAGTTGATAGGTATCATTTTTCTACCCTGGGGCCAAGCCAAAAAGTGGTAGATTAAAAAAATAATTTTCCTTAAAGTGGGCCTTAAGATGTGAAGAGTTGAGCTTGACTAAAGTTTTATTCTCTTTCTTCATTGCAACCCTTGGGCCTAGAGATGTCCTTGTGAGCTCACATAAAAGGCTTTTTAAGTTTGATTCATTATTGGATGTTCTTTGTGTGTTTTTTTTTAGTCATGTTAGTCAATTGTTCAAAAGAGTGAAGTGTTAATTTTATATTTATTTTTAAAGAACAATGAATGCATTTAGATTTTAATCCAATTATGTTATTCTACATAATATATCAACAACTAATATCATTTTTGTAAAAGAGGATGATAGAGTTTGGGGTAGTCATGTAGGACTCTAACATGGTTGTGTTGGAATATTATCTCAAGCTCTAATTATGGATTTATAGGCACATGCAATGTGTTAGGCATGTCCATGGGTTCTCAAGGCTTGAACCAAATGAAATACCCTACTACCTTGGCAGCTTCAACACTAATTATATTATTTTCAGAAATGTTGAAACTTTCAAAGGTTTTTTTTTTTCAAATAACAAAATTTTGTGAAGGAAAATATTGAATTTTTGGAATTATTTTATTTTTCAAAAACGAATTTTCAAAAGTTATTATTTATTCAATAAGCATGTGTCAAACTACCAAAGGTACTACAATAATGAATCCACATGGGAGATTTCTTTTTAATGGAATTTGGTTGAGGTATGTGTGCAACAATGTATATATTAAGATTGATGTATGTTTTATTTTGTGACTACACCTTAACCCTTTTAAACCATGTGGCCCTTTGCTACATTTGTGGTATTTTTTCAAAAAAATTTAAGGTCATTTCTTGTATATTTTAAAAGGCATTTGAGAGAAAAGGGTTTTTTTTAATATGCTATGAAATAATTATATTTTAATTATATTTTAAATATATTCTCATATCGAATTATAGGCAACTTATTTAAATATTAAAATTCATTCTTTTCAGTAAGTTGCACCTTTTTTTGGCACATCATTTGAAATAAAATGAAAATGAACTCCCTCAATGAAGCATGTGTGTTTTCGCATTAACTGGTTTAGAATTAGGTGTTGCCATATTACAAGCTTATGTTTTTACTATTTTAATCTGTATTTACTTAAATGATGCTATAAACCTTTTTGTTTCACAAATTTCAAAACAAAAATAAAAATCATTGAATTTAGAGTGATTTTTGTTATTAAAAATTTTTTTAAATTATTTTTGAAATCACAATTGGCTTTTCTACAAATTGTGTTTTGTAGAAACTTGAAGAGATTTTCTAAAAAGTTGTGTCCCTTAAAGCTTTAAAATTGATCACACATTTACTAATGGCACAAGGATCCATGTGAAATATTTTGCAAACCTCTTATTCAAAAAATATATGAAAAATCACACAACAAATAAGATCAAATGAAACGAATTGTTGTTTAGCACTATGAAATGTTATTTGGTTCGATGGATTGGTTTAGAAATTTAGAATTTAGTTTGTGTTTATAAGTTCCATAGCTAAGAAATTTGCAATATAACAAATCAATTTATGAACTAGCCACCAAAACTAATGAAGGCTACCACAAACATGTCATTTTGATCAACTAATTCTTTTCATATCATCACAATAAGTTCAAGCATATCTCATCACATTCTTTCCCACAAATTAACTGGTTCATTGGAAACACACACACACACGCACATATATATATGATTTTATATATTCACTTTAAATTAAGTATGGTAGAAAACCCCCTTGTCATTTCAAAAGGTGGTTCTTCTTGTTCAAAGTTTCAAATTCTAAAAGCTTAATCACTTTGAAATCCTAACTTTAAGTCCTAAATGCTTGCAAAAATGTAAAGAAAAACTCAATAAAAAATAATGGAATAGAGCCTCAATGTTGATGTTGGAAATCATAATTGTTCCAATTTGCAACATGACCTCCTCCCATTACAAGCCTTGTCATTTCCTCTCCTTAAATATGAATCTAGCAAACTTTATTTTAATTGAAACATAGATTGTAAACTATATCCACCATAAATTTCAGATCTCCGAATGAAGGAAACTTAAATTAATTAGAAAACTAATTACAAGATGTTTAAGCACACAAAATCTCAAAGTGTAAATCTTAATAATGACAAAGATTTGCTACAAAACCCAATAAAATTTTTCATATCTTCATAAAACTTAAGAATTTCAACCATCAACATCGTTTATGGAAATATTATAAAATGTTGTCACCACATCTTTGTATTAAATTCTAAGAAGGAGTGTTGGTCACAATTTAACTTTGAATTCAACTCAATGTTGACCTTGTCTTGAAAAAAAGTTTAGACGAATTGGAAACAATTTGCATTCAATTGGATTGATGAGTACGTCATCTCTTGAGTACATTTCCTTCTAATTTCCAATATTCATACTTTGGTGATTATTTAAAACTTGAGCCCATCATTATTAAATATTCTTATAGGTTTTACAAATGTTGGTATGAAATGAAAAAACCTACATTTTCCACAACCCTAAAATTTTGGTGACAACCACTATTGTTGGTTGTAGGGTCTTATGCATTTACTTCTACTTTATGATAAAAGTAAATACATTGTTTGCATTTTTTTGTCAAAGTTTTGAATTTTTGCACTTATGAGTTATGGTTACACTATGCTCTAGGAGGCCAAATATTCCTAATGTTTTTTTTTCCCTTCCTCTAAGATTTAATAATAACATGTGACTATTTTTTACTTGTATTGTTTGACATTTTGTCTATTTTTTGTACCAACATTGTTGGAATATTGAAGTTTCGCTGGGTGATGGGTCCAATTATTACTACAAAAAAGTTACTTGCAAACATGAATGACTTGGTGCCAATTTGCTTTTCACGATGTTTGCCTATGACAATCTTACATTTTTATTCTAATCACCTACCTTATTAATCCAATGATTAATTATACGACTTGATGGGTTTCAAGAATTGTTTAGAAAATTTCAACATTTTGAGAAACCTACTAAAGAAATAGGTCTTGCCATCTATGTCAAATTCTACCAAACTTTAGGAATTCCAACTTGTCATTATTAACTAAAAATGGTATGAAGTTTTCTTAAAACAATTAGAGCTTAAATGCCAAAGGTGAAATTTTTTACACCTAAATTCACTAAAAGTGTATTAATAATGTACTAAAACAACAAAATACTAACAAACTCATGGATGTAATATTTCCCTTACACCTTTCAAAGCATTGAAAACCAATTATAACCTTTGTTAACACCCACCCACTTGTGAAAACGTTAGATTTAATTGGAACAACTACAAGTGGATGTGTTAGTAAGGCTCACAATCCACAAACAAAATTGGAAAGCAACCATTTTTTAACAATACTTTCATGAAGAAACAATATCTATGGATAATGCACTTGAATTATGTTGCAAGAAATAAAGCTTAATTGTGAAACTTGAAAGGTCTAGATTTTTTATGGCCAATCATCAATGTTACTCATTATTAACTGGGGGAACAAGATGGGGTTTTCAAAACATTGCACCATAAACTACATTTACATTACAACCAATGTTGGGTTAATGGATAGTGTCATTGGATTTTCAAGCATATTGCATCACATTCTAATTAACCTTTTTAATTCTTCAAGTGATTGGCTTTCTCTGGAAACTCAAGAATGGTCCTTAACTTTTTCTACAATTGAACGTCAAACATGCCAAACCTAGATGGAACATTTCATAAAATGGGACCATCCATTCAAGTTCATAGAATTGTCTCATTTAACTCTCTAGGGACACATTGTAATCTAAAAATCTTCTTGTAATTTGAAAGGTCTAGACCTCTCAAAGTTTTTTTTTGAATAAATCCCTTTGATCTAGCACAAAAGTAGATTAAATGAACAAAATTTTGACAGAACACACACATATCACAAGGATAAAACTTACATATTTTGAGCTAAGATCACCATGCACCCAAAGACCTCATTTGATGGGGATCATTCACTAAATGTGCATAAGTTTTTCCTTGTGGATGCTTTCCCAATCACAACAATATATGGAAATATTACATTGTAAGTGAATTACACACAAAATCTTATTACAACACTTAATGATGATCTAATTACAACATGAGAACATCGAAAGGGAAAATGAATACAACTCTCTTCCCACCACCAATTAAAATAATTGAAAGAAGAGTGAATGCATTATTCATGCCTTTCATGTAAATCTAATAGAAAATATCATTCATTAATTTTAAAATTCAATAAATATTATGCCCCATACTAGAAAATAAATTCTGCAGTAGTACCTTGGTTGGTTTGGCAACAAGGTACTTAAATATATTTTTTTGCATTTACTTTCAAAAAAAAAAAAAAAAATCACAATTAGGCACTATACTAAATAATGAAACTAATGTGCTTTGAGAGTTTTTAAAAAAAAATTGGCATGGCAAGTAGGTATTTTCAAAATTTTCAACAATTCTAACCATCATTAGTTTGTACCTAACCAACCCAAGTACTACAATAGTCTTTTGGAATATTCATCCTTCCATGGATGAACCTCTACATTATGTGACATTTCCTTCACATAAAAATCAAGTGTTTTGTTTTAAGTGTGATCAAACTAATTAATTTTTATTATGCTTAACTTAAAATAGTTAACTCAACCATAATTACACCCAAAGAAGATCGCAAATCAAAAGTTCCTTGTGCATAGGGCCCATAAGGTTTATTTATTTATCATATTTATTCATCTTTGTACCTTATGTTGTAATCAATATCATTTATAATTTCTACTTCTAGTGGTTATATTCCTTTTGGATTGACTCATATGTCCATATCATTTTAAAGGAGTTTTCATTCATTTAACTATACAACATTATCACTTATTAGTACCATATGTCAATTATGCATGAATTTGAATGAAAAACCACCAAGCATGAATGGAATGATTTTGTTCAAAACTTTCCAAACTACCCCATGGTGATGGCTCAATGGTATAACCTTATCTAGGACCTTGGGAGTTTAAAAAAGATTTTAGGTTACAAGCCACTATTGTGCAAATGAAAAGCCTCATTAATTGTGATGCCCCTTTGTTCATTTTTCATGCTCTCGCATTGCCAAGCACCTCACACCACTTAATCTTTAGCTTTTAGTTATTAGTGCATCCCATAACACATAAGTTAACATGGAGTCTTCCAGACCCCTTTGAACTTGACTCATTAGAAGTAAATCTAGACTTGCTTAGACAAGGCTAGGACTTAGTCTAAAATGTGGACTTTTTCAAGTCTAAGTCCTTGATGATCACAACCCCCATCATAGCTCATGGCCCAACTATGAAAAGTCATTCTCAAAACAACTCCAAGTCATCCCACAACGTCCCAAAGGACAACATCAAGTGATGTCACAAAACAACATTAATTTTTTCAAAAAACTACATTAAGAAATGCGATGTAACATCAAATGTTGCCCCAAGACAACATCAAGTTGCTCCAAAAGGTTTTGTGGGGGTGACACCCAATGTTGCTAGGGTTGACCCAATGAACAAACCAAGTTTGACCTAAGACAAGCCCCGACTTGTCCCAATCCCAAAACCTCACAACCTGGTCCACAAGGCAAATTTGGGAATCAAACTCCAATTTGTCAAGTTTTAAACTTTCCACGCCACCATGGTGATCCCAACGTGAGTCTCACTTCACGCAAATTAAACTCACACAAAAGGCCTTGTCACCAACCCTTTGCCACTAAGCTTGACTTCATGGTGCCAAGATCGTGCCAACAACTTGTTAGTTGGCTATGTTGTTGTGCTTCCCCAAAAAACAAACCCAAAACTTTTTGGTCAAAGTTTATTCCATGATCCTACTCCAATAAAATGTATTGCCATGCGCATGGATAATGGCACGACTAGCCCTTAAGGTTAGGAGGTACCTTACACTTTATATGGAGCCTACAAGTAGGTGTAAGGTGTGGAGGCACAACAATCCTACTTAGGGGCACCACAAGCCTACTAATAGTAGGTGTAAGGGGCATTCCAACTCCCCACCTAGAGGAGACATTACTCATGGATATAAATAAAAGCCGTGCCATGTTTCTATGCCCTTCTTAGGTGACTCCTTTAACACCAATGCAGTTCAAAAGCACTAACTTCCAAATTTCTGTCAATGTGGGTTTGTGACATCATGACAAGAACCAATGTCCAAAACCCTAGACAATATAGACACTAGTTTGACAAATTGTGACAAGAAACTGGAGGGACTTTTGGACCTGTGTTTGTGGCCCCATTGGGGTGGTCATTTGAATTTATAAAGAACCGCCGGTTTCCAGTTTTTTGAGAGAGGGTTTTAGGGTTCATGTTTAGGGTTTAGAGAACCTTTCTCTTGTTCTTCGGCAACAACAAAACAGAATAAAAGAGTCTCCCATCCCGGTTATTTCAAAAAACTTTAAATTCAATGGAAGAGCAGTTTTCAGGAGAAAACCTGCAATTATAGTCGGTTATTTGGTTTTTTAAAAATGACAACGGTGATTATATACCAGAACTGAGTCTTTGATTTTTGAATAATCACAATTATGAATCCAAAAAACCTGCCTTGATAACCGTTGAGGTTCTATTGCTGTTTCTATTAATGGCAGCCAAACTCTGTTTAGGACCATTGTGTTGAGGTTAGATCATTTTTTTTTCCCCCCAGTTTTGTGATGTTGCTATTAAGTGGCAATCGTCCATAAGTATGTTTAGCCAAATCTGAGAATATTGAAAATATGAAAGTAGAAAATCTTATTTAGCCCTTTCATATTGTTGGCAATTGTGATGATTTTTTTTGCAGGTTTTTTAATTTTCGTTTTGTGGTGATTTTTTTTTTCAGAAAAACCAGGGAATTTATGACAGAATATTCTTTTCCCCAAGATATTTTTGATAAGATGGCGAAATTTCACCATTAAAAAAAAAATCACTAGGTTAGATAGGTCAGGACCCAGGAAACAGTGCTGTTGGGTATTCTATACCTTCTTGAAGGAATGATTTAGTCATCCTCCTACTCCTTTCCAAAAACTAGACAAAATCAGCTTAGTTGCATAAGGTCTTGGTCTGCATGGCTTTTTGGTGTCCATGAACACAACTTGATTTTGCAAGAGACAAGGCCTGTTCCTTCCAACCAAGAGTCTGAATTAGGGAATGTTCCTCACAATAAAGTTATCCGTAAAGTCAGGCGATTAGAGGGCGAGAACGGCCAGTTTCGGCATAATAGGGTATCAAACGCGAACTGGGAATGAAATTTTACAAAACGAAATAACTGGGACCCAAACTAATTTTTCCACCAATTTTGGTGGTAAACTGAGTTTCATCCCCTTTTTCCTGAGCGCCTCCACTGCTGCTACATATATTTGCACTGCTCCTACCTGTACAACTACTATAATTACTCTCGAACCTTGTGCATTAAGTGTTGAGTTTCAACATTTCATACTCAGATTTAATAAATTTTCTTTCCTTTGCCCATACCACTGAAAGAGGGGATAGGGGGTGAAAGAGAGGGTGACTTTACATATAACTTTAATATGTGACCAAATGAACTCTGCATCATTCCATAGTCTCTTTCCTTTCCTTGAGAGCTAGAACTCTAGCCTAGGGTGGGTGCAGACCTATGAACGTTATTTTTAAAATAAGTCTCTTTTAAGACAACGTAAATTGAATGAACCAAAATTTCACAGAACACACAAAATACAAAAAATACAAAAGGGAGAAACTTACATGTTTTGGGCTGGGATCATTTACATGTTTAAAACTTGGTTTTTATGTAAGTTACCCCAATGGGGAGTTCATTACATGCACCTACACTTAAAGACCTTCCCTCATGGACATCACTCACCAAAGACATATAAGCTTTTTTTTTTGTGCTCTTTCACAATCGACTAACACATGGGTTTATTGTGTCATAAGTTCATTAGACATTATAGTCTTATCACAAGGCTTAATAATAGAGTAAAAACATAAAAATATGAAAATGAAGAATGAGACCTCCACCCATTATCATTTAGATATTTGAAAAAAAAAGAGAATGAATTGTTCACCCTTTTTATTTAAATATAATAAATATTATGATTCATTAACTCTAGGCAATTAATATATGCCACCTATTATACTTTTAAAACACTCAGCCTTTTCGTGGATGAACCTTTATATTATTTGACATTTGTTTTCCAAGAATCTAGTGTTTGTTTCAAGTGAGGTCAAATTTATCAACTTTTATTTATGTTTAATTATAATAATTAAATAATTTATACATGAATTCAAAGTAGGTCTCTAGTTGACATATCTTAATAGATAAGGCCCATAAAGTCATTATTTGTTTGTCATATCTACTCATCTTACAACCCTTGGCTGTAATTATTAATATTTATAAATTTTGATTTTAATAATCAATTTTGTTGTTACATCAACGAACACATTTATTTTGTCCTGACACCCTTGGAACAATAGTTTAACCATAGTGGAAAATGCTTGAATTTATCATTGTTAATCTTTTCAAATTCCTTTCCATTGAAATGAACCAATTCATATGTGTTGTTGTCAAAAAAGTTTTTCATAATCATGAATGGCCCAAATCATTTCAAAAAAACTATTTTATTTTTCAGTTGTGGCAAATATCATATATATTATTACAAAGTCTCTTTCTTGGAATTTTTGTGGTTTCAACTTTTTGTCAAAAAACAATTTTAATGTCCTTGGGCTAATTCAATGGCATGTTGAGTTCACAAATGGTTTTTTTCAAACACCAACTCTCTATTTTTGTGTGTGTTGAAGTTCTTCCATTCATAACCAATGTCATTCCAATGTGGTAGATGTCATGACCTCAAATTCAATGGGTAATGTCAACTCCATGGTCCACCCCATGTGCGAGTCAAATCCCATGGATGATTTGAATGTGGAATTGTACACTCACATTACATGATGTATGTTTTTGTCCCATTTTTGGAAATCTTTAGGTACCTTAACTTCCTTGTTCAAGTTTTCACAAAACACCTCATTATGCACTCCACCAACCATGTTGGTGTTAGATTTATATGTTTTAGTTACACGTTGTCACACAACATCTCATTCATGTGTTCCGCTAACTCCATTGGTGTTAGATTTATATGTTTGGTTACACGCTGTCATACAACACCTCATTCATGAACTCCACCAACCCTAGTGGTGTTAAATTTATATGTTATGGTTACACGTTGTCATTCAACATTCATTCATGCACTTCACCAATAGTATTAGATTTATATGTTGTGGTTACATGATGTTTGATTGCTAATTTTCTCATGAGTTCTTTAACAACATTGTTTGTAAATTATGGGCCATTGTTTGAAACCATTTTGAAAAGTATTTAAAATTATGTCACAATCTTTTAATATACGAACCATGCCATGTCCCCCTTCTTTGAATTCTTTCGAGGCCTTACCTTGGCCCACTTGGTGATGCCACAACAAGGAACCTATTAATCCTTGGGGTGATGGGAATAGGGTTTATCAAATCAATTATTCATTTTTCAAATGTTTGGGCAATGGTGGAATTGGATGCAAAGGATCATGAACCATTGACTTGTTTCTAAACATTAAACACACATTACAAGCCTTACAATATTTCATAACATCTTTTAAAACGTTGGATTATACCCACCTTGCAATATTTCATTAAAATAATTCTTCCCAAAATGGTCTCCATAAAACATATTCATGGAATTCAAAAAGGATGATTGGAACATCTTTCCTTTAATGTTAAATGTAATCCCCAAAAATGATGTAGGTATGAGACTTAAAAGGAAATTTGTGATGTAAGAGATAATCTTCCATTTTTAAATATTTTTTTGGCATTTTTTTCACATGGAATGCAAAGAATTGTGCATAAAAAAAATCATCATCTTTTGAATAATATCCCATCTCTTCATAATGTTGTGACAAGGCATTAACATTTTCATGTTTTTCCCCTATTTGATACTTGATGGTGAACGTGTACTCCTATAATAAATCCCATATAGTAATCTTGCAAATAGGGTTGGGTTTTGACCAGTGTTGTCCAAATATATCGAAAAATCCAGATATGAATCTAATTAAAGGTCAAATATGCACCTAAACATATCCAAAATCTTGGTTTTTTAAAAATATCCAAGTTTGCACATATCCAATGGAAGGCATTCGAACAATATTTCGTACTCATGTCCTTGTGCAATCACATGTCCTTGTACGATCATTAACATGCATATATGCCAACTAAAGTTATTAAGGGCCCACCCAGATATAGATTGTGGGCATATGTATATGCATATCTAATGCTTAAGGTTTAGGGTTTAGATATGGAGCTTGTGTTAGGATTTTGGGTTTTAGTTCAGGTTTGGTCTTTTTTTAAGCTATGGCAAAGCTTGAATGTGTATCGTGTTTAATTGTTGTCACAAGATTTTCATTGGCAGTGTTGAGTGTTGAATGTTGAACTCTCGATGTTATTGAGTGTTGACCTTTCAACACCATTGAATGTCGAATTGTTGAATCTTGGTTTTTGGTGTTGTTGAATGTTGAGCTTTCGGCATTGTTGAGTGTTGAACTTTCAATTGTGCTAAGCATTGAACTATCAATGGTGTTCAAGGTTAAACTTTTAGCTACACTTAGTGTTGAACTTTTTAACAATGTTCAAGGTTGAGCTTACAATTGTGCTAAATGTTGAGCTTTTGATTACATTGAATGTTGAACTTCTCTAACTTGAGGAGGTATTTCATTTCTTTTCTAAAATTTGTTGCATGAATTTCATTCTTCATGTTCAATTTCCTTCATTTGTGTTCAACAATTTGTGGTTCTTCATGTTCAACTATGCATGTTCTGTCTCCTTCATCTATGTTCAAAAAGTCTTTGTCATTATCTTTTTCTTTTCTTTTCTTTTTTCTTTTGTTGTTTTTAGGTTCTTATTTATGAATTGCTTTGTTGTTTTCTCATGTGACACATTAGGGTTTGAGAGCTTCACATCTTGTATGTGCACAATGCACATCCCTACTTTTGACACTTCTGCAACTATGTTTCTTGTAATGCAACTTTTGACTTTCATGAATTACACTTCTACATCTCACTTGTAATGCAACTTTCGTCTTCCAACTACATTTCCATTGTTGCATCTCCATTGTGCAGTGCAAAACTTCTATTTTCTATCTTTTGTTTTCTAGCTGTGTAGTTTTTTCTTATATTTTCTATCTTCTAATTATGCCATGTGCTTTTGCATCTCCACCATAGTGGAATTTTTGTCTTTCAGCTACTATAGTGCTTCTATATCTCCATCACAATGGAATTTTTATCTTCTTGTTATTACAAAGCTTCTCAACTATAATTTAGCTTGTTTTTCTACTAAAGTGCCATTGCATTTCAATTGTAGTGCAATTTCAAGCTTGTAGCCAAGTTTGGCAAGGTGAGTCTTCAAACTTTTTTGCTTTGTCATTATTTTCTTATTATTTTTGGGTTTCTTTTCTCTTGTTGCTTTACTGTTTTGTTTAAACATATTCTAGGATTTTGCAAGATTCAAATAATAAACAATTTCAAGTAAGTTTCCATCTACTTAAATTCTTTTTGTGTTTGCATTCTCTTGGTTAGGTGTTAGGTTTTTTTGTTTATGCCTAATATAATGGTTGAAAAAGATCTTTTGTTGGTTGAGTCCATTGGTAGTGTTGGAGAAAATCAACCCACACCACCAACTTATGATGTTGAGAACGTGCATATGCATGTCGTTGCAACAAACTTTGTTGTTGCAACTCATTCTTTTATTGTTGCAACAAGTTTTATTGAATTTGAAATTCAATAACTTGCAACATACAAGCCCAAACTATAATTTGGAAACATAATTAAGGGTTGAATATGTTGGGATTTTTTTGCTATCAATGACAACTTACCTATAGATGTTGAAAATTTACAAATGTCGTGGTGCATTATTTGTAGAATTTAACAAGTAGGTGTTCATGATTTATGCTAAAGATTTATTCTACAAAAAGGATTTATCAAGTATAGTAAGCTTAATGGGATCGCTCCCATGAAAAACCACATTGAATTTGCACATCCAAGGTTGGTTATTAACAAAAAGTTGGCCATCAATGTTGAGAAAGTTGAAAAAATTGTTGGGGGGCGAAATCATACTACAATCGCCTCCTTTGGGGCACTTTTGGGTCCAATATTATAATACATACAATATAATTATTCCAAAAGTATGGTACATTTAGTTTTGCATATCAAATTTGGTTTTTAGGCCCTACAATTATTATTTTTACAAAACTAATGTAATATAATTTTTTAAAAATAATTATAAATTTCATTATTTATATTAAAAGATCCATGGATGACACATCCCCAAACTCCTCAAGAAACCCAAATGTGGGTCCCAGAATGAAACAACGAAAGAAGAAATGAATTAGAGCACGCTCCTTAATTCGCAGCACTTTGAGGGTAGGAGGGCGTGCTAGAGCTCCAGGATGGGACTAGGACAAACTCACAAGTGAAAGTTCAAGATGATATCAACTTGCACAACTAAGAAAAGAGGGCGATTAGTGCAAGTCAAATGGAAGTGGTGCAACAAATTTAATAGGGACAACCTGAAGCACAAGCTTCACACGGCCCACAACCTTTGGGAAGAGGCACCACTCCCCTCCCTATGTATATTTTGTGCCTCTCTATAGGGACTACATCCAAATGTCACTTTTCCCTGGGACTAGCAAGTGGGAATCCCAAAATTGAAACTATTATTGTCTCAAAACTTTGGACGCTCATATTTTTATCAAATCAAGTCTATTTTAAAAGTGTAAGGAAAGCATGTTATAAACCTCAAAAATATCTTTCCAACGGTGTATAACACGTTCCAATTGGACCTCATTTGACCCCTGCTATTAAGGGATTTATGGTCAAGAGTCAAATTCACAATTTGATTCCCGCCCCTTCTTTCAATCATAACTCATATAAATCAGGTTTAAATGAAAAATGTGATGGCATTTGAAGCATCTAAGCTTCAAGACCTTTCTAATGGTGTTTTGGGGGCTAATTTGATGTTTGTTTGCCTTTCCAACCAAGACTTTGAACATTCGCAACTCCTGCACGAGTGCAACTTCCAAAGTGGAAGTGCACATGGGAGTCATTAGGCTTCATCCCTTGCATTCTCCCCCATTTGTGAAAGTGTGTTTCACACTTAAACACATTTTTGCCTTCATGGGCCCTTAGATTTCACATTTAGTCGTGAACCCAATGTTAGGGTTATTACAATGGATATATTTATAATATACATTGATATAATATGGCCACTATTTTGTTTTGACTACATTAACTTTAAAACTTCATTACTCATTTAAAAAATCAATTTTAATGAAATTAAAAATATATGGCCTATCTAGTTATGCCTTTCATCTTCCATGTGAATGTGATTACTTGTCAAAATTTCAAATTAATCACATGGTATCAAAACATGGTTCAAATAATGTGAAATGACATGGTTCAAAATACCTTCAACTTTCATAAAGATTAAAAATCATTTAAATTATTTTTGGAGTATATTTGTGTTTTTGAATACACACATATGTTGTACATTACATTTGTTTCCACAAATATACTCCAATTTCTCATGTTATAAAATGAAATGAAATAATTTTTTTCTAATATTTTGCCTAGGTCATATTTTAACATAATATGTAAAAACACTATATTTCAAAAGTTTAAGGTGGGATACACTCAAACATGCATATTTTAAAAAAGTAGTACAATGTGACACCCCAAAGGGGTTCATTATAATGTGTTTTCACCTTGAAACAAACCATAGTTTGCAGTTGGGGAAGAAGTAGTTTGGCCCAATTAATTGTGCAATCACAACATATTTTGGTGCCACGAATCTTTACAAGAAATCTGATGAAACACAACAAAAAATTTCTTGAATATATGGTGTTGTATATTTGTAAGGGGTACATGGCCCTTTCCACTTATGAAAATATTTGGTTATGGAAGTTGATTTTACGTCAATGCCCATGTGTTGTCTTTTTTTTTGGTTCAACCTTGATGGAATAAATGTTTCTAGCAATGGTCACAAAAACCATGAATTTGCATGTGTTGCCCCATCTTGTTGAAGCATTCACTATCTCTACTAATTTTGATCTTTAAATGTCTAGAGGCAGAGTGGACACATTTGCCCTAGTAATTGATTATTTGAATGATTCTTGAAACCCTATGCATGTTACTATTGGTTTATTTGAAGTTCACGAAACCATAGGATTTTGCATGGCTAGTCAATTACATATTTTACTTGAGAAATTTGATTTAATGCATACTGTGATTGCTTTTGAAAGATGAAGGCAACAATCTAATGTCTATGGTGACAACATAACCTTTGAAAGTTCAATGGATTTATGAAGGTATATGTTTTGTTCACATTATGTTTAAAGCTTGCTAATATATAATAATGGTGAGAAGGTTACTATAGGTCTAAGCCATGTTAATGTCAAGGTTTCCCAAGCCAATTTACAAAAAATAATCACATGGACCAAAAAGTCAAGAAAGGGACGGCAAGATTGGGAAAATGCATGTGTTGAAAGGGGGTTATAGGTTCAAAAACTAAAAACCTTAGTGAAAACCAAATTTTTGTCTAAGGTGATTATGTTTGAAAAGTGTTTGGAATTCAAAGATGCCATTATCTTATGTTAAGGGCGATAGGAGACAATTATTTTGCAACAAAAAATTCCTAAAGCTCAAGTATGGGTAATTATTTAAGCATTCATTAGTGTTTTGAATGGTGTTGTCATTATTTGTGTGATGAACCAATCACAAGGGCATTGACTATTATCTAGTATTTTCACTGTTACTATTAGTTTGACACAAACTTTGGAGGTTAAGATTAGAGCTAATACTGATGTTACTAACACTCTTGATGATTTTGATGTTAAGGTCCTCATCTTTCAAAATAAAATGTGATCTAAAGTTTTTAAGGTGACTAAACCTTTTTTTGCATTTTTTCCAAGCTTATGATGGCCATTAGGTTCACAATATGTTAGCCATTATGCTAGATAAAGTTTGAAGGTTGAGGAAAATTATGTGGGATGTGGGGCTTACATTTGTCTTACATTTGAATATGATGCAAATGCAATAATTCCTTTTTTGATGATAGTATTTGAGATGCTAAACCTTATTGTTCAAGCATGTATAATAAGGTTTGTTGGATCAATTCTTAAATTTGGTGATTTCATGAAGGAAGATAATAATATATTTGGTGTGAATGCATCTATTGAAGAATCTTCATGTGCACTTGTTGTTGGAGAGCTATCTTTGTTCAAGAGGTTATTTATAACTCCTACTACATGTGCTGATCCCTTAACTTGGCGGCAAATTCATGAAAGCCAAATTTTGGGTTTTTGCCAAACAAATATTGGGAATCCCAAAATCACAATTTGAAATTGAACAAGTGTTCATTCTTGTTAGTGCATTACCATCTTTAAGACATTATAGGTTGTAGGTGGATAATTTAGATTGCATCATCATTGTGGTGAAAAACTAACATGATGATCCTTGATTGCATTGTTCACGACATAAGGATTTAATAGACTTTATGAAAATTGAAAGTTTATTGGTTGAAGAGAATTATGGCTTGATTGAGGAATCAAATTATTTTGAACAAGTAGAGCTGGACAATGATTAGAAAGAAAGCTTACAATTTTTTATTTTTTATTTTTGGGCTTTTTTTAAATTGTTGGAATTTCAAAACATGAATAATGATTTGCATTTGAAAAAACTTGTTCTTTGTGTTGAGTTTGAAAGGTGTATTTCTAGACTTCATCAACAACAAAGATGTTGGAGATTCTAGTTGTGTTGTGTGGGGTTGGATGTTACTGGGTAATAGGTGGGGTGTATGCGGGGTGTGGTTGGGGCAAGAAACTTGTGTTACATTGGGCATAATTTTTTAATGAACTAGGGTTCAACTCCCCCACAAGTTTTTAGATTTGTAGATTTTTTTTTGTTCTTGTAAGGTAAATGTGTAAAAAAAAAATCATGACCCTAAAATTATATCCCTAACCATTGGACATATCATGTAGTTAGTCTAAATTTGAAAACTGACAAATATGGATCTACCAAATGACAAAAAAAAAAAAAACAAAACAAAAGAATATATATGTATTGTAACAAATCCATTTGCTAATTATTTTTTATGCATATCCCAATAGCTCCTCACTTTGTCCCATATGCTTTTCTCAATGTTGTCTTCTTGGAATTTATATTTGTTGGCGAATATTGGGACTTACATGTTTCTATGTTTGGAGTGAATATTTCTAAAATGGGGGAGTTTCCAAACCTTATTGGGATAAGTCAATCAAAGAGATTCAATTTGTTTTTTTCAAAAATCTCAATTTGTTGCAAGCCACCCCCAACACCAATTCATACAGGTCACAATAACACATATTCCTAATTATTTAGGAGTCTTATTTTACCCTTGTATTAAGTAGGCAAGGGTGCCATCCAATTTCAACCTTCCTTTGTTTTGTTGAGGTTTTTTCTTTTGTTTTGGCCCCACCTATATAGGTGAAAAGAGGACAACTTTGGGCAAAACATATGGGATAAAAGTGTGATGCTATTGGGAACATCTCGAGGAACCCAGTGGGAACTTGATGGGAACATGAAGGATCATAACTAACACAAAAGATGTGATGTCATGGGACAGCTGTGTTTGTAGCTTGACCACCCTGCGCCCTAAGCTTTGGTAGCCTACCCACCCTTCCACATTCTAACTACAGTTAAACTATTTCTTCTAGAAAACATGTCCCATATGTGGGGTTTGGTACACCCAAGAAGTCCTACATAGTAGGTACCTACAGGTTGGAACTTTGAATTATTTAATGCTTTTTTTTTCCATTATGTCATCCTATATAGCTTTATTAATTTATTATATTATATTATGTTATACATAGCTTTATAACTCAGGGCTGGGTATTGGGTTTTGGAATAATCATTCTGTACATGTATTGTATTCATATAGTACTACTGATAAGGCCAAAAGTTTGTGTGTTGCTTGGTGGAGACACTGGCCTTGTTTCGATGGTCTTGGTTTTCCTTTTCGTGTGTTTACATTTGCTTCGACATGCCTTGTACTTTTTGTGGATGGATTTTCATCCTTGTTTATATACACAGGATCATTTTTTTTTAATTAACAATATTCTCAGTAGTGAAGGAAAATTCCTTTGCAAAAAAGAAATACATTGCATGTTGAGGTGATTGAGCTCTCATGTGTTATTGGATTGGTGCCTCAAGACTATTGAAATTAACAAGGGGCGTGTCACTCTTTGGCCTTGCCATTTACATTTAAAAGGCATTTCAAGTGATGAAACCCTGTCAACCATAAATTAACCAAAGCACCCCAAAAAGGGGGAAAACAAGGAACAAAATGCAAGGACCCACATCCAAGAATACAAATGGACCACCCAAGAGGGCGAATCACAAGGGGAGCGACAAGTTCCCGAACCCCCTCCAGTTGCAAGAAGCATATCAAATAAGAGAAGGGGAGCACATCCTTAAAGAAGGCAAGGCAAAAAAATAATTATGGAAACTCAAATATTTCACCATTCAAAAATATAATCGTCAAAAAAGAAATCCTCTAAAAGAAACCAAAATCCTTTGAGATATTATAACTCTATAACTAAACTCAAGTTTCAACATAAGCCAAAATATCATCTTTCAAAAATTCTCAAATAAAAATACACCTATATTACCTAGAGACCAAAATCCATTAAGCTACTATACTCTATAATGAATCTAAACACAATATCCTTGCCTTGGTGGGCAAGGCCAACAAAGAGGTAGGTATGCAGAAAAACATGCATACAAATCTCAGCTTGGATTCTTCCCACTGTAGAATAGAACATTTTTGTAATATCAAAGATGATATTCCACAGACATTCTTTGAGATTAAACTTGTCAAATGTTTTTAAAAAAAAAAAAAAAAAAAAGTTGACATCTCATTCACACTGCACTATTCTATAATAAAAGATAATTACACACTAATATTTTCCAATAAATACCTGTAAAGCCCAGAAAATCTGTAAAATGGCCATTGCAAAGCACAAGGCAAATCATGGGTAAAAGATGCTTTTACAACGGGTACATAGATGCATGGATTCTATAGTGTGTCGGGAGTAAGGTTAAAACATTGTAAAGGCAAAGCCCGGGGAAACTAAATTTTAAAATTATCAATCAAACTGCAGCTTTGTGCCACCTTTGCCTTTACAATGATATTAATTTTTCCCCCCAGTTTTGTCAGGTAGGTGGACTGGCAATCATCGACAAGGGGTTTAGCCAATTTTGGCTACAGGTCAGAGAGGAAAGCAGATTTTTTTTTGGAACCCCTGATATATTTTGCGGACATGCTAGAGAACCTATTTTAAGGTCATCCACATGATTCTTATAAACCTGGCCTGTTCATAATTTTTTGCAATGGCAAGTGAGCCTCATAATCCAAAGGAAGAAAGTAAAGCTTATTTTGAAGAGCATTCAAATGGCTCAATGTTTTCGGTGCATACAGCACTACATAAACAACTCCCTTTTTATTTCTATGTGTATTTTGAGGGATCTCCACCTGCAGAAGAATCCTAGGGTGTTATGCCAGGGGAGCTCCCCTAGTTTTATATGTTCCCATGTTCCCATGTTCCCATGGAAATATTTTTTTTCTACGAAATGGGAAAGAAGTGAGGAAATACAAAGAGAATTGTTTTTGTAAGGGGAGGTTACTGTACTTGTGTGTTCTCCTGAGTTTTGGGAACACCCTTGGGCTCATGCCCTTGGGTGCCCCTCCCTCAAGAGAATGCACTTGTACAGGAACCTCTCCTACAACTTTATTCTCATTGTTTTAGTATGCCTCGCCAAAACTTTGTGAGAGAGATATGCCATCACTTCTTAACATACCTTTTCAAAATTGATATGCTTTTGCTTTTTATTTTGTTTAATTGAAATCCACATCAATTAATGGTCCCTAATCACATAGAAGGTCTCAATGTTATGGGAATGGCTTTACCCAAATAAAGATTCTTTGTATTCACATCAATGAATTGTGTCATTATAATATTGAATGCAAAATGCACATATCATTACTATAGTACCTTTTCAGGTTTGACATCTCAATGTCAAATAGTTTATTTATTTTGAATTTTTGACCAAAAAAAATTTAAATTAAAAAATATTTACATGTCATTTGTCACCAATGTTTTGCGCAAATGTTTTGTTTCACAACACAAGTTTTGATTTCAATTTCTCCCTTACAAGAAATATGGCACTAACCAATAGCATACCATCAGGCCTTAAAAAGCAAGGGTTTTTTTTCACATTTATTGCATATAAAAAATCAAAAAAGGGATTTTTTCAAAAAAACCTTGTGATAGAACAATGTAGTTCTTCGCAGGACTACATTGTCAAGCTCATAAAAGGTGCCGAACAAAGCTTGTTAGGGAGTGTTTAGCGGCAAAAGAAATTTTTTTAAAACAATTCAATAATCCTATAAAATTTCAGCTTCAGTAAACAATAATTATTTGAATTTTCAGCAACAAGGGACCTTAATTTTCTTTAAAAAATTAATCATTTAAAAAAAAATTTAATTTATGACAAACCTAAAAAAGTACTATGATGCCAATGCCTACCCAAATGATACAAGTGTGCAACTACATCGAACAATTGCATAAGGTGTAGCTTCGTTCATGAAAAGTATGTGAACTTTGGACATTAGAACCTTAATATTGTGTGAGTGTCAACAAGTGAGTAATGAATGCCATCCCAAATGGCACAAGTGTGCACTTATGTATGGTAAAGTCATGTTATATGTCCCATGCACATAGAGGCCTTTTAAAATGCATACCCTAAAAATAAAACTTTAAGTGTAAGTGAAGTTTATGTATCAATTATAACAATAATGGATTACAACATCATTTCGATAGAATGTAATACCTCACTTCCTAAATTGTTAGTTAGACTTAACATTTGCGAAGTCATGTTGTTTTTACTTGATCTAATGACATAACCTATTTTTTGGGTAAAATTTCATGATTGGTTCTAGTGTGATATGAACGCTTACTTTGCATAATATTAAGCATGACTATGTCAGACTCATTCTAGTTTGTGATATTTGCATATTTTGTATTAATTCTGAGCATAATTTGAGAGTAGTTTTTTTTAAAAAAGTAAAGGTTGGATGAAAAAATGAATTTAAAAAAAAATTCAAAATATCCTTCTAAAAATCATTGTAACACATGGGAAAGTACAATGTGTGACAAAAATATCAATATGTACTAATTGATCATCACAAGACATCAAATAAAAATTTCCATATGTAAAAGCTCCGATATAAACCCATCATCTTTGTATTTAGTTTATTTTTTCTAAAAAATATCTTCACAAAAGATAAATTGTAATTTTTAAAATTTGCTATGGAATCAAGAACTTTTGTCAATTGTCACCTTCAAATGATATATATATGTATTCCAATTCAAATTTGGAGAAAACATTTTAGAAGAAGGACAACGATCTTCTTTCAAAGACTTGCTACAATAGCCACGAGGTATTGAAATAAACTTTTTAGATGTGTTGCATTGCAAAAACATTAAAAAAATTAAATGCATGTTTTTTAGTTTCATGCACTTAAGGGATAAAATGAACAATATGTTAAAGCTTTGAGGTGGGAGTAGCACAAGCTCCTCAAGTTACATTCATGGACATGTAAAAATGCACAAACCAAGAAAAGAGGGTAGAATGTGCATTTGGAACCAAATTAGGTCATGAACTTGTTTTGAATTCATATATTTTCATACAACCCAAACTTGGAAAGATTCACAATTTCCCCCCTTATAATATACTTTATGATTTTTTCATGGAAATTACATTGAAATGACTAAAATTTTGAAGAATCCAAAAATGGAGTTTCAAAATTAGGGCACATTTTGTCTCAAATCTTTGAAACTTCATAGTTTCCTCAAAATAAGTTTTTTTAAAACATGTGACCATGTACACTATCTTGTAATTTTCATCAAGATCTTTTCAAAGTTGTGTCACATGTTTCCATCAAAGGTCATTTGACCCATGCTTCCCAAGTTTTAGTGGTCAATGGTCAAATTGCCACTTTGATTCCACACCCTTCTTTGGTCATATAAATTAAGCTTTAAATATACAAATGGAGATAGCCTAGTTTGAATGCATTCATGTTGCATTCATTTAAAAAATTATAATATGGACAATTGACCATAAATTAGTTAAAGATTCAAAAGGATTTTTATACAACATTCACTAATTATTGCATTTTTAAGTTTTCTTTTCTTGACATTATAATAGAAACATAATAATACATTGTAATTGCAACATATTGAACATTATAAAAATCTAAAATTGCCGTTTGTAATCTTTTTAAAAATTAAACACTCATTTTTGGAACCCCAATTGTGAATCAACCTTACCTCCATGTTTGGTCATGTTTTTTATCACCATCTCAAATGAAGGGCCACAACAAATAATAACCATTTTGAAGAAGATAATAATTATTGTCAATTACAATACCCAAAAGCTAACATGATAATTAAAAATGGATGGTGATCATAACCTCATGAACACTATTTTCATGAAATGTCACTCACAAAAGTCTCAAACCATCATTCACCATCACAAATAACAATTGAATGGAGTTGCCAAAACTAATGCAATGTTGAAATTGTTTCAATTATACTTGGAAGCTAGAAGATCTTCCAATAAGGAAAAAAACCACTTGAAAATGTTTCAATGGCTATGTTAAAATTGTATTGGGTGATAATGTAGAAACAAGAAGATTTCATTTGTAGGGTTTTTCTTAGCCCCAGTAGCTTGAGAAAAAAAGTTTTCTTTGACCATTCTTGTTCAAACATGTCACAACATACTTTTGTTGCACAATGACCAACCATTTTTTCACATGCCAAAACATACAAAATAAGTATGGAAAGTTTTTTAAAACCAAAGTGATGCACATGTGCATTACAAAGTAGGTTCTTAAGGATTTTCATTATCAAAATCATGAAATGAATCCTCAAAAGACAAAAAACTTTCCTTTAACATATGCAAAATAATTCACAATCTTATGTAGCATATTCATGAAAAATCTTTGCATTCACCCATTTGGAAAAATGTGTTACAAATCTATGAAGTTGCACAAAATAACTTTACAACACTTGATGAATGTGTCCTTCAACACCAACATGACTCTAATTCAACTTACTCATGTTGTAAGAATCAAGCAACATAGCCCATATCTTGTTTTTTCCTTGCAAAAAGTTGGTTTGTATCCATCTTCATGTTGTAACTTTTCCATCATAAAACAAAAAGTTTGATTTTCATTGTCATTTATTTGTTTGATTGAAACTTTGAGACTTTGTGTTCTTGACTTGTTGTAGTTTCCTTTACAAAACATACAATTGTCAAGTACTTTATAATTATCACCCAAGAAACAACAATGTGCCTACATGGATGTGAATAAATTGACATCCACATGCTTTAAAACATAATTAAAACTTGATTAAACCTTGACCAAATCTTGATGAAATTAAAACTTGATTCAACCTTGGTTAAATTAATATTTAGGTGAACTTTGGTTAAACCTTAGTGAAGTTAAAAATTTCGTTCAATGTCAGTTAAACCTAAATAACCTTAGTTAATATTTAGCTAAACCTAGTTTAACCAAGGTTATGCCCAAACCTAGGCCACATGACACCTATGTTACACATATATTTAAGTCAAGTTGAGTGACACCTAAGTCAGGCAAGTAATCAACCTTAATATACATAAACTATACATATATACCTTTAATGTATGCATAGTATACACATATATGCCTTAAATACAAGTTAAATACAATCTCATTGCATCCATAAATACATACTTTCATGTCATATGTCTAGTACATTCTTGTATACCCCTTGGGGCTAGGTCTGCCCTAGAGTGGTGTGACTAATTTTTGTCGCGATTGTAACAAATGGGACATATATGCCTTTTTTTAATAATGAAAACCATATTAAAAAATTTCCACATGAAAAGATTAAAATAAATAAATTATGACTTATTTGTAACATAGTTGTAAGGATGAGTAAACTTGTCAAATAGTTGCAAAAATGACCAAAGGATTAATAGTCCCATGTAATTGCAAATATAATGAATGCATACGAAAATATTTTTTTATGTAACCTAGGTATTGTAGTTCTTAGTTTATGAAACCTAGGTTAAACTGATAAAATATCCTAGAGCATGACACCTAACTTAGGCTACTTAAGCTATGATTATCTCTTCATCCACCTTGAGGTGTTGGAGTTTTTTGAACATCCTATGCTAGTACTAGTGTAGGCATCGGTTCATGTAAGGCTCTTAGTTTAAAATATAAAATAGAAACCAATGTTGAGCATGTATATGGTTTTAGACATACCTTCTATGTAATAATAATTGAAAAATTGAAACTCTACACTTTGTGTAAATGTAAATCCCTAACCTTGGAAATGCAAATAGCATAAATGATTTCTATTATCCCTTATGTAAATATGTGCAAATCCATGTAAATTAGTGTAAATGTTTTTGAAAAAGAGAAATTCATGCAAAAATGTCAACATGGATGCCAATGAATAAAACATTTCCAACGTTTCAGAATTTTTTGGAGATAAGCTAATCAAAGTTGCCCATTACCCAAGAAAACACCCAAATGCTTTTGGGATGCACCATGAGTAATTAAACTAATTAGTATGAATTACAATAACACCCAAGTTCTTGTAGGAACCTATGCCAAAAGTGGTGATGACGAAAGTTTGGAATGGAAGTTATAATCAAGTAATGAAGTTGTGCGACATGCCCCCCACATGCACCCAAGATAGGGTAAACATACCTATCGTCAAACATCAAGTTATATCTTATTCATAAAGATGATTCTTTATGACTATAAGTGCACCAAGTGAAGATCTACGATATCTCTTTAACACCAAAAGCAAAGGAACAACAATAAAAATAAATAAAACTCATGAAAAATATGAGTTGTCTAAATCACAAAATGTTTAAAAAATTCACTAGACCCCTCTTACTTTTAAAACCCCACCCTATACGTTTCTTGTTTCTTGTTCATTTTGAGAGATCTAAAACATTATGGGTGTGCCAAGTAGAACTCTACAAAACCTCATTGAACTCCATAAGCAATGGAACAATGTCCAAAGATTTTGAACTTCAATTCCAAAACTATTTTAACACACCAATCACCAAACACTAACCCTCCTTACTTTGAGACCTCATATTTTTCTCATTACTTTGCCTTTTTTGGTGTCATATATCTTGGAACTCTGAAGGCAATAGAGGAATGTCCAAGGAACAGAAACTTTCAATGGACTAAGTGTCTGGTCATCGACCTATCTACCTATTCACCAATAGCATGACATTTGTCCCATATCCCATGCCCAAAAGTGTGAGCTTGTATTGTTTATAGCTGGGCTTGAAAGAAGAATTTGCACCTTATTGGCAATAGAAGCTTCTATTTGAGGAGCATTAAAAATATGTTTTGGGTGAAGGGTCAATCAAAGTGACTCATTGCAAAATAAAAGACATTGAGCTTTGGGATGCATCAACAACTCATTAATTTGGATTGCAAATAGGTATAATCACTATGAGTATATGATATATACACTTATAATTGCACACCCCAAAACATTTATATAAGGCTATGAGTTCTTTTTACACACTGGGTAAGTTTTTGGTTCTACTCTTACCCGCACAACACTGGTATAATGTATAATCCCGTGTTAAGCCAATTCCTACCTTTTCAAGAGAACTCCTACTTCTGGTTGTAGATGGCAACCATTCGGTTTTGTTCTTCTCAAAACTAGAAAATGTCTAAGTGTGTTTTGAATTCAGTTATGGATTTGAATGGTATTTTTTTGATCCAATTTTTTTGCACCCTAACGGTTTCACCGGTTCCTGGTTAGTGATTAGCCCTGGTTAGGCCCAGTTAGTTCTAATAGTTACTCCAGTTAAATTTTGTGAGATAGTGGTTATGTTATGGAACCAGTGGCCCTGTTATATAGGTTGATGCAAAAGGCAACTAGGCTTAAGTTGCGGGTTACAATTTACAAAATTTCACATTTCCACTTCTGGTTCCAAAGTTAAAGTTCGGTTCAGTTAGGGTTGAACTAACTGGAACTGGAACCGTTGCTGTTAACTTGCCAGTGGGTTTCAATGCCCAACACTGATGTAACAACCCTCACAAATAAATAAATAAATAAATAAATAAATAAGCTTCCTCAATATGTAATGGGTTCCATCACAGACCTAATGCACTTACAATCTTCACAATGAAGGTAATTCTGAATTAATCTTCACAATGGGAAAAAGGGGCTCTATGCCATACCTACAACTGATGTTTGACACAAAATAATTCACAAAAGGTCTAGCCAAAAATAAATTAAAAAATAAAATTAATCAATACCAGCAAAATTGTTCAAAATCAAAATCCCAACTTGTGGGAAATTGTTTCTAATCTCAAGCATTAGGTTACTATTACAAATGCACAGTACAAGGTGTGTATTTTGCATACTTATTCTTCAATTGTTAGAATTCTTTAAAAACTTAATTTGAAATTGCCATTTACCTTGTTTTCTAAAATAATAAAAAAATTTGGCAAAAGAGTGCCGTTTGTCAGTCATAGGTACAATGCACATAATAGTTTTCTGTCTCTTTTTGGTCTCCCTTACAAGGCATAATGGATGGGTCTAACCTTGGGTCTACCTGACTTAGCCATTGTTTCCACATCCACATGCCCATTGTGCAAAATCTTCGTGCTGGGTATGGGCCATTATGCCCGTTTCATTGCCCATTTGGAAATTTTGGATTCACCAACCAAGCGAGTCCAAATTCGCTCCCTAGCATGTCACCCGCACCTCAGCAGGCACAATGGTCTGGACGCCGTACCCGGCAAGTTCCATGATACATATACTGGAGTGGTCAGAGTGCATCATTGTATGGTTACATTGAACCGGCACCTGCAGTGGAGCCGATTTGCTACCCGGAGGAAATGATTAAAAAACATTGAACATCTTGGACATTTAGGCAGACAAGGAGTTTCCTCACTAATAATGAATGCTGAGGAAATCGGTACTTGAAATATAAGTAGAATTTTAAGAAATTGGATTATTTGTTCCAAAAAATATATTAAAATAAAAAGGAGGTGTGTCACACTGTGGCCTTGCCATTTTGCATTAAAAAGTATCTTAAAGGCAAAAGAAGAATTATGGAAATTCAAATATTTCACCATGAAAAAATATAATCTTCAAAACAATTATCTAAAAAAGAAACCAAAATCCTTCAAGATATCATAACTCTGTAACTAATCTCAAGTTTCAATGCAAGCCAAAATATCATCTTTCCAAAATCCTCATATAAAAATAGACCTATTATTACCTAGGGGCCAAAATCCCTTAAGCAATTATACTCTATAATGAATCTAAACACAATATCCTTGCCTACCAAGGAAAGGCCAATAAATTCTGGAGTATATGGATTTGGTAGGTAGTAAGTACATATATGTATCAGAAGACCCACTCTACTGAGGACTTTGTCTCTTGGTGCGTGCATGTATGTGCAGATTAAAGTATCTCCTACACTATACAGATACAAGGAAATGCATCTTCTTCACCCACAAGAAAAGAAAGGTGGAGGCCCTTTCACTCCATGACATGACTTCTCATTGGTTGCATGGAAATTCTATTCCTAAAATTGGTTGCCACTATTTTTGGCCTGGACTAAGAGCCCTTCCTAAGAACACCCTACCTAGTATTCTCACCCAGTTGGAAGGCGTGCACATAAATAAATGTAAGTCAATTTTATGCATGGGAAGTATATATATATATATATATATATATATACATTTGGGACTAAGGAAAAATATAATACTAGTACATCAAGTTGGAGATTGTGCAAACAAGGATAGTTTGGGACCAATAGATTCTATATAGCCTGGACTTTATTCTGCTTAAGATATGATTCTGGTATATCACTCATTTTAAAATTCTCTTCTTCTTTGGCAACATCCTGATGAGATCTCTTGGAGCATGTGGTGTTGTCATTGCATGCCCCCCCTGCATGTATCTAGGCTAGTTGAAGTTTGTTTTTTGTAGCTTGGTTTAAATAAGGTGGACATCTAGCTTTTTCCTTCTGCAGGCCAACCAAAATTGCAATTGCAATTTCAATTGGGTGGTGGCATGACATGTGCCAAAGCTAAAGCTATTTGGGAAAGAGGTTTTGGGGGGTGAGGAGGGGGTGGTGGGCATGGTCATATTGAGGAGGAAATCTCTTCTGGAGCTTTTCTGAATGAAAGGAGGGAGGGTGGGAGTGAGGGAGAGAGGAAGAGAGGGAGGGATCTTGTTTGGTTGTTTTAATTCAATTCTGTGAAAGGACGAAGTGTGCTGGTCTATCACTCCTATTTGGGTGGGATGAACGAAACTTAACCCTTTTAAGGGTGGGATCAACCATTGTGTGATCAATGTGGGGAGAGGCTTCTACAGGGAGATCTAGTGGTCATTTTCAATTGAGTTCTCCATTGAAAATATGGGCATTGAAGTTCTCAGTAGGGTAAAGCCCTTGGGTAGGAGCATTCCCAAAACAAGGGGCCTAGTTTGAGGCAGTACCTCAGTTCAGCCCCAAATTTTGGGGGATGCCCTGCGCCCTAGGGTTTCTAGTTGCATCATGAAGTGAAGGGTAATGACTTGGGGCCAGGGTGTTCCCAAAATAATGGGCCCCTGAGGATTGAGGCCGAGGGCCCATTATTTCAGGAACACCCCGGCCCAAGGGCATGGTGTAAAAATCAAATGAAGTCTATGTTTTTTATTTTATTTTTCTTGTTATACCTGATGGGTACCACTGGGTATAACGGTAATTTTTTTAAAAAAAAAGTAATGTTTGTATTTTGAAAATTGAAATACTCACCTCTGGGGGCATATTGCAATTGACACTTAGTTACATCAGGTAAGGCACCCTCCATTTACACAACCAAAAACTCCGAAGGTTTTTGAACATGAGGAAAATATATAGTGATGAGCCTAAACATATGTAAAGCATGTGGTGAAGGAGGGGAAGGTTTCTTACACCTACTCCCTAAGATTGAGAGGGATCTTATGCCTGCAAGCAAGGGTAAGATACCTCTCACTCTTAAGGAGTATGTGTACCGTCCCTCTTTCTACCAAGGATATTTAAGGACAATTAACACTCCATGTTGGACACAACGCATTCTGCTAGTAGAGGCCCAAACAGGGGGTATTAGTTGACCTACTCTAAGGCATCAACATATGTCCTATGCATGGGGCAACAAAATTGGGAAAGGTTTGGTTTCATGATACATGGGATATAAAGGGTTGTAGTTCAATACATTATTGGACCGCACATAACTAGGGATTGGGGACTCTAACCAATCGAGAAGTAGGATGTGAATTTAAGCTAGCTTTACAAGGTCCTTGTCTCATGGGGGATGCAAAGGTGCCCCAGGTCTCCACATAGGTGGTCCTCCACATGTAACTTGCCTCTCCCCCTTTGTTCATAAACTCACATGCAAATCATTTAAAACAAGTGGTGTGTCACGCTGTGGCCTTTGCCATTTACATTAAAAACCATCTTCAGGCAAAAGAATAATTATGGAAACTTGAATATTTCACCATGCAAAAATATAATCTTCAAAAAAAATCCTCTAAAAGAAACCAAAATCCTTCAAGATATTATAACTCTGTAACTGATCTCAAGTTTCAACACAAGCCAAAATATCATGTTTAAAAAATCCTCATATAAAAATAGACCTATTATTATTATTACCTAGGGGCCAAAATCCATTAAGCTACTATACTCTATAATGAATCTAAACACAATATTCTTGCCTTGGTAGGCAAGGCCAACAAAGTAGAGATGGTTGGGATTTGTGGTCGTCACCTTGTAAATGGTCGAGAGTTCAATTCAAAATTAGGTCAGAATACATCTTAAATTTACAAGAGCTAACTCCCCCATAACGAGGATCCCTGGTAACAGTCTTCAACGCTCTGATTGGCTGTCAAGTAGCAAGTTACAACCCCATAACCTTTTTTTGACCTCGGTTTCGTCGGTGACCTACTAGTTAGTTAGCACAAGGTACCACCACTCTGGGCTCTCATTGGCCCAATATTTTTCATAACGCTTTGCTGTTTGGATGAAGATTTTCATAACTGCTCTGAGCATGGATGAAAGAAAAGAGGAGGGCCTCTCAATTCTCATTCGGGAATGGTTATGTCCAGTAACTGGCTTGAGTGAAGGGTGGTTTATATCGGGAACAGTCAAGGCCCGTGAGCAGCTCAACTATTCATGATAACCTGCATGCTCTTGCCAATTACCTAGTCCATGTCCACCTTGGAAGTGGTTGTGGGTTCAACTCATAACAAGGCCATAGTACGTTTTACTTACTATGGTCAACCTAACTACAGTAGCCAATTGCCCGTTCACAATCGAAGATTGTAGATGAAAAAAATCAATCATGTGCGGACACACTCGAAACCACAACTGGGCCCTAATAAGTAATAACCTGAGCACCGAGCATTTCATGTTTTGCAGAATGCCCCCATGCACGGTAGCGGGCTAGTACAAAATGTGACTTTCCTACGGAATCACGAGCCAGAGGGCCCACCGTATGGGACTGCCTCCATCATTACACCAGGCAATGGCAGGGCTGGGTATTACACGCTGACCTTGGGCTCTGCCTTCGGTACACAAACCGGGAGGGAGGGTTGGATAGATAGGCGTGGGTAAATCATCATGGCACCCATATTGATACCATGGTAAAAATCCCAATATCCATTTAAATTGTTTCTATATATTATAAATATCCCATCATGCTTAGACTAAATCCAGGTCTCCAAGTTCAAATCTAAGATTTTTTGGGCTTAATATGGTCACTAAAGGCCTCACTCAAAATGATGAAGGTACCATTGATGTAGGTGCTTGTTCACCCTAGTGATTTTTTTTTGGATTTTTCATTGTTGCTGAGTTGGCCCCTATTTTCTAGTCTCGGTAAATTGAGGTGGTAAAGAATTGAGTGAAAATATTGCTCTTGGCTATATGGTTTTTTTCTTACATAATGGTGGCGATAGTTTTAGTTTAGTGTTCAAGCTATATATGGCAACATGAACTTGTTAGAAGTAAATGCATGATTGTGAAGGAAACTTGAAAGCTGTAGCAATTTGGCAAACTTGGACTACATTTGTGAACAATTTGGTGATAGAGTTTGATTTTTTCTCAAAACATTTCTCCACTACTTTTGTCAAAATAAGCAGTATTGAATTCACAACTCAATCCTTTTAGTCCAAAAGATAGGTAGCCCTTTTTGTACTTGAACCCTCAGGTGACATTTAGCTAAATCAAAAGCCTCAAATTAAATGCAAAGAAATAGGAATTACATTTTAACCTTGTTTCCATTAACCAAACACCACAATCAATAATATGTACATTTTTTTGGAGGGATCTTTAGACAAACTCATTATGCATTCAATTGAAACAAAAACCAACTGTTTGGCATGACTGTCTAAGTGTTTCTTCAAAACCTAATAACATCAAAGTCAATGCAAGTCCCAAATCATGAAAGTGATGATTATGGGTCAGATTACTTCTAAGGTTGGCATTGGTGAAACAGTTGAAAAAGGAAAGCCTCTTGTGTTGGATGATATGGTGAGAATCCCACTAAGGTATCCCCATATTTGCGCAATCCAAAAACACCCAATTAGAAAATAGCCATCACAAACATCCAACAATTAATGTGTAGTGCCTTCCAATAGTGCCTTCCAAGAGAGTTGAACCTTAGTCTAGAAAAGGACACTGCCCAATTGCAATGGAAGGTAGACCTACAAAACATAATGCATTAATACCCCTATCTACAAACCACATGAAATGGTACAAATGACAAATAGGGGTTAGGATTAATGCACTTGTTTAAATGCAAAAGTTAAAAATTATGAAGACACCATGAAAATGTAGGTTGTCTTCACACAAAATTGTTGTTCCAAAATGCTACAACTCCAACCCATATTGACCTTTTGCCTCATTCCAATCTATTATGGCAGTTTGGAATGGAAAAGTCCACAATGTGAAGAAGTCCTTAGCATACATTCTAACCACCAAATCCATATTAGTAGTTAATCAATTCCTCAATTTGGACTTCATGAAAGTGACGGTAGAAAGAGTACGTTCATCTTCGACACTCCCCAAAATAGCAACAATTGTTAGTTCAACAAGTTTGAAATACTTAAAATCCTATCTTTCATAATCACACTAGAAGCAAAACTTTTCCACATTCGAATGGTTGGATTGCAATAATGCAGGGGTTTCATGGCAACCTCATTATTGGATTGCATGGTGGTCATAAAGAAACTAAACTACTGCTCAAGCAACACATGATCCAATAAACCCACATGTGATTTGGCATTCGGTTTAATCAATTTTTAGCAACAATAGTGTGATTTTAAAATTACTAGGTGTGTAAGGAACATTAGGGCAACTTTTAGTTGTACCCAATATTAAGGGTAAACAATGCTAGTTGCATTCATGAGCTCCTATGTCGGAAATCTTCTATCAAGTTCAAATATCAAACCCTTTGTAACAAAAGTGCATTGGTTTTTCACATCTTAGCATACAATTGCCCAATCTTCCTTGGTGACCATGGACACAACTCTAGTGCACTTATCAATTTGTGCAACATGTAAAACTACTCCTTGAAGCAAAAGGCAACATAATTCATTTGTGTGGTGGGCTCAACATACCAAACTACCGACAACATATCAGATTTAAACTCCACCAAATCCACAAAATGCTATAATTGGTCGTGTAAAAAATGGCGTTTAAGGTCCACATAGAGGTTGTAGAGATCAATTTGAGTCAACTTCATAATTGCCACAAAATCACAAATGAAACAATCTCTGTTTTGAGCAAGCTTGTTCAAGCTCTACACTACCTCCAACATAAGCAACACACAAGTTAGTCCCATCATTGTTTCCACATCACAAAACAATTCATAGTTAGTGGTAGCAACATGATTAGTAGGAAGATCTTCAAACAATTTCATAACAACAAACTTATACTCAAATACTAATATTTTAGAAGGGGCCAACATTGAAATCCATTGAATTTGGATGTTTCTCAAAATTTTCAAGCCCCTTGATTCAATTACTTCAGCCAACTTTGTGCACTCCAAATGTCTTTTTGGGGACTAGTTGTAGTAGGTCTACATCGATGAAAACAAACCTTCAACCTTCACAACAAGTGTCAAGGATGATAAAGTCTAGAAAACAAGATTACACTAGTGTGCCATATAGTGAATCCCTACAACAAAAAGGTAATGTTTGCTAACTAATTGGATAGTCACACCAATCTTTAAGCCTTGGAAGACAGTTACACTATTAACCCCAAAGCTGACAACTTTATTAACAACATCAATTTTTAACATCCCACCAAAAAGAGAGCAAATAATTACAAAAGTGAGGTTATTAGATGTACCTCCATTGACAATTCTTTCCAAATTCAAAAGAATTGGCACCTTGCTCTAATTCTCAACAATATGTACATGAACAAAAATCCAAGATTGGTTGTCCAAAGTGGTGACCTTGTCACAATTGATTGAAATGAATCTAGCCTGTTGGACCAGCAACATAGTATGTTTCAAAATAACATTATGCATGGTAGCAGCCGTACCCCAACCAATTGAGTCTATTTAATGTTTCCTAGGCGTATGGTGTATTTTCAAGAAATCAAACAAACCTTTCATATGCTCAAAATTAGGCATGGGTCTACCATGTTTTTAAAGATGAAAAATTGCCACAAATTGGATTTATTTTTTATTTTTGTTTTCCCTCCATTGACCACCAATTTTGCAATAGAGTCTAGACCTTGGCTAGAATAAGCCCTTTCACTTCTTTGGTGTTGGCTATCATTACTGATATAAGATGCCAAAACTCCTCGATGAGAAATTAGTGCTTTCCTTTTTCTTGCATGTTGTTGCAAACAATCCAACTTAAGGTTTATAATTTTGTCTTTACCTTCAACCAAAGAACAAACCTTGCAACGGACCATGTGAATTTTACTTGTAGGATCTACCATAAGTTCAACCCAAGGAAATTAGGCACCCATTCTTCTTTGAACAACCCCTTAAATCTTTGCCTCTTTCTTTTTCTTATTGGTTGATTTTCTAAAAGCAGGACTCTGAGTAGGACCTTGAATATTAAAAGCACCTATGCTTGAAGAACTACACAAACTAACATAATATGCAACACCCAAGGTGCTTTAGAATTCAACAGAGCTTGTAACACCTAAGGTGCCCAATTTGGCAAAACCTGAAGCACCAAGGGTTGATGCATTAGTGGGGTCACATGGCACATGCGGTCCATGGGCATTGTTTGTTTGACTCGATGATGTAGAGGTGGAAAAATGACTTGGTAAACCAGGCGACCTAACATTAAGCCTAGACCCAAACAAAAAAGCCACATTAGGTAAACCTGATGATGGAAAACTAGACCTTGAATCAAATTGCACATTTGCCAAAGAACCAGAAAAAAAGAGCTCGTATTTGAAATTTTGAGGCTTCAAAGGCGACATTGTGTGGAGCATAAATTGTTTCATGTACAAACAAATTGAAATTGGAAAGGTGATGAATCTTTCAACCCTAAACCCTTGGACGTTGAAATTTTAAATAAGGATTGATAATGCAAGCAGTGTTGTAATAGATTACACAGGTAAGTGAACTTGAAAGTTGAGAGGCTCTTACTTTGAAAATTGCAAGCTTTTATCTTACAAACATTTTAGGAGTCACTGAACAGGAGTTTCAACACCATGTCCATTGCTCCAAAGTCTAGCTTTCAATTGTTTGCTCAACAATCATTTAATGTGGCCACCATCAAATCATCGATTTGCTCTCCATGCACCATCATAAGTGAAAATGTTGCAACTTGTAGCATTGAGCACTCAAAGAACAACCACCTAAAACATCAATGACCTTGAAAAGCTTTGAAGTTTACACACTAAACCTCCACGTTCTTACAAAAAATAAATATGACATGATAAGAGAATGTGGCGAAAACAAACGAAGGAAACAATGTGTATGGCAACACAAGTCTCCTCCTTTTTGTTGAGTGATGGTGATGTCACCTTTCGCACCGTTATGAAATTGGCGATGTCCAACAGAAGTAAGTGGGAGATAGTGACAATGGGTCGTTGTTTGAAGAAATGTGGTGATGACGAATGTGTACCTTGCAATGCAAGCATTGTGGATCCATGCCATGCATTCAATGAATGGGATCCTGTGCCTCACAAAGGTCAAAATATGGTGAACTGTTTTTTTTAGGAAAATTTTTAATTCACACCTTTTTTGGTTAAATTCACACCTTTCGCACGTCCAATTTTATGCAGATTAAACTTTAAGAGTATATTCCTTTATCAGTTCAATTACTTACGCGGGCAAGTTCTCGAGTTGTGCCCTGATTGACCACAAACCCCACACTTGCGTCCTTCCATGTATTCAAAATGAGACTTGTTTCTGGTCGTGCTTGTCTTGTTCTTAGAGCTTGTAGGTCTGTCGCATATAATCGGACGCGCGAAGAAAGGGTGTGAATTTAACCAAAAAAGGTATGAATTTAAAAATCCCCTTTTTTTAATCCATTTTTTTTCCAAAAGGGCTTTCACTAGCCCCTTTTTTTCACATTTTGGCGAACGTTCACCACAGAAAAAAAAACACCGGTTCACCCTGGTTGGGTTGGATGGTCACTTAACGACCAAGGAGGGTGTCCCCCCATTTAAGGTGGGCTAGTAGGGTGAAGAACAACTATATCAAGTGAGGTGATCACACACACCGAAGAAACTAGTAAGTAATGTTTACAAGGAAAACCCATTTTTAGCTAGACAATTTTTCCAACTTGATTCCTCCCATTTTGGGGGGCCTCCTTAAAACTTGTGGAAAAATTGTCTAGCTAAAAAGGGGGTTTTCTAGCTAGACTCCCAATGTGGAGTGGGATCCAAATTTAGGTTTCCAGCTTTGCCACATACTCAGCAGCCCAGGGTATATAGCACCTCCATATTACTATCCGATCTTACTTAGCCTAGCTTATAATGAATTATCCTTGTGTATTCCTGTGGTCCATTTGAGGCTACTGCTACTATACACCTTCTTGCCTCAAGTAGTGCAACTAGTGATCCATATTTTTTGACATTTTCTAAACAAAAAAAATCGGAATTTCTTGGAATTTTTTTAGTTTCTAGTAAAAATTCAATTACTTTTGCAGTTTTTTTGGAAAAAATCACCAAATTTTTTTGTATGGAAAAGCTGAATTGAAAAAACCCTGAGTCCAACTAACCCATGATAGATTAAAAAGAATATCACCTTCCAGCCCAATCATGTGGAAATTCTCAGCTCCAAACTAAAGAAGGGGAAACTTTCTATTGCAATTGTGGGTGACCAACCAATCCAACTACATGATAAAATAAGAAGTAAAAGTCACAACTCCAACCAAGTTCTAGAAGGTCTTCGAGAGATGATCTCAAGGAACTTGATTCTCCATGCGTGGGGACAATTGTTATATTAATAACAATACCCGCCTTAGTTTTATGTAACATGTTTTGAGCAACAAAGTGGATTTAATAGCCTAGTGGCTTACCTCAGCTCAATCCAAAGGAACAATTCAAAGGCTTGGTAAGTAGAGTATTTTTAAATGCTAATCATACCAATGCAGAAACCAGCTCATGTTTTTGCCTTTGATCATGGGGGCAAAATGAAGATATGTGTTGGAAATTACATTTTTTTTTTAGCAAGGAGCAATTATTTGGTTCATGGACACATTTTAAATTGGGTTTATTGATGCCAATAGTGTGAACCTAAAACCCTTGTCCTTTGACTTGCACACTTTGTGATAAATTCTTCTTATTAAGGAAGACAACATTGATGAGTTCAAAGAACTTTACTTTGCTTGTAGGTTTCCTTGTTCTCTTGGAATCAAGTTAGGCTATTCCTTTCCATAGGTGCATGTGCAAAGATGGTCATCTTGTTTGGACAAAGGACTGGACTAGATTGCAATTGGAAAGGGGAAGAAAAAATAAGCCAAAAAAAGAAGAAAGGTGGGTGGGGATAGCCATAGTTGAAACCCTACCCTAAAGTACACAGTAACGAACCACCATTAGATAGACCTATGGTTTCCATGGTACATTAAAAATCTACCACAACTTTTTCTTTTTTCTTTCTTTCTTTTTTCAAAATTTCAAGAGTTATCCAAGCAATGAAAGGCCCTAACAATTTTACATACTGTACAATTTGAATATGGGGCTTTAGTATGCAAGTTTTGAAAGGCCTAGTAGGTCTTATGATGAATGAATGGATGGATGGATGGATGGATGGATGGATGAAGCATGTTGAAAGGCACAAGGGATAGAAACTTCATAAACAACACTAATCAAAACGCCTTCTTTAGCCTAGGCTTGGAAACCTCCATCAACAACTTGTACATAATATTTTTTTGTGATTGTAAAATGCACTAAAAAGAAAGAATTGCAAGGTAATAATGAGCTCAAAATCATTTCAGAAATTTTACTTTCATCTTTACTATTATTCACCCATTAACCCCTTTTCATTGGTAGAATATTGTTAGCCATTCCAAAAAGCCTTAAACATGTAAAGCTCACTTACATATTTGTAAAGAAAAAAAAAAGGCTTTTGACCTAGCTCTAATACATGAACCATCTACCAACTCATTGTTAATGTATAGTATCTTTGTTGAAGATTTTGCCCTTGAAAACTGTACAGGTCTGCCTTAGACTGGGTCTCTTTACATACAACAATATCAAACATTTGGTTAGGGCATCTCCACCCTACACCTGCAAACACCCCTTTTCATTAAATCTTGCAGCAGGATAGCGTGAATCCTGCTGCGCTCCTGTAGTGATGGTCCATTTTGCAGTGGTCATTTTAACCCCTTTTTAAATCTATTTTCTACTATGGCTTTGGACAGTGACTATTACTCGTCCCGATGTAAAGATATAAATGGTCTGTGACTGTTTGAAGGGACTTTTATGACGTTTGTGGGTGGGGACAGTGATCATTAAACAATATTCTATTTTAGCATAGAGGAGTTGTTTACAGTTTTGGGGGTGCAAATGCTCTTATACTGGATTTAGAATAATAACTCTGTTCATCCAAGTACAGATGCAAGTTCAGAAGCAACATCCAATCTTATGCTATAGTAAGTAGGTAGTCCAAAACAGTCTGCAACAAAGCAAGCAAGCAAGCAAACAAAGAAGAGTATACAATACCAAAGGAGGGCTCACAAAATTGGGCCCCAAGAAAAAAAAGAGGAAAGAAAGAAGACAGACCTATAAGACAGAGAGACACCCATTTCCAAAAGAAAAAATACTCAACTTTTTCTCTAGTCAGCCCAACCGACTTAATGGTCCTTGACAAAGCTTCTACAGACTGGGGAGAAAATCTCCCTATTTAATATTATTTAATACGAATATTTAATATTTAATATTAATATTCTGACCCCCCAAATCCAAGATATCAAGAAGAAAAGGACCCAAAATTCTAGGTTGCCCCCTCCATCCAGCTAACCCCTCACACCTGCCCCCCCCCCCCCCCCCCCCCTCCCCCCTACTTTTGGGTGGTTGTGGTTTGTTGTGGTGAAACGTTATCTCTTTTTTTATTAAAAAAACAGGGAGAAAGA
>Ga0116229_10000274_pt1 | contig 61952 bp, 39 predicted proteins | sample S1TSphgellanicum_3_FD_87313 | JGI IMG/M metagenome (GOLD analysis project Ga0116229, IMG submission 87313) | Host-associated microbial communities from peat moss isolated from Minnesota, USA - S1T2_Fc - Sphagnum magellanicum MG | ecosystem: Host-associated > Plants > Peat moss > Unclassified...
CAAGCTTCTTGAGGAGGGAAATAATGTTTGGTCTTGGTGGAGGGAAGAAGGAAGAAAAGTAGAATGAAAATCTAGTGATAGTGTTGGAAGGTTGGGACTCTAGAGAAATCTCAGAAACCCTCTCGGGTTTCATAGCATAATTTTTTACTGTCATAGCTGCAGATCTTAAGATTTGGTAGGTTGGTGCGCCTTGTTGTTAGATTTCCAGAGAGCTATAACAAGCCATATTTGAATAATCCATGTGAGAGAAACAACAGTTTAAGTGACTAGTGGTCTGTAACAAGGTTTAATCATCATCTTTGTAAAACCCTCTCGGGTTTGGTGGTATAACTCCTTACTGTTGTAGTTGCAGATCTTAAGATTTGGTGGGTTGGTGCGCCTTGTTGTTAGCTTTCCAGAGAGCTATAGCAAGCCATATTTGAACAATCCATGTGAAAGAAACAACATTTTAAGTGACTAGTGGTCTGCAGCAAGGTTTAATCATCATCTTTGTAAAATCCTCTTGGGTTTGGTGGTATAACTCCTTACTTTTGTAGTTGCAGATCTTAAGATTTGGTGGGTTGGTGCGCCTTGTTGTTAGCTTTTCAAAGAGCTATAGCAATCCATATTTGAACAATCCATGTGGGAGAAACAACATTTTAAGTGACTAGTGGTCTGCAGCAAGGTTTAATCATCATCTTTGTAAAACCCTCTCGGGTTTGGTAGTATAACTCCTTACTGTCGTAGCTGCAGATCTTAAGATTTGGTAAGTTGGTGCGCCTTGTTGTTAGTTTTCTAGAGAGCTATGGCAAACCAAATTTGAACAATTTATGTGTGAGAAACAACATTTTAAGTGACTAGTGGTCTGCAACAAGGTTGGACATGGTGTTAAGTCCTTAGACATTGGTTTGGATGAATGACAATTTGGCACAAAGTCCTAGAACGTGTAGTGTGTGAGCTTGGAAAAATATATCTATCAATTTTAATCATAAATAATGCGTAGGAAGTAGGTTACTTAATTTCAACTACAAACGCAATCTAATTTCCAAAATTACATTTGTAATTGTCCTTCATTAGTAGCATTTGTGCTTCCATGCATAATCACCTTGTAGAACTAGGAGTTTAGGGACGGGAAGTCACCCCACACCTACAACTTAAACCCTACACTATGTTATTACACAAGTTTATCCTTAAATTGCACACATCTATTGCACACTTTAGAAATATAAATCCAAATTAAACAAAAAACATGTAGCATGGATCATAATCTAGCACGCGCCTAATTTTACTTTTCAAATTGGATAACACTCACACAATTTTCCATCATGGATATATTATAATTGCAAATAAAGTGAAAAATATAAAGCATGTCCAAAGTCCAAATTAATGTGAGGTCTACAAACCCCTCATCAATGCACATTAAATTTTATTTATAATGCTTATAAATATGGGGTCCTAAATGGTTTACTTCTAGGGCCAAAGAACAAAATAACCAATCACATCTTCAATTGTGCAAAGAGGAGGATTGTATTCTATATATGGAATTGGCAAATGGGCACCTTTTATGAAACATGATGTAACGTTAATAAAAAGTAATTTTTTAACATTGAACAATTATGTTGTTGAGTTATTCCATCACCAAATTAAACAAAATCTCCCATATCACAATCCTTGCCTCCATTGGAAAGGAGGAGGAACAATTGTTTTCTTGGTGTTCCAAAACAAATGCAAATACAACAAGTCAATATAAGCAAAAAATGTCTCTTTGTTAAACATCCTTCTAATGGAATGTATTAACAAAAAATTTGGAGCATAGATTACGTTTTTTTGAAAATTTTATGACTAAAAAAAGGAGAAGAAAAATAGACTACCAATTTTATAAAACACAACAAAAATACAATTGGTAGGCAATGTTGAAAGGTTTATTTTTGGTTGAATACCACCAGCTATCGTAGCAATTGCACCAACTATTTTGCTTAAATCCCTATACTTTGTTTGTAAATAATAAACTCTCGTACTAACCCACTTGTCTTCGCTAATAAATCAAGTCTTTCCCATATCCCTATTTATTTTTAAATTCCCAAACATTTTCTCAACATATCATCACATTTGAAATGTTAGGCATTGAAATATGTGTCTAGAAAAAATATATATTATAACAAACATGTACAAATGCATGTAACAAAAAGGTTTTTGGGTTTTCTTGTGTAGTTAATAAAGTCGTAATAGACCATGTAAAAGCCCTTGGGGCTTTTTGTTTTGTAATTTATTAGTACTTATGTGGGTTGAGTCCAAGATATTTTAAGCAACTTGGAGCCTCAAACAAGCCAAGCAAATAAAGCCATAGTGTGTTGATTGAATAGTCATCCTCATATTCACTATCAAAAGGATGGGGCAAAACATAGGAGTATGGGACATTTCCCATGCACTTATAAGGAAAATCATCTATTAGTAAGGTATTGGGATCCAATATTTATATAAACCTTGGATTGATTTCCATAAACACCTTATCCATGTTTTCAAAAAGAACATTCAATTTGGATTCAATGGATGGGATTTACATATCTAAACATTTTTCATTGCATCATAAAAATACAAGTTTTTACCTGAACTAACCCCCCAACAAATATTACACCATAGGTCTCAAATTCGGTAGTGTTGTTGATGACTAAATATTAATGTGAAAACAACTACATATTTCCAAAAAGTAAGGTGATGTATTGCATCGATTAATGGTTTCAATAGATTTGCAAATTTCACATGAAGAATTTGCCATAACAAGTTGTTGACATCTATAACCAAGAGATGTTGATGTTTGTTAATAACTACCAACTTGTTTTAATACAAAATATTGTAGCACCCATTGGTAAATCAAAATTCACCTCTTTTGGGGCAATTGCACACTAATTGGTCTTGCCATGCTTTGAAATTGGAACATCCACCAACACCTTTGTGCTACCATCCATTAGATTCTTCCCATGAATGTTGGATTGGGTCTGCTTACCAAAGCTAAACGTTAGATTAGAACCCTTAGACCTAACATGAACCATTGCATCCTCCTCCTTTTTAATAGGCACATTAGAAGTGGTTACAATATTTGTAATGAAGGCACATCCTAGTAACCCATCCACTTTTACCTAGTCCTTTATAATCTATTCTTGGACCTTATTGTTGTGATCTATTAATGAAGTTACACCTCCACCTTATCTATTAATGAAGTTACACCTCCACCTTAAACATTTCATCCCGCTTCACATATCCCACATCCCACATCCATTTAGTTTAACTAATTTAAACTTGAAAGGAAAAAGAAGTTTAAAAACTAGAAACATACCACTTTGCAAGTTATTAGTTCTTTGAAAATAAAAAATTAGATATCACTTGCAAAAATTGAACAAATGAGAAAGATAACCTAACAAACTTTAGACGTACCAAGGCAAATTTCCTTACCACTCCCATGTTCCCATCATGAAATACAATTTTGCCAACATCATTTGACTTTGTATATGTATCAAATATAGGGAAACTACCACCAATAGTTGTTGATTTCATCAATGCATTAAATAGCTCCATTTGCATGCACAATTTTATTTTTTTTACATAAGTTGATCCTTGGTGGATTGCAATTCTTCAACCTTCTTAACCATTTCATCATGCTTGTTTTCCATGGCCACAAGGTGCATTTCAACCTCAAATAACAGCAAGGATTGGCTTGCATTGTCCACATCTTCTTGCTACAAGTTATCCATGGAAATCGGTACATAGATTTGTAGGATGTTATAAAAATAAAATTATTAACAAACACCAACACCTTGCCACCTAGATTGAAAAAATAAACTTGCTACCAAATAAATCAGCATAATAGATTGAATGTTAAACAAAGAAATAAAACAGTCAACCTAACAACTAAGTGCCAATAGAAAAACACAATAAAACGTAGATTCGACAACACATGCCCAATTAAAGTGAAAATATTACCTTGCTAACAAAAATAATCAATCTATCGAAAGGAATGTTAAATAAAATTTCCAAAATATTGTTTTTGGAAAAGCTTGTAAAACTTTGGACAAATCAAAATCAAGAATGCATGCAAATTTGACAAATGTGAACAAATTGTTTTATTTTTTGCTTTAACTTCATTTTCCTCCACCTCTACCCTTTTGGGCTCGTATTTTTTCTCCTTTTCACATTCATTTTGAATTTTAAACAATGTGGGCTTTTGACGCACCCCCAGCTCCTTAATGGACTCAAATGTGAGTCCAGACTAAAAACAGCGGAAAGGCAAGGAGTCGGGGCACGTTCCCTGGCTCGTAGCATTTTTAGGGGGGGGTAGAGGGGTGTGCTAGAGCTCCAGGATGGGATTAGGAAGAATGACAAGCACTTAATCAATCACTCAGATCTGTACAAACCAAACAACAAGTTGGTTAGTGCATAATTGAAGCATTTTTGGTGCTAGGACGAGCCATGAGCAAACTCATACTCACAAAACTCACCATGGCCCAGACTTGGGGGAAGCCAACACCTTCCCCCTTATAGTATAATCTATGCCTCTCCACGAGGCCCACATCCAAATGGCTTTTTGTCCCGGGACTCCCAAGTGGGAGTCCCGAAATTGCCAAGGTCGGGACTCCCACAACTTTGAAGCCCCATAACTTTGTGTGCAAACCTCCGATCGCAATGAGGTCTAAAGAAAAATTCTAGCCCTTGTCAAGAGCTTTCCAACGGTATGTTGCATGCCACCTGCACGTAAGGAAATTGGGTCAATTCTTGACTTTTAGTGGTTGAGAGTCAAATTGCCAATTTGACTCCCGACCTTTCTTTTGGCCATAACTTGTGTTTCAGATGTCCAAATGGGTGATGCGAACCCATTTTAGACATCTAAGTTTCAATAGCTTTCCAATGGTATAAAGAATTTTTCAAACTGATGGTTTTGACCCCTACAATTGCTTCCTGAAGATTCAAAAATCCTTCGGGACTCCAACTCCCCAAGTGGGAGTTGCCTTGGGAGTGTGAGGGTTCATTCTCTCACACTCTCCTGCACTCCCGAGAATATAAGATGTGCCTCCCAGGTCTCCCTCTTGTTTTGCCCTCTTGCAAGCCCTTGCCTTGGTTGCGAACCCAATGTTAGGGTTGTGACAACTTTTATCCTACTTTACCTCCTAACGTACTCCATCCAGCCCATAAGTTATAAAATAAATATCCACCATTGAACAAAGAATGCAAAAACATCTAATTTAAAAGGTTGGTAGGAAATTAATAAACAGGTATCTTCTTTTCGAAACCAATGTCACATGCTTGTCTAACTCATTGACCAATCTTTTAAAATGTTCAAAATTTTGTCATTCATATAGCCCCATTTACATTCTCTTCTTGCTTCAATTCTTCAATCAATTGCTCCCATTGTGCTTCCATATAATTCCACGGTCTATTTCGCCTTTTTAATTTTTTTTCTTCAACCAACTTCACCTACTTTTCAATACAACTACCACTTGATCTTTGGTGTACTTATAAATCAAGGGATGATCTAATTAGTACTCAAACCCCATCTCTAGTGCTTCTTTTATTGCCTCCACCTCTTCAATAGGTTGCCACTAAATGTCATCAATGGTTGGAATTAAACTTCCTTGAAACATGGTCAACCAATTGTTCCCACCACCACCAACCAATCTACCATCTGGATTGTAATGCACAATGGGTTTGACATCCTTACCCTAAAGTGTAGCCACCCCAATCCTAGCCTTTTGTGACTTTGTCTAATGTTTGATGCTTAGCCCTTTGCTTTGCCTGCCTTGAACGTTAGTATAGTGAAACCACTATCTTCTTTAACTGGGTAAATGTTGGACCTATAGCTAAACCAAACCTAGGATTATATTGACCTCCCATTGGCTTTTAGATGTTTGTAAGGTATGTAGGGGTTGCCCACGTACCTCTTGCTTTAGCCCATAGTCTTAACTACATATGGACCAATGTTGGAGTTGTAGGCCATGGAGAAGGGATCTATTGGTATTAACCAATTGGAAGATATTGGGGTGTGTGTGTAAATGGGATTTGGGTTTGTTGAACTAACATTGTGGGAGCGACAAGGGGTACTAAGTTGATTGAATTAGAGGATAGGGGGTATTGAAATGACAATGGGATTACTACATGGGGACTTTTTTATTGATTAAATATATTGATATGAGTGGGTACATTTGAATGGCTAATGCCTCCAATGATGAATATTGATTAAATGTTGGCATTTGTTGGGGGTATGGACTAAATGGATTTGGATATCGACGAAGTGGTTATGGGTATGGACCATGTTATTGTGGGTATGTACTAGGTGGTTGTGGGTACTAGCCATGTGGCCCAAGTATTGACTAATTATTTGCCATGTATTGAACTAGTTGTTGTGGGTAATGGTTAGGCATGGCCACGTATGACCAAGGATTGGAGTGAAGATTGTGTGGGAACATTAATGGATTTGTTGCAACATGAGATTAACCTACAAACTTCTAAAAATAACATCCATAGAGCTACAAGTGGGTATATTGAATTGTCTCCAAAAAATACAAACAAATGTAACCCCCCAAGTTCAATAACAAAAGATAACTTTGAATGTGGAGATGTAGTGTAATCAAACCTTTGATATCCATTGGCGTATGTTGGCTTGAAATTCATGCCTCATGATTGCCATGGGATGTTGGGGTCTAGTAATTGGTTGTTCCTTTAGTGGACTTGCATCATCATAAACAAATCCATCTTGGGCTAAAAGGCATTAGTAGAAATTGACCAAAATGTAATCATTTTATTTGTGACTACATGTGATTATTAGTCATTTGCAACTATCTTTGGACATTTTTGCAACTATTTCTTATGTTGGTCATATTTGCGATTACACTGTAATTAATTTGCAACCAATGTGGTTTTCACCCTTCCATGTGAACAACATTTAGTTTGGTTTTCATCCAACAAAAACAACTTATGTCCAATTAGTTGCAAATGTGACCAATTTAATCGTACCCCTATGAATATACAAAAATATATTTTATGTATTTTACAGGGTAAAATTGGGTATATTCATATTTACAAATGTATATTTTGAATGTATATGAACGACCATATTACATATGTATTTAAAGATTATTATTAACATTAAATGATCTTGATATATGGTTACACTAGGTGTCTATTTTGAGTATATTAAAGTTCTATGTAAGACATTTATTAAAAATATTGTGACCATATCACAAGTTTATCCAAGCTATCTTATTATACTTGAAATTATTACAAGTGACATTATATATATACAACATAATATAATAACTAACCTAAGGTAACAATAAGTAATATATTATTATATAATAATAAATAAATATACAATTTATTATAAAATTTAAATATCCATTTATTTTTAAATTTTATTTACTTATAATAAATATTAAAATAAGTGATAAGGAAATTTAATAAGATATTATATAATTTTTTTTTCAAAGGACGAATAAAATTATTTTCAAAATAAAATATTTAATATAATACTGCATAAATAGTTATAACAAGTGAAATAATCATATGAATAATAGAAATAAAATAGCTAGCCTTGAGTACCAACTAACTACAATAATTATTCAATTAATGTTATTTCTATTTATTTTTAGATATAAAAAAGGGAATAATTATAATAAAATAGTTAGGCTATATTATTAAAGTTTTAAAAGCTAGCACTTAATATTGATAATTATTAATTATTCAGTATTCAATATTCCAATTATTAATTTAATATTTTATGAACTATTAATTCATAAGTTGTCAATATTTAGTTAATTATTTCAATAATAACCAATTACTAGTTAATTAAGTTGGTTAATAACTCATTATATAGTTAATATCTAATTAAAATTTATTTATTACTATTTATTCAACTAATCCATTTAATAACTTTTTATTATAATTAATTATTATAATTATATAATTATGTAATAAAAAATTATTGAAAATTATTACTATAATAATTAGTTAATTTATTACTAATTAGCTAGTTAGTTAGTCATTTACATGCTTATTTATATATTTTACAAAAATAAAAACAGGGATAAAAATATGGGATAAATTTTTTAATTGAAAGTATTTATTGGGTGATGAGAGGGAGGAAACTATACAAGATCAAGCTATGTGAAATTTATTTCCTTTCCTTCCCCCTTAGGAAGGGAGGAATAAACCTCGGACCTATAAATAATTTTAAAAAACATCCCTTGCAGTTAAACATTTTTAATCACAGACTATTTACAACTAAAAAGTTTATTCCAAATGTTTTGTTTTTCATTCTCATTTTGAAAAATATATAAAGAAGGTGTTTTATTTTACATTATCATATTGTAAACATGGGCATAAGGGATGGACCAATCAAGAATGTTTAACCTAAAATAAAATAAAATAATTCATGTACTTATGCCTGACTTACTTACCTCCCTAACCTACCTACCCACCTTAATAGATATTTAGTATAGGTAAATAAATAGGTCTTAGATAAATGTTTAACTTAAGTATATGGGTATGTAGATCTTACCTACCTATGTAGGTAGGTAAGCTTAGGTGTGTAGGTAAATAAGCACTACCTACCTACCTACCTACCCACCTACTTAATTTAACCTACATACCTAAATATTGATTTAAATTTATTTTAGACAAATTCAATTAATATGCCATGTGGCAAATTTTTATTACACCACATGTCAAAATCTAAAACCATCCAAACATAAAAACTAGATGTTTTAAATTATTTCAAAATTATAGTAAAAATATTTTTAAATATTAAAAATTGGGACATGTGACAACACATCACTTGCTTCCGTTGTCCACCAAATTAGTCACATCTTAATTGCAAATGATAATATGTATATGGCCAGTTAAAAGATGAAAGTACATTTCATTATTTTTTTTTCTTCCATTTAAAATTCCTTGTCATTTACAACTAGTGTTAGATGTGACTTGTCCAATGCAACTATTAAGATTTTAGTCACAAATGTCTCATGCGATTAAATATTAGTTGCAAAGACCAATTGCAAAATGACCATTTTCTATTAATAGGATAGACAACTTTGTCTTGGGCTAAGTTCAATTGGTCAAACATAGCCATGGGTTGTTCCACCTCATCCAATGCTTTGGTTTGGTTTGGTTTTGGTTTTGAACATTTTCCCTTCATTGAAATCATGAACACATGATGTTAACCTTTTGAATAGGTTCAACCACCATTTGTGACGCACCCCCAAGCTCCTTGATGGACTCAACTACAAGTCCAAAGAAGAAAACAACGAAAGGAGAAGGAGTTGGGGCGTGCTCCCTAACTCGTGGCACTTCGGGGGTAGAAGGGCGTGCCGGAGTTCCAGGATGCAACTAGGAAGATTGACAAGCAAGTCAATTACTCACATGGACTTGCACAAACCAAATAATAGGTTGGTTAGTGCATAGCTAGAACACCTTTGGTGCACGGACGAGCCACAGATAAACACAAATCGTAAGATTCACCACGACCCAAACTTGGGGGAAGCCACCACCTTCCCCCTTATAGTATACTATGTGCATGGCCATGAGACCAACACTTAAATGTCATTTTGTTAGTTGGGACTCCCAAGTGGGAGTCCCGAAATTCCCAAAGTTGGGACTCCCGTGACTTTAAGGGTCCATAACTTTGTGTGCTCATAACTTTTTGTGTCCATAACTTTGTGTGTACACCTTTGATTGAGGTGAGGTCTAAAGTAAAGTTGTAACCCTCATTGACAACTTTCTAACGGTATGTGGCACGCCACCTGCACATAAGGAAATGGGGGTGATTCTTGACTTTAAGTGGTTGGGAGTCAAATTGGCAATTTAACTCCTAGCCCTTCTTTTGGCCATAACTTATGTTTTAAGTGTCCAAATGTGTCATATGAACCCATTTTAGACATTTAAGTTCCAAGAGCTTTCCAATGATATAAAATTTCAATCCAATGAGTTTTGACCCCTGCAATCACTTTCTAAAAATTCAGGAATCCATTTGGATTCCAATTCCCAAAGTGGGAGTTCATTTGGGAATGTGGGGGTTCATTCCCTCACATTCTTTTGCACTCCCTGAAGCATGAAATGTGACTCCCCACCTCACTCTTGGCCACTAAAGTTTTTCACTTTTTCATGATTGCAATGGCAATAAAGTGGAAAACAAAAAAATGGATGAACAAAATTGACAAATGTAAAATTGACAAAATGAATGCAAAACTAACATATCAAATGCAAAACATTTGGTGACAACAAATGCAAAAATTACAAATGAAGCAAAAGACATTTAAATTAACGAGAACTTGGAGTTCAAAAACATAGCACAAGAAGTAAGGTTTAAAACAAAATGAATCTTTTGAGTAGTTGTGATTTTTTCTCCTCTAAGCTCTAATCAAAATTGTATTTGATTTCATCATCCACATTATTTTCACCAAAGTGTTTGCCCAAATTTGCTTTTTGTTCCTAATATAAGTTTAATCCCTTCCCTCCCTTGCTTGAATCTCTTTCCATGATTGTCATATGCTTGAAAAGTTGTGTGCTACATCAAAGTTTCAAGTTTCGTTCCATGGGAACCTTGACTTTCCAAAGTCACAAAGTAAACTGGATTACATTGTTCACAATGTGCAATCTCTACAATGCACAAAAAAGAATGTGTCTACATGAAGGTTTATGCCTTCAACAAAACTACAAACTTGAAAGTTCAAAAGGTGAAGTCTATGAAAGTGAGTCAAAATGCAAAGTGTGAGAAAAAGAACAAGAATGACATAGAAAATAAATAAATAAATAATGCAGACATATATTTTAATTCAAAGGCCTTGGATGACATCAAGATTCAAGAAACTCAAAAAAATTATCCAAAAAGTTAATGATGAAATAGGGTTTAAAGTTTGGACAAATCCCACAACACCTAGGAAAACAAATTTCCTACACATTAAATGTTGCTACATCCATAACTAAAACAATGTCACCATGTATAACCAAATTTAATTTCGATTTCGACTAGAAAACATACTTCTAATCTGAACCAAAAATTTGACAAAACTTTGTGTCATTTTCAACCATGGTGCATTGTCAAACTACATCATAGTGTTTTATAGGTGTAACATTGACATTTGCACCTTCAATCCCTTGTTCAACACCATCTGTACACTTCATTGCCTTTTCACATTGGATAGCAAATGCTAGTGCATGAGGTAAACAAAAGCCCTTGTCACACATGGCATAATTGCATCCAACTAGAATATCTTGGTTATTGTGGAGATTATTTGCTACCCTTCTTAAATATTACATAATTATTGTGGGGTATTGTTTTGCTACCCATTTCCAATACCATGTTAGTTGTACATGTAATACAACAAAAAATGGATCAAGAAAGAAGATTGTTAGGACATAATTGTTTTGATATTTGTATAAGTATGTTGGGGCATAATTATTTTGAGATTTGTATTTGTGTGTTGGGACATAAATATTGTTTCAAGGAAAAATTGTTGGTTTGGGATAATATGACAACCATGTAATTGCAATTCTTTTCTATGTTCTTAAACATCTTCACAAATATGTACCTTAAAATTCATCTAGTTAAAGTCCAACCTTTAGGAAATTATGTGGGAAAACTAAATGTTTTACTTGAATCATCTATATAAGCAAACAAAGGAATAAACTATTACTAAAATCTATTAGATATTATTTGTAGGGATTAATGTGGAATGTCAAGGTTGGGGTGGTTGCCAATCACACAAATGTAATGGCAATTTGCAACCCATGCACTATTTGAAGTTGAAGAGCTTGTGGTAGACCGACAAGGATTAGAAAGTAACAAATGGCCATGTACCTACTATTATGGTGCGAGATGTCAAACTCATACTACAATTTAAAAACATTTGAGATTGCATGGACAATACCCATATTCCAAATGTTTGATAGTTTTCTGACCCCCTACAAAACTTTTACATGCAACTGTTTAATTACCTATGTGATGTAATATCTCTAGTTATCATATTCATACAATTCATAGTTATAGTCCAAGATTACACATTCATTTTAGGGGATATTTTGCCCTTAAACCCAAAAGTTTAGGTTTATAGAATGGTTGTTGAAAATTTGCCACATTTGACAATTTGCAACAACATGGAGGTGAAGAACAAAATCCACTTGGAATTCAACCCAATGATGAAAGCATTTCGATTAATCAAGGACAACATGAAACTTTAATGGAAATAATGATTTCAAAAGCTTTTACCCCATTGTTTGAAGGTTGTTTTACAAACATGAACCGCCAACCATGTTATATTACTGTTGAATTTGAGGACAATACATGGCATTAACAATGTGTTCATGAGTGAATTTTTTCATTATTATGGAAAGAATTATTGCCAAAGGGGAACAAGTTGCCAACCACTGCATATGAGGCAAATAAGCTAAGTATTTGGTTAAAATTATGATTTCATTCTTGTGTGCACAATTTGGATGTGTATTGTTTCAAAACACATTTAAGAATTCACAACTGTGTCCAAAATGCAATACCAACAGATTTGTGGACGATTCACAACATGTTCCACAAAAGGTGTTTGGACATTTCCCATTGATTCCATTGTCATTAAGGATGTACAAGTGCAAAAGTTTGGTGGAATTGTTGGTTTGGCACAAAAATGGAACAAGTTTAGACAACCTAATTTAGGGCATGCAAAATTCCATGAGTTGGAAACACTTAACAAAAAAGTGGTTGTAATTTGTTGTTGATGTCCATAAATCAAGTTAGGGTTGGCACTAGATGGGGTGAACCAATTTGGAGACTTCAGTTTTTCCCATTCCACATGGTTAATAACAAAAAAACTATTTTTTGATGTTGGTTTTAATCACTTTTGGCAAGGAATCAATAACATTTGCAAATGTGGATGGAGCCTTTTATTGAGGAATTACATATGTCATGGTAAGGAATTGAGGCTTTTGATTCATTCCATGGGGCAACATTCAATTTAAAAGCTATGTGCATGTGAAACATTCATGATTTTGCAACCTACAGGCTATTTATAAGATGTGTTACCAATGGTCTTGTGGGATGCCCACCTTGTGACCCATTTACAAAATCATGGTCTTCAAGAAAATTGAGGAAAGTCATTTGTTGTGGGAATTGGCATTATTTGCCAAGGACCCATCCTTATTGGTGAATTCAAAGTGCTTTCAATGGGGGAATATAATATAGGGTGGCTCCCATATGAATAATTGCATTGGACACCATAAAATGGGGCATGAAATGAAAATTGTGGCTATAAGATTCACAAAACATTTATAGTTCAAAACATGACCTTCTACACAAACATGGCATCAAACGACATTCCATCACATTTAAATTCCCATATTGGGAGATAAATCTCCTTCAAGCAAACCATTGAATCTCATTTAGTTTTAATGTCCTATGTTTTGTAATAAAAATTTTAAAAATCAATTAATTACCCATTTTATCATGAACTTGTTATTTTTTATTACAGACCCATCCAATGTTTATTACGTGAATCATGACAATTAGCAATTGAACACATTAAAATTATTATATTATTGTCATTTCTTTTAGTAGTTAGGGGTAAAATTTTTAAATAATTAAATATAACATATTTTAATATTTTAATTGCCATGTTGTCAAAAAAAACATTTCAATCACATTGAGTCAAATCTTGATGATTAATTTCAACTAAATCAATTTTAGTCAAACTAGAACATCACCACACGAGCATGAAAATTAACACATATTTAGTCCAATGTCCAATGTCCTAATTATCAAACATGACACTTGAACTAAACTATGATTGTCCAACGTTTTATTTGAATTAAATTTCATTGCTAATAGTGTTAGTATTACACTTGGTGCAATCATTGAATATCTTGGTTAATTGAATCAAAATTCTTTGTTAATAGTGTGATTACAACACTTGTTCCAAAATGTCTAGTGCCAAACTTTACACTTTGTTGTTTACCATTAACATGCACACAACATCTTAGGCTAAGTTAGGACTTGATTTATACTAATCACATTATTTATTGGCCATGGTTTACTTATCTACAACACACTAGATGTGATGCATTGTGAAAAAACCATTTGTGAAAATGTTATGAAGACCATATTTGGCAACAAGGACACAACATCAATTCAAGAAGACCTTAAGGAGTGTGGGATTTGATCCACATTTGTGGTTACATGACATGGTGGGTGGGTTCATTAAACTAACAACATCATGTGTTGATAGATGAGGAGAAGCAAAGGTTTATCCAAATCATTGAAAATTTGAAGACACCTACACATTATGTCTCCTCACTCACTTGAAAAGAATTAAGGATGGGGATTTCAAGGTAATGAAGTCACATGACTACCACGGTATGATGCAATAAATATTGTTTTTATGCATGTGACATCTTATGACAAAAGGTTGTAGGATGACAATCATTCATTTGTGTCAAGTTTTCAAAAGGTTGTGTGGCAAGTTTGTGGATCCAACAACAATGTTAGGGGAATTGAAAAAGAAAGTGGTAATCACATTAATGTTGTTATAGCGAAAATTCCTTCCACTTTTTCAAATCATGACATATATGTTAGTTCATTCAATGGAGGAGTTGGAGTTATGTGGTCCAATCCATACACAATGCACATATCATATTGAGTGGTATTTGAAAACCTTGAAAGAAGTTGTGCAAAATAGTAAATAGTTAGTGGATTTTACATTCACAAGGTGCATGGTGTGGGATGAAAAATTAGACCCTTCCATGTTTGATGGAAGTGTTTGAAGGTGGTGGGTGTCCACAAATTATGATTGTAGATTTTCGAGACATGGCCCATTCTTTTGTGCTTTAAAATGTGGGACTAATGGTTATGTGGCATGAATAATGTACTTTGTATTTTTATTGATTTTTATTATCAAGTTGCATAAATTTTTTAAATGTGCATTTGATAAGTTGATCACACCATTCAATTTAACAAAGATTGTTGTGTTTGTTGTAAAATGCCAAAGAGTTTCATATTTTTCTATTTGCATTTTTAATTTTTTGTCATTTTGAATAATTGTAAAGGTTAAGGTGTAATATGTTGTACCAACAAGAAATATTCCACATAAGTTAGGATGCAAAATCAAAACAGGAGAGATTTTTTACTATTTTAAAGTTGATTTGAAGTTCATAATTTTGTGTTTCCAAATGACCTTACCCCCATTGCCCCTATTTTCAACATTGATTAGGGTTCACTACTACAAACCATGGTTATTTAAAAAGTTCAAGTTGACTATTTTATCATTTTGACTAATGGACATGTACATTTTGAATAAAGGCTAAGGGTTTGAATGACACATGTATTATTTGATTGATCAATTTGATTATAGTGAGTAATTTAATTAAATGCATATAGTCAAGTTGTACAACCTTAGGCAAAATGACCAATGGTTTTTAATGAAGTTAAACATTCAATCAAGATGGCTGATGATCCTTAGTCAAAATGACCAATGATTTTTAATCAAGTTGAACATTTAATCAAGATGGTTGATGATCCTTAGTCAAAATGACCAATGGCTTTTAATCAAGTTAAACATTTAATCAAGATGGCTAATGATCTTTAGTCAAAATGACCAATGATTTTTAATCAAGTTGAACATTTAATCAAGATGGTTGATGATCCTTAGTCAAAATGACCAATGACTTTTAATCAAGTTGAACATTTAATCAAGATGGCTAATGATCTTTAGTCAAAATGACCAATGATTTTTAATCAAGTTGAACATTTAATCAAGATGGCTAATGATCCTTAATCAAAATGAACAATGGTTTTTAATCAAGTTGAACATTTAATCAAGATGACTAATGATCTTTAGTCAAAATGACCAATGTTTTTTAATCAAGTTGAACATTTAATCAAGATGGCTAATGATCCTTAATCAAAACGACCAATGGTTTTTAATCAAGTTGAACATTTAATCAAGATGACTAATGATCCTTAGTCAAAATGACCAATGTTTTTTAATCAAATTGAACATTTAATCAAAATGGCCAATGATCCTTAATCAAAATGACTAATGGTTTTTAATCAAGTTGAACAGTTAATCAAGGTGACCAACGATCTTTAATAAAATGTGACATCGTCTATTACCTTATATATCTACCTCTTACTTACTCACTCACCTATTTACTTAACTAACTACTTACTTACCTATTATGTACCCACCCATCCACCTACCTCTTATTTACCTACCTACTTACTTATTTATCTATACCTCCTCACTTACCTATTTACTTACCCACCTACATGCATATTACTTACGTCATACCTATCCACCCACTTACCTACCTAACTTTTATCACTAATTGTAGTAATTAAGTGTAGCCATTATATTTAACCATTATGTTTAGCAATTAAATTTAACCATTAGATTTACCTAAAATTTAACCAAATTTTAACAATTAGGTTTAATTTCAATTTTAACCACTATGCTTAACTAACGTGCTCCCAAGTCCCTAGTTAGCCCCCAAGTTGGGGCTGGGTCATTCAAGTTGCGGAAAGGCGAGGAACTCGGGGCGCGCTCCCAGCTTCTAGCACTAAAGGGGGGTAAGAGGGGCGTGCCGAAAGCTCCGGGATTAAATTAGGAAGAGGTACAAACTACTTAGTTATTTAATCCTGCATCCAAATCCAACCAACAAGTTGGTTAGAATTCATTCTGCACATTTTTGATGTCGGAACAAGTCACGGGCAACCTTGGACTCACTTGATTCATCACGGCCCGGACTCGGGGGAAGCCATCACCTTCCCCCATATAGTATTCTCTGTGTCTCGCCACCGCACTTGCATCCGAATGGCACTTTTTTTGGGGACTCCCAAAGTGGAGTCCCGAAACTATCTTGGTTTTGATTCTCGGGACTTTGGGCGTTCATAACTTCTCACCCCGAGCTCGGATTGGGACGAAGTCTGAAACAAAGTTGTAGCTCTCCTTGAAAGCTTTCTAACGGTGTGTTGCACTCCACCTGCACACACCAGGATCGGGGCGATTCCCGACTTTTAGTGGTCGGGAGTCAAACTGCCAATTTGACTTTTGACCCTTCTTTTGACCATAACTTGTGCTAGAGTTGTCCAAATGGCTCATGCAAGGCCATTCTGGAAATCTACACTTCAAGACCTTTCCAACGATATAAATAACACCTTAATGCGAGGTGTTTTGACCCCTGCAAGCGTGTTTTGAATCTTCGGGAGTCTCGGAGGACTCCCAAGTCCCATTTTCGAGAGTGTGAGTGGCGACCTCACACTTCCCTCAAAGTAGGGTTGCGACATTAACCATTAAATTAGCATTAAGTTTAGCTTAAGTTGAATCATTAAATTTAACCACTAAGTATAGCCTAAATTTAACTATTATGTTTAACCATTAAATTTACCCATTAAATTTAACCTAAATTTAACCATTATGTTTAACCAATAGGTTTAATCTATGTTTTAACCATTGCGTTTAATCAAATTTTAATCATTATGTTTAACCATTAAATTTAGCCACTAGGTTTAACCTATGTTTAACCAAGGTTAATCATTATGTTTAGCCATTATATTTAGCCATTAGGTTTAGCCTAAGTTTGGACATTATGTTCAACCAAGGTTAGTCAATATGTTTAACTATTCAATTTAATCACTGAGTTTAACCAATGTTTAATAATTATGTTTAGCCATTAGACTTAGCCAAAATTCAACCAATGTTTAACCATGAAATTTAACCATTAGGTTTATCAACTAAGTTTAGTTTTGATTGTGTAATCCATTGGTAAGGATTTGGTTTATCATGTGGAGGTTTGGGGTTCAATTCCTAGTACTTGTAATTTATATACATGCTTAAAGGGTTAGGGTAGGTAGGTTAAGTTAGGTTAGGTTAAGTTAAGAAAGTTATATATAATAAACTAAGTTAAATAGGTTAGGTTAGGCTACCACCTACCTATTTGCCTTTTTATGACCTACTTAAACCTATATACAACCTACTTACCTACCTACCTACCCACTTACACATACTTACACAAAATGTTTTTTGGTAATAATCTATAAAAAAATTGGGTAGAAATTTGATCAGTCAAATGGTCCACTATCCAATAGTCAAAATGACTATTCAAATAGTCCAATAGTCTACCAATAAAAAAGACTGCCCTTAGTCATGTAGGACATGGCCAAAATAATTTGTCCAAATTGATAGGATCGTTTTTATGACACTTGTCCAAATGGGGTCCTTTCTAATTAGATTCTTTAGTCAAAATAACATGTTTTTGTAGTAGTGGTTTCCATTGCATTAACTATCAATGATGGGGACACGATTGTGAAAGACACTGTGCATATGTCCATGCCACCAACATTGGAAGCCATGTCATATTGAGCTATCTATGCTTATGGCAATCACACCCATGTTTCAAATGTTGAAAAACATTTAACAAATGGTTGTGGTGTAGTGGCAACTTTTGAACAAGAATGTATATCACACATAAATGATTAAAAACCAATTCTTGCAAAATCAAATTATATCGGTCAGGTTGAAAAAATACTAGAGCTAAAATATGGGGTGTTCAACACAATTGTCTTGTTGTGCAATTGGGTGAAAGCAAACTATGTTAGGAGTAATGGAACTATAATTAAACAATATGAATATGGCTTCACACTTGTAAACTTTCTTCCCTTATTCCCATTTTAAATCGGTCATTTGTTTTCCCCCTACATATGGAGCAAATTTTCTTATTTAATGACCCAAAATTAGAAAGGAGGTGGAAGGTAATATTATGAAAACATCCTTGTTAGAGATGGATAATTAAAACAATTCAAATTGACTCATAGAATTTGACATGTTCAAACTTGACAACATTGATGACTACACAAGTTTACAAGTTCTTGTTTCTATTGATGAGTTGATTCAACTTGCCACAATTGTAGGTGGTTCTAATGTTGCACTAATTGATTTGATGTCAATGGATCTTTTAATAAGGGGGAAAATGATGGAATAACAATAGAATATAATAGAATATGTAACAAGTCAAGTGATAATGATGATTAGTTACACCTAAAAGATCATAAATAATGTTTTGTTTAATTTGGAACTAGACATCAATCTATTCAATTTTGAAGCTCGGGCAATGATGGACAATTAATCAAGGTTCAAAATGTTATCCTAGGCCTTTACAGTGGTGTTTAATTTGGTTGAACTACATGCCTTATTTTTTTATTTATATCTTCATTAACTAGCCAACATATTTTCCACGTGTAGTTTTTCAAATTCACATATGTAGATTAGTTGAACTCTAAAAATAAATAAATAGCAGCATTTTTGTTTAATGTTCCATTTCCTAATGCCATTTAATTACATAATTTTTAGTTATTTATTGATTCTTTTTTACTTTTATCATTGCAAATAATAAAAAAGTTATAGAGTACATGGTTGTAATCAAGTTTTACATATACATTAATCATGTTTTCTCACATGTCATTTTTTTGTTTTGCCATTGATGCCCCCTATTTTTCTTTTACTACAAATCATTGATAATAGAAATTGAAAGCATGATAGTTATGTAATGTAATTTATTGTATTTTAGTAATTAAAGTTTTAAAACAATGAATAAATATTTTCAATTATAATATTTCCACATCGTAAAAAATTTGTAATATAATCACATTTAGTTAGACCTAAATGACTTATTTCAATAACATTAGTCATCTTAGTCAATTTGAACAAATCCACGTAGGTGTAATCTAAACATTGTTAGCCAAACTAGACAAGTAACATTGTGATTGAGATAATCAATCACTCAAAATTTAGTGAAACCCAAAGTGAACTAGGACACATTTTGGTGTAATGTGAGTAACAAAAAAATCATAGTTTTGTAATAATGACTATTGCGTTATTGCAAGAAGATGCAATGGTGCGGGTGTTGACATAATGTGTTTCTACCCAATTCTTCGAATATCAAAATGAAGAAATTCTAACCCAACAAGAACTTCCTTTCTCCATTTTTCTTTTCTCATTCTTTTCCTTTTCAAAGTTCATGACAACCAAACTAACCTTTAAAATTATAAGGTATTAAAACCCAATTAAAGTACAAAATCCTATAGGAATTATGAACAAGAAAATAAAAAACCATGAAAATTTCAAGAGAATTGTCGACAATTGCTTCCAAGCTTCCTAAGCTTAAGAAAAAAAACCAAATAATTTATATAATAAGACAAAAAGATCAAGAAACTTGAAACAACTCTCTCCAATCTATTTTTCTTCAAACCAAACAAATAAAAAAATGTAACAAAAACAAGAAAATCAAGAAACACAAGGAAATTACCTTCCAAACTTCTCAAGCCCAACAAAACAAATAAGAAAATGCCCTCATGCATCTTTCACCATGTTGCTACAAACAACAAAAAATTACAATTGCAACTTTCATGCAATTAACATGACAAAATCAAAACACAATTTCACAATGCAAGTGAATTGTACTAAAACAAACAAAATCATGGCACTTTCCATAAAGACTAAAGCTATCCGAGCTCCACTCTATAGCTTTAGCTTCCTTGCTTCTTGAAAATCAATAACACAAAACAAAACCAATTTGTAATTGGAATTCACACAAATTGAAAATAAAACTAACTAAATTGCAATTGCAAAATTCACACAACTTTCACAGATAAAAAAACAAAAAAAAAACCATGGCACTTGCCACAAACCACACCTCTTATGCAAAATATAAAATAGTTTCTTGATTTATGAGATATTTATGAAATTAGAAACAGTATTCATTCTGCATGAAAGAATCCAAACCTCATTCCACTCTCTAATCATGCGTATTAACAATTAAAACTCAAACACATGAAAACAAATACATGATGTTAGGGAAGAGAGCAAAAGACTTAACTTCACAAAAATGAATCCCCTTGGTCCTCTAAGAAGGTGATAACCCAAAATTAAAAAAATTTGAACTTCACACTTAGGTTCACCGAAAGTCTTGACATCTTCAAAATGTGGGGCCAAATGAAATCTACATTGTTCCATGATCCTTCCCTTGTGGGCAAAAAGCCAACAAACATTAATTGAGCACCATAAGGTATGGATGGATGGTGGGTGGACATGAAACAATTTTCCATTTGGTTTTAGTTCACCAACTAACTAACATTGTGGTTGCCTCAATTGTTATTATGTTTATTGCCTACCTACTAATAATCCACCAAGGTGCAATCACAATAAAATGTATCGTTAACAATCACAACCACTATTTAATTTTGTGTATTTTCAATTGTAAAAGAAGACAATAACTACAAATGGACTTGCTTTTATATAATTTTATTTTCAATATATTACTATACATATCCAAAAAAATTAAAATCAATCTAATGAATAAAAAACACAAATTTTTATTTTATTTTAAATGACATTGTTGTGGCAAATTTTTAATATAAAACTTAACATAATAGTGTAAACTATAGCTCTAAAGGGGCAACTGTGGCTCTTATTAACATGGTTGGACCCACTAGCCATTACTAACTAATTAAATATCTACGTGCACATCTACTTACATTCATAACATTTTTTTAATATTCTTTTACCTACCTATAGGGCTTTATTTTTCCCATTATATATTTACCAAGGTGAAACCTTATATCAATTCAATTGGGGTTCATCACAACATTTTTTTTGACAAAAAATCACCAAAAATTGACAAAGGTTTTGAGCATGTGATAGACATGTGGAGGAATTGAAACAAATCAAAGGTTTTCACTTAATGTTCCTATTGCCACATGGGGAAATTGCCACCATTTGTAGTAACCCTAACCCTAATTCACCACCTTTTGTTTCAAGGTCACATCATGTTCACCAACGTCAGTACCATTGCTAGTAAACTCTTTGTGATTGTAACTTCTATCACTAAACTATATTCAACAACAACAATGATGTAATGAGAGGTAGATTTCACTAACATCACTTTTTGGTTTGCATCAAGATTTTCATGAAGGATGGGCTTTGCAAAATGGTGATATTTTAATAGTTGGGAAAACCCAAGGTTGTAAAATAAAAAATTGTAACATTACTACAATTGATGTTACTTTAGGATTATTTCAACTTTTACAATGAAATGAGTTATGAAAAACTTGTGGTTTAAGCCCATTAAGGGAAAATTGGATATGGTGCATAAGTGAGCATGGACAATCAATGAGAATACAATTCAACAATGGTTGAAGTTGTTATTTTGAATCAAATTTCAAAATCTTGAGCTTTGTCCCCAACCCCATTTTGTCATGAATCACTAAATCACCAAGTTTAATCTTCTATCTTCCTTCTTTCATTCATTAAAGTTTTAAGTTTTTGAATTTCATGCATCATACTTTAGTGTTTAGCAAACCTATGATTTGGTTTCATAATCTAAAGTTTGGAAGTCACAAATTTACTAGGTTATTATGAGAGGCATGTGTAACTTATATCTTAAATCATGATTTTTTATTTCCATTCCTTCATTTGATTCGTGCAATTTGATTTGTGTTACTGCTGCATCCTTCATTTCGACCTAGGTACTAGACTAATGAACTTTTTATTGTCTTGTGTTACATTCTACAAAGCATTCCAAAAAAAATTCAACATTACCCCTTTACAAATTCCAAAGAACTTTAGGTTTAGGTTCATTTCCCCTCTCTTTTCAAAACCTCAAAGATGAGGCTAGTCATTCTTCTTCCCAAAAATGCCCACTAGAATCCTCACCACATCATATCAATGAATTATCTCAGCTTCTTATGTCTAATTTGACACGTGGAACGACTTTTAAAAAGAAAAAAAAGTTGTATAAACAATCAAGAAAACTTTAGGACATTAGGATTGTCAAACTACCATGGTTAAATCTATTTTGAATGACAAGGGTGAAGTATACCAACTCTATTGCAAAATATGCACATTTGTTGAAGGGAAGCAAAAAATTAAACTCCAAAACTTGACAACTTGTTGAAACACCAAGATTCTTGGAGGGCTAAGGTTTCAATGCATGGCATTGATGCTTTCACATTTTATTCCAACAACATTCAATGCATGTTCAAAATGAGCATATTTAAACTATATTCAACCTTTTATCTTGGATTAACTCCAAGATGACATGCTTTTTGATTAGGAAAGAAAATATGTTCAATTGGTTGTTGTTTATCATCTTCTTTCCCATGGACATCCTATGATCATAGACTATGAAATCAAAAATTTGTTTCAATTTAAATTAAAAGTTTGGATTGACTTAGTTGATTGGGGGATAACAAAGGTGATGCATGTTATTTTGTTGGAAGCTTACCATACTTTGCCATTTTTATTGTAGTGAGAGCAAATGAGGTGATTGTAATTGACAATTTATAACGGCTTTCAATTCACTTGTACATGTTCTAGAAATGGAAAAGGATTCCCATCCTTGTATGTGTGGAAACTATAGGTCTTTATGCCACCTTTAACAATGTTTTTTCTTTGATGTTTAAATGTTTAAATCCTTGAGTTTGGTGGTATGGGGTTGAAGGAATTATTTTAGAAGTTGGTGAGCATGGGTTGTGATGATAACGAGGCCATAAGACATGAATGAACATGCAATTCAAATAAAAGTTGCCCTTTTGTTATTGGGGTTCATTGTTTTTTGTTCACAAGACCAACTTGGCTATCATAATTCTTTTGGATGTTCCTTTAATCCATTAGTGGGAAAGTGTATTGTAAAGCTTGTATGCATTTTTTACTCACAACCCAACATAGAAGGAATTATGTCCTTTGCAACCAAGAAATCAATGATTAGATGCCCTAAACAATTACAAAATTGACTATAGTCATAGGATATTATTTCAAAATCTATGTGGAAAAGTTGTTATCATATATTAGTGATGCATCTGACTAGTAGATGATGACGTGGTTATAGGAGGATGACGTCATTTTTTCATTGCAAGTTTCATCTATATAGCATCCATGATTGATGACAAAATGATGTGAATGTCAAATATATCATTTGAAATGTGATTATGATAAAACCATTTCAAATATGAGTAAAAAAATAATTATGAAAATGACGTGGACAAAATGATGTGTCATTACAAAAATAATGTGGTCATACAATTATTTTACAATGATTCAAAAATGACTATTAGTGATTTAATATGAGTACAAACGAACATAATAAATTACAACATGTAAAGAATTGGTTTTGATTAATATTATACATATAGGTAATGTAAAAACCTTTATTACATTTTTAAATATATATACTTGATATATAATCCATCTTAAATATTCAATGTGACAATTAAATATTATACATTGAAATAAAATTTAATGGTAAAAGTATGATATATTATAAATAATTTTCTATACTTTAATTTAAAAATAAAATAGAAGTGTAAAATGTGGGAAATATATAATTTATTTGTATATTAACAAATTGATCATAAATTTAAATTAAAAATTATATAATATATGTATATAAATAAATAAATAAATTTATGATAAATATTTTATGTGGATAAATTATATGGATTCATACATCTAAATTAAAAATTATTAGTAAAATTATGATATATCGGAAGATTTTTTTTATAATAGAAATTCCTAAACCAAATGAAGGTTTAAAATATGAAAGACATATTTTATTTATTCATGTATTAGCCATAAAAGTTTTTTCATTTACAAATCATGTGTTTGAATTTAGTTTTTTCAAAGTATGGTCATTGAAATGTTATTCAATAAAAAAAATTCAAAATTTTTTATTTTGAACTAAATTTAGATATATATAGTTGCATACATTCTTGAAGGAAATTTATGAATAAATTTTAAATTTTGGACAAATTATCAAGAATATATGAATTAGAAATTTGAAGTTTTGTGTAATGTTTAAATGAAGTATGGTTTAAATAGAATAAACATTAAATTTTTTACACAACAAATGGGGTGGCTTGGTGGTAAAAAAATTGATCTAAACCCTTGAAATGTAAGGATCAAACTTCACAAATGACATGCGTTGTGGTCAACATTGAAATATTGATCGAATATTCTGTACCTACCTAGACTACTTAGGATAGGTAGTTACTTAGGAAAGCTGAAATAGGCGTATTAGGTGGTCTACTTACCCACTTAAATTTGGTTAACATAATTTAGGTGGTGACACATGTCAACAATTGATAAGATGAAAAATAATGAGATTAAAAATAATTGGAAAATATATTTATTATTAATTATATTCTAAATAATAAATCTATAATAATAAATATTATAAATTTAAAAATAATGTTCCCCAAGTTTTTGGGTCCAATTTATAATAACAAAAAAAATTAAACAATGATTAAATTGTCACTAATGATTTCACATGTGTCCTTTATGATTGGAATACTAATCATAAACTCAATTATATATTTGAAGATTTTTATTAATGCAAAAAAGTATGCAAAATTCAAAAGATTTTTAATCTTTTCAATACAAAAGGCAACAAAGTTATTGAAGAATGTGAAAACCCATTGGATTTCTATGTTGTCTCCAACAAACTACGTTTATTACAAACTTCTCATTATGAAAATGCACACTAAAAATGCAAAAAGTGATGCTGCTACCAAGCGTATGGGTTTTTTATGCAATGTGGAACTCATTTTAGGGCTCCCATGTATCCATTGTTTGACAATGTGCATACATTAATCAAACTTATTAGAAAGACTATGGAACCTTTCATGTTGGCTTAACACAAGCTTTATAGCTTCTATTATGACCTTTTCGGTAAGTTTGAAGATCTAGCATTTGATGATTCCAATGAACTTGGGGCTTTAACCAATGAGAATTTTCCTATGTAATGGTTTTATGTCCTAAACAATGGAGTGGATGTTTAATATCTTTTAGCTTCAATTTCTAGATGCAAATGTTTTAAATACATTTCTAGCATTCATGGTATTACATCTCTTTAGCCTTGGCAATAGGTTGCCTTCAACATGGTAGTGAGCAAAATGAAGGATGAATGTTACGGGTAGTTCATGGCTTTATTCACTGTGAAAAATGGGGTGACTTGTAATGGCCTTGTAATTGGGTTTTTGAGTTGTAATGACCATTTGCAACTCATTACAGTTCAACGTATTTTTATGGGTGTGAATGCTATTAGACAAGTTGTATGAGTTGCAACATATGTAATTCACCATATGTGGAACCATATTCCAATGACAATGTTTCAATGGAACTTGTTTATGTAGGATGGGTATTTTGGTGATTGTCACAATGACAATTCCAAAGTCATTCCATATTATAATTCATCATAGATCAAATTTCATTTTAGAATCATTTCTTATTGTCTATTTTGCACCCTTTCAATGTTTTTTTTCTTTTGTCTCTTTGTATCTTGTTGTGAACTTATCTAATGAATTGGACTTTTGTTGACATTTTGTTTACCAAATCAAGAATGAAAACAAATATTAATGGAAAAAAATGACACATAGTGAAATTTATAAAATTTTATCTTTTGAACAGACAAAATTGATTATAACAAATTTATTATGTCCACAAAAAAAAATTAATCATTGTCATTGGTAATGTGAAGCACTATGGAGCCCAAATACATATGGAATTCATGGAACTTAATTATAATTATGTACATGAATAAATTGTGCAACTTTTATGCAACTAGTTTCTAACTACAATGGTAATGTCATGTTGATGTTATTTTCATCAATCCATAAAAAATTGACACATAGCATTATGGGGATTTTTGGGTGAAAATAAATATTTTTTGAAATATTGATCTCCACCATCCATTATGACTATTCATTTTATATGGTCTTGGATTGTGACTCATGGTGTAATCAAAAATTTCCATGTGGCATGTTACTTGAATTTTGAAAAATAAAAATAAAAATAAAAATCTATTTAAGTAGTTAGGTAGGTCAATACATAAGCATAGGTAGGTAACTAAAACTAGGTAGGTAGGACATACCTACATACCTAGGTTGCATACCTACTTACCTACTTATCTACTTAGATAGGTAAGTAAGTAGGAAGGTAGAAATGTAGGTGAGCTACAAAGTAGCCATGTAAATCTTTTTTTTATTTTGTGTTTTGCTTGTAGGAATAAGTTTTTTTGAGCCCATCCCAAATTGGCACATTTAATGTGAACACACAAAAAAAATACCTTGTTTATATAGTTTATGAAATGAAATTCAAAGGTAAAACATATGGATTTAATATTTTGTTGCATGTTAGTTGCAAATTGGGTTGGAAGTAAAAAAACAATTTCCCACATTGTTTTTTAATTTCTAAATTATACAATTAGTTGGGTAATTATTTGATAATTATATATGCATGAACTAATTATCAATAATAAATAATCTGAAATAGTCATTTAAATTAATTAAAATAGTCAGTTATTGAATAGCAGATAATTACTGAACCAAATTTAGATAAAATTAAAATAATTAATCATTTAGATTCCCAAAGTTAATTGTTTGAATTAGTTATCTAAGCTAATTATTTGAATTAATTATCTATGTTAATTATTTGAATTAATTATTCTAATTTACATAATTAACTAGTTAATGAATTTAGATAATTATTTTATAGACATTTAATTTAGATAATTAACTATTTGAATAACAAAAAACATGTTATTTGAATTAATCAATTTAATTCATCTAATTTATTAGCAAAATATTTCAAATAATTATTTGTTTAACTTTAGATAATTTATCATTTGATAATTAATTATCTGAATTCAAATAATTAGTCATTTATGATTTCAATTTCATTTTTCTAGTCAATTATCTAAATTAAATAACGAATTAATTATTTGAACTAGAATAATTTATTCAGATTAATAGTTAATTAATTATTATAATGAATTAATTCATAATAATTAAATAAATTATTTATTTTTTCTTTATTCAATATCAATTTGGGTGAAAGACATGATTTTAAAATAATTAGTTATTTGAATTATTTGAATTGATAATTAATTATTTGAACTAAACATTTTTATTAATCAATCTAATTTTGAAAAGCAGTTAGGGTCATAATTATTGATGAATTAAAATTTTGATTCAATTAAATTTTTATGGTGAATTAAATAACCTAATTTAGATTATTTTATTTTTATTAATTAATATGAAAAAATCAATAATTTATTTGGAAAATATAAATATTTAAATATAAATATTTTAAAAATATTAACTTATTAAAAATTTTAAATAATCACAAATTCATGAAAAATAATATTTTTATAAATGGCAACATAGTTATTAATTGGGTGTTACTCTCGCAACCCTAGCCTTGGGTTCATGACCAAGGCAAGGGCTCACAAAGGTGCGAAACAAAATTGACAATTTGATTCCTAAGCATTAAAAGTCGAGAATCGCCCTGATTTTCGTGCGTGCAAAAGGCGTGTGACATACTATTAGAAAGCTCTCGATGAAGGCTATAACTTTGCTTTAGACCTCATGTCAATCGGAGGTCTGCACGTAAAGTTATGGGGCCCCAAAATCGAGAGAGTCCCAATTGTGGGAATTTCGAGACTCCCATTTGGGAGTCACGGACAAAATGACATTTGAGTGTCTGGCCATGAGACTAGCATTAGTTGTAATGTAATTGTCATATGAAATGACATTTGAGTGTTGGCCTTGTGACCAGGCACATAGTATATTATAAGGGGGAAGGTGGTGGTTTCTCCCAAGTTCGAGCCGTGGTGAGTTTTATGAGTCCGTGTTTGTTCGTGGTTTGTTTGTGCACCAAAGTACTTCAACTACACACTAACCAACTTGTTGTTTGGTTTGTGCAGGTCTGTGTGAGTAAATGAATTACTTGTCATTCTTCTTAGTCCCATCCTGAAGCTCGAGTACACCCTTCTACCCCCAAAGTGCTACGAGCCAGGGAGTGCGCCCCAACTCCTCCTTCCGTTATCTTCACATTTGGACTCACAGTAGAGTCCATCAAGGAGCTTGGGGGTGCGTCAACTACAATTGCATTAGTTTTAATGTAATTATCACATGAAACTAAAATGTAACTTACCAAAAAATCAAACATGATTGACTATGTCTGTATATATGATACATACATTACATCATATAAGTGTTCCATTTGAAACTAAGTGGCAACTATGGTACAATTTTCTAATTTTTTAACATGGTTTTTAATTTATTAATTGCACATCTTTCCATGTTGTAGGTGTAGGGTAGTGTGGTTTTGGTGGACAAGATTTTTCATAGTGATTAAAGAGCTTGGAAAACACTTCCTTGAGTACAAAAATCATGACTACTCTTGATGTGGTCAATACATAATATTATAATACAAATCCAAAAGAGTTGAAAAATAAGTTTGTATTTTCACATGGGTGTGTTCATGAAGACCACCTTTTGTGCCCCCCTCAAAAGGTGGGTGAAAGTATCTACATTTGCCATCCTTAACTACAAGCTTTTGGAATACATTAAATTGGCCAAGATTGTTGCAATCTAGGATTTTGGGTCTATCAAAGACAAGTGGACATTTAACACCATCTCCTTCATGAAAAACAAGTTGGAGAACTATTTGAACACATGTTTGGACTTGTGCACTAAATTTTTAAAATAAGGTTTTTTACTTTGTAGAATTTTCCTTATGACCAAGCCATTGCAAAATGGTAGGGCAAATTGTGTTATTGTGTAGATGTGTAACTAATAGCAAGCTTTTGGAAGTTATAGGTTTTTTGGAGTTTTATAGTCTAAAAAAAATTTAATTTACAAATCATATACAATTGTGTAAAAGAATTGATATTTAAAATACTATTTTTCTAACTAAGCATATTAAATGGGTTTCAACTTTATACATTTTAAATTTTTGAATGTATAAATTTGAAATTTTGTGACATTGTATGTTTAGTTTTTTTTGTATTTCTAATTAGTTATTTTCTTTTAAAAGGTGCATAACTTTAGAACTTGTGGGAGGTAGGAACTTGATTCAATTTGGGTGAGTGAATGAATTTGGCTAAATGATAATTGTTGACTCTTGAATCATATTCTTTTGAAGTGCACACAAAAAGGTGGCAATGACACAATGGCTATAGGTTAGTTCCTAGGATTTTGAAATTTGGATCCTTAATAATTATGTTGTTATTGTGGAAGTTTTTTTTCAAGGATTGTTACAAAATATGCTTATTCTAGCATTAGTAATTTATGTTATAATAAATTCACTCAATTTTATTTTGCAAGTAATTCATGACATCGGAGTTTTAAAAAATACCACATGATTTGGTCATTGGTGCATCTTTGATCGAAATCCATATGAGTTTTTTGAAAAAATTACTTCTCATTGTTTTCTAATTGGGTTTTGGGTGGAAGTAGACCTTGAGTTGCAATGTACAAAACTGTTATAGGGCTAGGGGTTCATATCCCCTTCAATGATTATAGGCTTTAAATCTTCTTGCAAAATGAGGCAAAATGCAAGTGGGTTGTGTGCAAAAATTGGTGTGTTAAATATCAATAACTAGTTATGTTTTGCCCCATACATGTTTGGTAAAACCTAAAATCATACATGCATGTTTACTATCTTAGGGCAATAATAAATTTTTATAACATAAAAGACAACAACAATACAAATAAATTTATCAATTAAAATTAATTTCATTATGATTTTTGTTATTAATTCTTCATCAAACCCTTATTGAAGTTTTTAAAATAACATCAAATTAATTCAAAACATTTATATCTAAGAAAAAAAGAATATATATTTAAAATATTGACTTTTTTCTTAATCAATTATTGCATATCTTTCAAATATCATTTTAATAGGATTTAAAGGAATTGAAGCTAATCATTTGCATGTTTATAAAAAAGAAAAATTAAAAAATTAGTCGTATGAATTGTTTTTACATTTCATAGTGATATGAACCTTGTGATACAAAAAGGCAAGCAACAACCCAAAAATATAAAATGATATAGAGGCATGATTAAATTACTTATCCAACATTCATATTTTGCAAAGAAACCCAACAAATAGATGGGTAGACTTCAAAACAACCCATCAATTGGATGGGTGCAGCCAAAATCTACACATGCATGTCCATTAGCTTGGGGCAATAACAATGTAACAATAGTAGTAACAAAACATAATTGGAAGTTGTGGGTTGTGACAATCTATAAATGTAGTTTATAGAAAGGTGTGTCTACAAAGATCTTGAATAGTTCCATTCTTTCATTTTCTTCATAACGTATTGTACCCCAATTTGATCATCAAATGTTATTTGTGCTAAAAATATTTTAGTGCTTTCAATGGGTGTTTGGGGTTGAAACTTGACAATCTATTTGAATGCTCCCCCTAGGTCCCCACCCTTATGCCACTTCTTTTTCTCTTGGATTTCAAATTTTAAATGGCATACAATCATGGTTCCATTAAACTAAGAGTTTTAGAGATGATCATTGATGGATCCAGATTATGGGGTTTTGTAGACATTTCAACTTTCAAGTGAAGAAGCTACAATATGGGAAAAGACTTTGCATAATCTAACACTTGAACTCTTATACATGCAACATATTAAAATTTTGTTCCTCTCCTTTTTGTCATTGTTGCAAGTTTTATAGATGATCATCAATGAATCCAAATTCTAGGGTTTTGTAAATATTTCAATATTCAAGTGTATAAGTTGAAATCCAAGAAGGAACTTTGCACAATCTAATAATTGAAGTTTGAACTCTTGTACATGTAGCATATTTATGTTTGTTGCTTCTTCTTTTTTCTATCATTGTTGCAAGTTTTAAAGATGATCATTCATGAATATGGGTTATATGGTATTATAGACATTTCAATTTTTAAGTGAAGAAGCTAGAATCCAAGAAAGGACTTTGTGCAATCTACTAATTGAAATATTACTAATAGTGTTCAAGAAGATTGGGGACAAGTAGACTTATACCATTAGGTTGTATGAGCTTGATTGGAGCTAGTTACAATAGCTAACATGTAAATATTAACTTAATTTGAATTCTTTAGGTGGATTGCAATTTGCAAGTACGTAATACTTAATAGTTAGAATTCTATACATATCAAAGTATTATTAGTTTACACCATATTTCATTCTTTTGTTAGTGCTCTATGTTGCCAAATGTACTCCCATTGCAAGAACCTTGTAGCCTAATACATTTACCTAGTAATGCACATATTGCCAGTTCCTTTAATCACACTTATTGTAGCCATTCTATAGACATTTGCAAATGACAATTAACATCATAACCACTTTTCAATCTAAAAAATCACAAAGTCACTTCCACCTTGCACAAATATTTAGCCACCCATGTTAATTGAAACTTTAGCTGTGTAGCCACAGTAGCAACTACCTACACTTGAAAAAATAAATACTGGTTCATGAGTCATAACAGGTTATGCTGTGACTAGATAGGAAGTCACTTGGTTTCCATAGTGTGAACACTAGTTCGTTTTAAGTTTTAGGTTTTGTTTTGAGCTGCTGTCAACTTTCTTCATGTAGGCGGCAAGGTTTATATCATTATTGTCTGTTAGTGGCTGTGAGTAGGAAACTTTGTTGTTTGTGTGTTATGTGAAACAGGTTGGTAGTTGACGAATAGGTGGCCAAGGGCGCGTCAAACATGCAAGGGAGAAGAGAAGGAGATGTGATTGGATGAGGATAAGAAGACACGTTCGAAGGCGAAGAAGGAGGTATGTGGATTGTGTAGGATCAAGAGCTTGGAAGAGTGAATAGTTGCTGTTTTGATTTCCGTTGCGCCAGTAGCTACATCATGGCAGACATTGTGTTCTTGCTAGTAAAAGGGTCCATAAGGGATTGATGCTAAGGGATGATGATGCACAAAGGGGGTCTGAGTTGTAGAATCATGAACATGTAGAGGGATGCATTTGTATGGGACTTTGGTGGAAGCATTCATGAAGTAGCACATCTATGATGAGTTAAAGCCAAAAACCTTTGCGGGTATCCTTGGGTTGGGCAGAATGTGGGTATAGAATGGGAGAGATTTTAGAAAATATCTATAGACCCATATTCTAATGAACACTCCGTTTTTCCCAAGTTGTTGCAAGCTAACTTGGCATCTATTGCTCATCCTTAGTTCGGAACTATTACTCATACTTAATTTGGAACTAGAAGTCATTTTGTTTGTAGAACCAAGACAAATATCTTTTTGCATTATGATAAGGTTGTAGGACAGATTAGCAGCTCATAATGGACCAAATGAACATAGAGGGCGCTAACTTCAAGCTAGATCCCACTAATTCGTGTACTCATAATACCAAGAATTGTTCCTAACAGTAGTTAGACATATACTACCGAGAGACCCAAAAGGGACCGATTAGTATGTGGTGCCTAAAGTCTCTGTTGGGTATAAAAAGTTATGCTTTGTTGGAACAATAACATCAATATGTTGTAGCAGTGCTTGAATGGTGGGATATAAATTGTAGAAGTCACAAATATAGAGTTTGGATTTGTGATAAAGAGATGTTTTCATTACCCCTTTCTTTTGGTATTAGAACATGGTTAGATTTGATGACATTAGTCAAAATTATGTATGGTTGGGTATGACAGTAGTTAGGATAACATGTCATCATTTAGCACAGATGAGGTTGCTGAAGATGAGGTTACACAGGAAATTTGGGAGCAACAGATAGTCATCAGATTTGATTATCCAAGGAGGCAAGATGGACCCCAAATAGGAGCCGTGCTTTTGCGTTCGTTGGGATTTGGCATAGTAACATTTGTAGGTATAGATCTTGATGAAGCTCAAGTTGGGGATGTGGCAATAGGATTAACTCATAATGGCTTTTATACACGCGGTTAGGTTTGGTTGAAATTGAGAAATGAAGCGAGGGGATGGGGGTCAACTTCAAAGCTACAAAAGTAATATCACTACACTTCATACCTTGTGTAGAGTTTCATTTTGAGTTCCTGAAAGGCAGTGTAATGTACCTAAAATAGGAGACACTTACGTTCCCAAGATTTCTACTTCACCTAACCACTTTATCATATTATACATCCCTAATGTGGAAAACTTGTTTCAAAATGGAAATCACCTTTTTTAGGGTGGAGCATTATGGATCAAAATCCCGCATCATAAGTTGGAGGATATGGCGGAATCTAAATGAAAGGTGGTAGTTCTAGCAAGCATCCACAAATGAACAAAGTTTCTCCACTCCACCATCTAATGTTGTGCCTTTAAGTCCAGTAGGAGAGGGAGATCAGTTTGAGTTTTTGAATTAAATCACAAATGACATATGGTTACTTCTTGAGAGGAAGTTCGTCGCACCTAACATCTCAAGTTTGATGGAGTCATAGTTAGACTCAACAAGCAATGGAAATCTTGAAGGTTTATATATTTGAAAATGAACTATTTTGATGCTTCTGTAGCAGAAGGAAGGTGGTTACCAGTGGTGTTATTTCCTTTCCAAAACAATGGTGTACTTGAAGGACAAGGCAACATCTCTTAGAAAGGAGTGGTGCATCATGCACCCAGTGAGTGTCCCAATGGAATTGTGTCCTTTAATTCAACAGGAGCATATAAGGGTGAGGACCGTGTCTGTTTAAAGATGGTCTAAAGACATTTGTGCATCAAAAGACGTTGCAATCTTTGATTAAAGTTAGACATTGCAAAATGACTAATTCGCAAAGGATGGATGAACTGATCTGGGGGTGGGACCATGAGGATGTCAATGATTAAGTAGAGAGGCTCACCATGGTTGCTGAGATGCGAGATCTAAATGCAGATAAACTTTTCAAGATTACAAAGCTGAATTTAAGGGGTAGGGCTAAGGAATGGTTCAGGAGGTTGTAACCAACACTAGCCAATTAGGCAGCCGATTAGGCTAAATTAAGGACTCTGATTGTATAAAAGTATGGAGACGAGATGCTGATGACATCAGGATGAAGCTTAATGCCATCAAACAAGAACCCAAGGAGAGATTTAAAGAATACTTTGAACATAACGACGAACTGTTTCAAAGGGGTAGGATACAAAATGCTGAGTAAAGAAGAAGATTTTTGGCCAGGTTAACACTAGAAATCCGAAAACTATGTGTGGTGAGGATGTTTATAGATATTGAAGAGTTAGTAAGCACTGTAACAAAATTAAAGAGAATGTTCGGTGAGCTTGGAGAAACTCCCTATGACCTTTTGAAAGAGGAACAAAAAGAGGGGGCCTCAAAGACCATCATGGAAAAACAAGTCACTACGTTAAACAACACACTTATCAGTTTCTTCAAGGGGACTGTGCATAATCTAGAGGCATCATCTTCTTTCACTATGTTTGGAGGATGCCAAATTTGCAAAAGAAGAGACCATTTGGCCACCACTTGTCCGAAATTAAATGAGCCACGGCCAAAATGTGCCAAGTGTGGCATATTTCATAGGACAGAAAATTGTGGAATAAAATGTTCCTTTTGTTCAGGTTTAGGTCATTCTGAGGACAAATGTTGGAAGAAACCCAAGGATGGGAAGTCTCACTCTAGAACAATAAACTTTTTGGAAATGTTGCTGAATGATGAAAAGGCGACCACACAACAACTCAACAAGCTTTGCTGTAATGAAAATAACTTTTCTTACACTTGAGTGTGTAGGAGGAAGATGCTTGTTGATGTAACACTAGGAGGGGTTGTACTGACCCCTGAAGTTGCAAGAGATGGGGTAGGTGTAAACCGGGACAATTCAGTTAGATCCAAGATTCTTACCCACTTATCCTTATGATTCCAGGGGAATTAGAACACTTTGAAAGTCTGGTAAGGTTGGCTAGATGAAAAAAGGATTTAGAGACAACTGACAATCAGGTGTCTATGGTTTCCACAGTTCCAACACTCGGGATGATCTCCATCAACAAGACACATCGGAACAAAACCTTGCATTTGCTTGTGGAAATAAAAAATTATGTTATTGAAGGACTAGTGGATATTGGCACATCTATGTCTATTATGGATGTTGTCGTGGTCAGAGAATTGGGCATAATGCATCTGGTTACTAGATCTAAAACTTACAAAACTGCATCAGGAATCGTTACATAGGCTTTAGGTAGGATTGACAAAGCACCTGTCAAGGTTGGAGGAGTGTAGTGCACTATGACTTTCATGGTAGTTGATACAAATAGTTATGATGTATTTACTTGGCTTGGATTTTTTGATAAAGATTGGTGTAATCGTGGATGTGGAACGAAACCTAATCCAAGTAAGGCATGGTCTAGGCGCCAATGTGGAGGTCTTGCCATTGACTATGGTAAATTTATTACAAAGAATGAACTCAGAAACTCTGATGCGGGATGCTACTACAGTCTTGAAAAACACACATATCAGTGATGACTATGAATAGCTGATTGGATTTCGGATCAAGACAATCTTGTCATGCCTATTGGTGTAGATGCATCTGCCTCAAATACAAATACTAACATTAATAGAAATGGACATTGTGATGGAGGACCTCATCAAGTTAAGCAATTTGATGATGAGGATGAATTAGGGATATTAAATTTGAGGTTCTAGTAATGTCAAAAGGACCAAAACAAATCCTGCAACTAATACCACAAGAACAGGTTGATGAGTTCATGGAGGAAGAAATAACAGATGCAAATGACTATGCAAATTGGCTAAAATGGGTGTCTAATGTAGAGTAAAGTAGACATGCCAAGTAAGAATCCACGCACTATGTAGTAGTTCCAGTACTGCTACAAGTTCACCGAGTAGAAGGTGGTAACCTTGACATAAACTCCACTGAACAATTGGCATCATTTGACCATGATGAAATGAGCATAAGATGGAGGGAAATTTGCCAACGAATCCGGGTGGACCCTAATTTAAATAAAAATAAGTAACAATAACTTTGGAAGGACTAGTGTGTTACCAAGATGTTTTTGCTTGGAACAAGGGTGAACTAGTTTGTTGCACCATCGAAGAACATTTTGTGGATACACAAGGTTTCCCACCTTGCAAAGTATCTCCTAGACGATTATCCTACTGGGAGGAGGCGGAAGTAAAAAGACAGATCGATGTACTGGTAAATTTGGGAAAAATGAAGCCCAACAACTTTGAATATGCATGTCATGTCACTCTACCAGTAAAAAAGGATGGGAGTAGGCGCTTCTGTGGAGACTATCAACCACTCAACACACAAACCCATTGGGATTCATTTCCATGCCGCTTGTGGATGATGTGATTAGCCAACTGGGCAAATCATCCTGATTTATTGCATTAAATTTGCAATTTGTCTTTTGGCAAATTCGAATGGCTCTTGAAGATATGAAGAAAACAACACTAATCACTAAAACTGGGTTGTATGACTGGACGGTCATGCCATTTGGTCTTAAGAATGCAACTAGCACTTTTACCAAGACAATGTTAGAGGTTTTTAAGGATTTGGGAGACAAATTCTTGAAGGTATTTGTTGATGATTTCAATATACACAATGAAAGTTGGGAGGAACATTTTCAACATCTGGAGGTTATGTTTTTCAAGCTCAAGGAAGTTAACTTGAAATTGAACCCAAATAAATGTTGTTTTGTTGCAAAAAATATTACCTTTCTGGGCCATGTGGTTAGTAAGGAAGGCACCAAGCTAAATCCAATCAAAATTGAGGTAGTTCTGCATTTTCTAGAACCAAAGACGGTCACAAACATTAGGTCTTTCTTGGGCCTCACTAGGTATTACCGAAATTATGTTTGAAACTATTCACGACTGGCTATTTGAGTTGACAAACAGGGACATTGACTTTGTGTGGAATGAGGGTTGTCAACAAGGATTTCAAGTGTTAAAGGAAGCACTGGTTGATGCGCCTATACTTATATGGCCTGATTTTAAGAAACCATTTTGTTTTGATGTGGATTGGTCACCAAAAGGTGTTGGAGCCATATTGTCACAAAAGGAAAGCAAGCTTGAGAAGGTGGTGGCTTATGCCAACAAAAGTTTAACAAACGTGCAAAAAAATTTTCACCCCATGGAAGGGGAATGCTACGCACTGATATAGGGCATCATGCATTTCAGGTAGTACTTGCATAGGAACCATTTCCTTTTATGAACAGATCACAAACCACTTGAATGGTTGGCAATAATATCAGATGCACATGGAAGGAGAAGTAGGTGGATTCATATGCTGCAGGACTTCAATTTCAAAATATTGCACAGGCCAGGGCTCAAACATACAAATGTTGATGCATTGAGTAGAAATCTAGAGTGGGACCAACCACGGATGATGATGACTTTAGTGAAGAAATTCAAGACATTAGAGGTATACAAACTGACACACCTAGGGTAGAAAATGAAATTCTTTATGTTCGTATTAGCAAGGGTTCAGAATGGCTCAGTTTTAGGAAACAAAAAAAAGAGTTTTTTCAACATCATGAATGTTGTTTTGGCATCAATCACTAGCATTATGCCAGAAGTCATCAACTCTATATGCTTGATGTTGTACCAAAGGATGATCAACAAAACGAGTTGGCTCCACATGTTAAGGAGAATGAGGCAACAAATGAAAAAGGAGGTGAGAGTTTGAGGGATAATGATGTGAGACATGCACTGAAGAGAAGGAGACCTTAGTACTATGATAAACAACAACAATTGGAGCTGGTATTAGCAGCCCAAGAACTATTTGAAGTTAGTGAACATAATTGGATTTCTACATACTCTGATGAAAGGAGAAGTGTTAAATACACACAAGGGACCGTGACATTTGGAAGGACGTAACTTGCATGAAATTGTTGCATGAAGGGACATTACTAAACACTATTGATCTTGAGGAATGCAAGAGTACAAGGAAAAGGACATTGAACTATCATTGCCAGGATCAAAAACTATACTTTAAAGGGTTGTTTGTGCTAAGGCCATAAGATCAAATGGGACTGATAATCCAAATGCATGAAAACTTGGGGCATTTTGGAGAAGAAAGGACATTAACTGAAGTCTACAGGAGGTATTTTTGGCATAATAGGACAGTACATGTAAAGATGGTTATAAAGTTGTGCCAGTAGTGCCAGATGGTGAGGAAGGTGGGTAGTATCCGTTCTAAAGATGAAGAGTTGAAGAGTATATCAGTTTGTGAGTTGTTTTATAGGATTGCCATGGACACTGCAGGACCATTGCTTGAAACCAGGTTAAAAAACAAATACATTCCGGTGGCCATCGACCATTACTCAAAATGGTGTGAGGCAAAAGCAGTTACTAATTATGGTGCCAAGATTGTAGCCAGGTTTTTAAAGGATGATATAATATGTAGATATGGAGTTCCCAAGTTTGTACTAACTAATAATGGAGTAGAGTGGCCAGTAGAGTTTGATGTCATGTGCAAAGACTATGGGATTCAGCATCAACATATAGCACCTCAATGGCCACAATGCAATGGGATGGTTGAACATCTTATCAAAACTATTAAGCATGGCATCACAGTGCTATCTACAACACCCGAAAATGCAAATTGTTGGGATGAACAATTGGCTAAAGTTATGTTTGGATATAGATGTGGGATTCAAACCAACACTAAGTTTTCTCCTTTTATGATACTAACTAGGCGCACACCATGCCTTAGGGTTGACAATTACCTACATTCCTTGACTGCTATGGTTGATGACATTGCTGATGCATGAATTATTGCAGAACAATTTCTACAAAAGATGAAGTTGATAACAAGCATCCATGAGAATGTTCTGCTCAATGTAAAACATGCACAATAGAAGCAAAAGAAAACCTATGCTACCAAAAAAGGGAAGCAAACCTTTGAAGGGTTGGTTGCTAGACATATAATGGTTAAGATGAAAAATCCAAGAAAAAAAGGCTTTAACTTCTAGCTAGGAAGGTCCATACCAGTTTGTTACGCATGCAGATGGACTTGGAAATCTCGATTTTGAAGAAGGCAGCAGAATATGCATAATTCAAAATGCTGATGGAAATCAATGGGAAAGATCTCGCAAGGATTTACAAATCTATCATGTTTTACATGATTGAAGAAGCTGAAGGACTTAGCTTTTTAAGGAAAGGAAGAGGTTACATATGTGACTGGACAAGAAATCACTTGATTTCCATAATGTGAACATTGGTTCATTTTAGCGTTTAAGTTTTGTTTTGAACCGCTGTCAACTTTCTTCATGCAAGCGGTTGGGTTTATATCATTATCGTCTGTTAGTGGTTGTGAGTAGGAAACTTTGTTGTTTGTGTGTTATGTGAAACAAGTTGGCAACTAACGAATGGGTGGTCAAGGGCACTTCAAGCATGCAAGGGAGAGGAGAAGGAGATGTGATTGGACAAGGATAAGAAGACACGTTCGAAGGCAAAGAAGGAGGTTTGTGGATTTTGGATTGCATTTGTGGTATTGTAGGATCAAGAGCTTGCAAGAGTGAATAGTTGTTGTTTTGATTTTCATTGCACTAGTAGCTACATCATGGTAGGTGTTGTGTTCTTGCTAATAATAAAGTCTATAACAGATTGATGTTGAGGGATGATGATGCACAAAAGGGTCCAAGCTGTAGAATCATGAACATGTAGCAAGATGCATTTGTATGGGACTTTGGTGGAAACATTCCTGAAGTAGCACATCTATGATGAATTAAAGCCAGAAACTTTAGTGAGTATCCTTGGGTTGGGCAGAAAGTGAGTACAGACTGGGAGAGATTTCAGAAAATATCCATAGACCCATATTTTGATCAGAACTCTATTTTTCCCAAGTTGTTGCAAGCCAACTTGGCATCTGTTGCTCATCCTTAGTTCCGAACTATTACTCATACTTAGTTTGGAACCAGAAGTCATTTTGTTTGTAGAACCAAGACAAATATCTTTCTGCATTATGTCATAGGGTAGCGGGACGAATTGGCAGCTCATAATGGACCAAATGAACACAGAGGGCGCTGACCTCAAGCCAGATCCCACTAATTCGTGTACTCATAATACCAGGAACTGTTCCTGGCAGTAGTTAGACATATACTATATAGAGACCCAGAAGGGACCGACAGGTATGTGGTGCCTGGAGTCTCAGTTGGGTATAAAGAGTTATGCTTTGTTGGAGCAGTAGCATCAATGTGTTCTAGCAGTGCCTGAATGGCAGGATATAAATTACAGAAGTCACAGGTACAGAGTTTGGATTTCTGATAGCGAGATGTTTTCATTACCCCTTTCTTTTATGGTTACAATGCTTTGATGGATGTTGGTTCACTTTGGCCAGGAAGGAGCAAGGGGGAAATGAAGGAGGAACTTGCAAGAGGCCCACACATGGGTGACAGAGGGACCAGACTGATCTGAAAAATGTGTTGATTTAGTAAATGCTGGGATTTTTATATTTTTACTTACCTCCAGAGTCCACACTAGTCATTAAGTTTTTGTGAAATTTTGTTTGAGGATGACTTGAATAAATTTGTTTTTTTGGAAAAAAAAAAACTTGCCACTTTTGGGAATTTAAAAGTTGAAAAATAATACTGCTCCAGAGGATTGATTATGGTTGCGGCACTCCCAAATTACTTCAAAGCTAGCAGGTAATGAGTTTTTCACCAGTTTTTTTTTTTTTGTTTTGCTGTGGCCACAGTGGTGAGCATCTCAAAACAGTTTTCACCTTAATTGGCGATACATTTGTAAAGGAACATTAAAACGGCAGCCAGTAGAAAGAACTGTGCCAACACTCTCCCCAACAAAGGAAAAAGTTTGGTGAAATTTGATGATTTTGTTAAAAAAAGTGAATTTGTGGCAGAGTATTCTTTTTTAAACCAGTATCCCTGTCTGCTGAATCTTTGCCCAAAAAGAAAATTATTTTTCACATCATCTTAACAGTAACAAGTAATTCATTGTGTAAGGGTGGCTCCAGCCTTTATGACAGGTTCAAACAAAATCATTAATACTGCAATACAATGAAACCATTAAGTAATTTTAGTGCAAGATGGATTTGATAAGCAAACTGTGGGTTCACCCAAGGTGTACATGTCTCTAGCTGTTTGTCATGTGACTCCAACACATTTGTTCCAAGTTCAAGCCAACATTTTACCCCCAAATCCTACACCCATCTCTTCCCTTTAAGGAATGCCAACAAATTGGGCGTAATTGTATACATGGATAATGAGATACACCGACCAGATCATTGAAAGTTTCCATAAGTTAATCATTTTTTAGCACTCTTTTTAACTTCTGGAGTTTCCAGAGATTCTTCTGGAGTTTTAGCACTCTGATTAACTTCTGGAAACATTTAACCATTGTGTTTCTGAATGATTATTTAATTTTGAAGACTCCATTTCGAAAAAGAGTATTCCCCAATATTCTAAAAGTTCTCTATTTTCCTTCAAAGAATTCTGTTTCAGGAAAAGAAACAACCTTTGAAAAGTTCAACAATTCTGAAAACAATAATTAGTGCTGAACTTGCCATGGTACTTCACCAAACATGGGGTGTCAAGTATGGTTTTGAAGATGCACCTGACATATCTAGTACTGCTTCTGCCTTCAAATAGTGGCAGTGATAATATGGTCTGTACTGGAATACTATACTTTTGGGGAATTCCCATACAAGCACACAAAAATGGGTTCATATGGTTCCAAATGGGGCTGATGATTTAGACTTAAAAGCTGCAAATTTAAAGCTTTCCTTTCATCATCAGTATCCTGGGTACAGCCCTCAATTGTTATTTGAGAATACGCGTTTTGAAGTACACACTGCGAGCATGGTGTGACCATAAGATCACAAGGTCATAATTCATAACCAGTTTTGTTTTTTATTCAGGTACTTGTTTAGGTTTTTTTGCCCCCCATGTGGGACAGTTGGTCGTCTATTAGTTCCCCTTTTCATTCTACTGATTCCACTTATGATGCAATGAACAGTGGGGAACACCAATTGTGCTTTGCATTCGGCCCATGAAGAAGCCATTATCACCTGATAGAATGGTGTTCTGCCTTACTGGGCTTAACACATTCCTACTTAGGTGTGGACCCAACACCTAGTACATTGGCGGCTCTTCCGATTTTTGGGTTTTAGTTGATATCTGATGGGCAGTTCCTCAATCATAGCATGTAAACCCAAAAACCTATTCGGGTCTAGGGTTTACTTGAATATCTGATTGGATGGCATGTTCCTCAATTAGCTCTTACATAGGATCGTTTAATGTCTTTCCACATGTAGATAGTTTTGCCTTGTATTATAACCATGGGTTAATGTGATGACCATCAGTTTTATATTTCTTGCATGGCATTCATGGTTTTTCTCTTCATTTGTATCTAGACCTTTGGAAACCCACCCTTTCTTGTTTGCTTTTGTGGAAGAAAGGACTAGGTAATCGATGGGAGGGTGCTGGATACAGGATATAATCATCCCTCCTGAGAATCGAGATGCTGTCTTTTCATCCATGTAGAGAGTGGTTATGAGATGCTCATCCAAGTAGCAGAGGGTTATGGAATCATTGGGCCAATGAGAGCCCAGGGTGGTACCTTATGTTAACTAGTAAGTCACTAACTTCTAATGAAACAGAGGTCCAAGGTTATGGGTTGTAACTTGTAACTCACAACCTGATAATCAATCAGAGTGTCAAATTTCTTAGGAGGAATGGTTCTGTGTTGGTTAACACACAAGGAGTGGGGCATTTCTGCTGAGGGGCACACATTTCAAGAATGATCTGGTCTGAGGGTGTTACCTCACATAAAGTGCTATAGCATAATGTTTTTTTCTCTTGTCTATGATACCCAGCAGGTACCCACTGGGTATCACAGGAAAAATAAAATGACAATGGGCATTTTGAAAACTGAAACACCCACTTCTGTGGCCGTTTCATTTTCTGGCTCCCATGGCATTTCATTTTCTGAAATACCCTCTGCATCTTTAGAGCATGCCAAACGGAAGCCTTAAAATGTCCCTCTAGAGTAGAGGTTTAGATGACAAGCCATAGAAAAACTCCTTGGGGCCTGGAAAAGTGTACATGTTACTAGGGCCCTCCTAGAGTGCTAGTGGCATGAAATGACTGTTTCTCATTAGCCAACTACAATGATTGACCCAGGTGGTGAGAGCTAACTACTCTCTCACTTTGTAAGGTCCATTTTTCCGGTTTCATGGGTGGGCATGAGGGAGAAACTAAGCTGTGCGCAGTGGATGTTCTAAATAATGATAAAGGGCTGCGGCTGGGCATGCTCTTACACTCTCTAATGGGACATGCAAATCTGCCCAAGTGCTTTCCATAGATGTTCATGTTTCATCCACAAAGCTGACTACAACCTCTGCACAGCCTTATTCATCATTTTTCCTCACACTACCAGTCACAGGCCTTCTATCAACATCCAAGACTGTGCACAATTATGTGCAGCCGCAAAACCTCCATTTTCAAATGCAACCCGTACAATAGAAAAATGGTTTTCTAGACTTGTGGTACATTGTCCATCACATGCATACATAAAACACTGAAAGATATTTTCATCATTCAAAAAATTAAGTAAAGTCTAATCTTGTTTGGTGTAAGGTTTGACATTTTGATCATTTGGGTTTGAGGGTCTTTGCCTCAGATATTTAATTGTTTTGTCTTTCAAGACCAAACTAGGTATTAAGTCAAAACATTTGTGATTAAAGGTTGGAACTGGGAAGACAAAAAACTGTGGTTAAATCTAAAAATGCCTCATAAAATTCTGAATGCTTAGATATTTTAACACTCACACAATAATGTCTGCAACATATGGTTGAAGCTGAATCCATATCTAATCACCATAGGGTTGATGGTTAAGTCAATCTCAATGAATGCAAAATTTACAAAGAGACCTAGGTGGAGGGAGTCATCACCAACACCACATCTAAAGGCCAAAAATCTTTGGACATGTAACACTTGAATAGAAAGATACTTTAGTCCAATTTCATACAAATTGTTTAGTCATTGGGGAAAACATTATTGTCATGAGTTTTCAAAATCACCATAAACTCAAGATATTCAACAATGTAAAATTGATAGTTAAAACAAATGAATGAGAAATGATGACAAACCAAATGAATGGTCTTTGTTGGATGGAGCACATACTGAACATGGATTAACATAATTAACATGAATTAACATTCTACATAATTGTCATAAAATTGTATCACATCCATTACCTCCCGTGTTTTCTTTTTTGGTGAATTTTCAGAAAATGAAAATTTTGTGAGTTTTTAGGATAGTTTTTCACCATTTTTAAAAATAAAAATAACCATATACAAGCATTCAAATTTTCTTCCATCACTGAGGCAATTTCATGTACCTGATAACCACTAATACAAACTAATTTAGCAAAAGCTTGAGATTGAAACTTGAAACACTATGCACTTCTTAAGAAGTGCCAATTTATGACATGTTAATCATGCTTGCTCAGAATATATATTTACTGAGACCTATCAAGATTGACCCCCCGAGTTCGCATATTATTGACTTTCTGAATTGGAGATTAAAGTTAAGTGGTAAATTGAATCACCCACATTTGAAGTAGGTATGCTTAAGCTCTTGAACATGACCCTAACATTCACTCAGAGTCCAATTTCAAATTGTCCATTTGAAGTTTTGCCTCTGCCAAAAAGTTTCTGAATGGTGAAATGTAGAATTAGAAATTCTACATTACCTCCCCTTCCCCTCAGTAGGTAGCCAAAACTATATAAAGGATGTTTAGACATTTTTAATTTTCACATTTTGTTCATAGCCAACTTTTGCTAAATTTATTTATATAGATGATTGTCACTTTGGCTACATCACAAATTTGAAAAAGAAGAACATGGGCATGTAGTCCTGCAAAATGACCAGTATAAGAGAATGTGGTTTTTCTCACACAAAAGGCACCTGTGTGAGATAAACTTTGTTATTCATTACAATGTAGGACATGTGGTGTTTATTGTGGCATATATTATCTTGAAATGGCAATTTGACATTAGGTAATGGCAAATCCTAGATAAAATTGGCCACCATGTCCTCCACAACTTCAACACTTCCACATAATGCCACATCAAATGTCTCTCTTGCCCTTTTATGTCCTCAAAGATAGGTATGAATATGTGCCACATTGATCAAATTTCAATGATTAACTCTCCAAGTGAAATGAATCTAAATTCAGTCTAAAGAAAGTAAAAAGGAATATTTTGTTGCAAATATTTTGCTTTTTGAAAAGCATTTGTCAATTTTTTAATTTATGTAAAATTTTGCCAAATTCTATATGAAGTTCTAGTAGGTAGCCAATGATGTAGAAGGACGCTTAAATTTTCTTACGTTTCATTTCTTTCCCATATTTGGCAAAATCCTCTTACAAACTATCACCATTTCAGCTAAAATTGAAAAATAAAACACAAATTTCAAATGTCCCAACCAATGTTTTTTCTTTTTCCAAATTTGTGATGTTGCTGAAGTGGTGATCATGCATAAGACAAATTACCCGAATCTGGCTGTTAAAATTTAAAACACTAAGTCCATCTCTGTTTTTGGTTACGTATTAGAACTTAATACATAATTTGGGAATTCTTTAATTTTTAAATTTTGGTGACTAGAAAACCCAAGAAACCCTTTTATTTGCCATTTTGCAGAAAAAGAAAAGAAAAATTGGAAAATGGAAACAAATTGCCACAAATTTTTTTTAATTTTTTTTTTAAAACCCCACTAATCCTAACCGGTGTTTTTATTTCAAAATTGTGGGATAGGTGGGTTGGTGATCATCCGAAAGAAACTTAGCCATTTTTTTCCAGAAACAGGATTGGACCGATAGCAAGGGCCCTTTCTTTTGTCTCCAGGATGAGAAATTTCACCGATAGCAGAAACTGGTTTCAACTTCACCATGTTGATTGCATACCTTAGTTTTGGGTCAAAAGTTTTCAGATACTGGGGGTCCTGAAGCAAGTTTCTGGTGGAGGATTTTTCAATTTTGCAATCCATGAAGCAAACTTGATTTGGAATGGATTGGATTCCTCACAACTCTTCAAGTTCGATTTTTTGAAATGCTCAACATGCTCAACTTGGAGCTGAAGTTTTTGTCTTTCAACTCTGATCTTTGTAGCTAAGCCGATATTGCATCCAGCTGACTTATAGTATCTTTATGAATGTTGTTTAGAAGAGTTGTTGTCTTTGGGAGTCTCTACCAGTTTGCATCTGGGGATGCCACCACACACAAATTGCATCAAGATACTGAAACTGTTCATGTACTATGGAATGGTCAAGCTCCCTGCCCATTATGATGGGTCAGGCACCCATGAACCTGTTAGGACAAGCTAGCATTAGTTGCCCAACATAATGGGCAAGGGTGAGGCCATTCCATGATATTAAGGTCTTGGGTAGCAGATTCAATGAGTTAAGGAGTACAAAATTCATGTTTAACACATAGGTTTTGATCACTATTTTGAGTGTATGAGCATCACTGGAAGATTATGTAGTATAATGTGATCAAGAAAATGACATAATCTGTCACCCCAGACCTTTATGTCTTTAAACAGCTACATTATGATGTCTCTTGGGAATTTTGTAATGTTGCACAAGTTGAGATTATCCATAAGACAATTTAGTCAAATTTGACTCAAAACAAAACATAAAAGTAAACACATTTAAACATCTTTCTATATTGTTCACTACCTATTAGAACTTGATGTCAAATTGACAACAAAAATTGATTAAAAGTTGCCATATTTGACAATAAGAAGCCTAAAGAAAACACTCAAATTTTTGGGTCATTTCGAAACACAAATTAATCCAAAAAAAACACATCAAACTTTTGAGTTCTAGGATCGAAAAATAAACAATGTTGTGCATTACAAGATCAACACCCAACACTATTGAAACTAACAAAGTCATACACATGAAAACATGCACACAAATTTTTAAAACTCACCTACAAACTACAAGAATCCTAGTTTAAAACACACAAAACAATCACATGTTTATCATGTGTGCTTTGGAATCTCAAAATACAAAATATGAAATTCCAAAGCTACACCACGGGGATAAACCCCCTAAACATAAAAAAATCAAAACCATGTTCACACTAAATTAGATTTCAACCATGAATAACAAACTATAGGAAACTAATGTCCTACAACAAATACTCAATAGTTGTCATGCACTACAAAATTGATGCCCAACACTACTAAAATTAATAAAGTCATATACGTGAAAACATGCACGCAAATCACCCCCTTGGATTGGGTAAAATTCCACTTACATTAAATAATCAAACCTATGACCAAATAGGACATAATGGGATAAAGTAATTGATGAAAGGAGTTTGGTTCCAAACATGATCAAATCATAGGCTAGGTGCAATATATATGAGCCCCATCATTAGTCTTCTTACTAAAATCCTTTATGTTTAGCCAAATTACAATCTTCCCTTAATCATCCACTATCCCAATTGATAACATGTTTATGTCTTGGTATTGAAATGTAACACAAAACAATAAAAACTAGTTTATTCATTGCATCATGAGCACACTTAATCACTTATTGGAACCTTTACAAGTGGTTTGCAAAATGACCCATACGTCATCCCTTGGAATAACAATTACAAACTAACATGGTTGTTATACCTCATGATCCTCCACATAACATGAAATGCAAACATATTAGAATTATGGCTAATGATGGATTCACTTGGCCATCCACATGTGGAAGGTGACATGGTGCACAATTTTGCAAATGATTTTTCCATACTTGACCATCCCAATTTTCCAACAACAAAATTCTAAAAGGTAAAACCTTCTTCACACATAAAAAAACACAACCAGTCATCACATGTAATGTGGTAGGTGTTGTTTACTACAAATAATGTAATCTCAAGGTTCAAACCTCCCAACTTTAAGTCAATACCCACTTCCATGGATAATGGCTTTCTATAATGTATTTCAATTTGTGTGATGGCCAAGTTTTCATTGCCATAACATGACTCTTTTGAACAAGGTTGCATGTTATTCACAAGTTTGAACCCACACGTCAAGATCACCAAGATTAACAACATTCCAACCACATCCTTACAAATGGATGTTGGTAATTAGGGTTCACACCCAAAAAACAAAATGTAAAAAGAAAATTATGCAAAGAACATTTGTTTATTGAATTAATATCCCATGGCCAACCATGGCAACTATATGTCCCAATTAGTTGGATGCCCCTTTTGTAATCCATATTTTTATAAACTTTTCCTCACCATTTGTACCATTCTTTCAAACAAGCCATCAACTTTAGAATGATCACAAGTAGTCTTATGGTCAATCAAAGCTTGTTCACACAATTCTAAAAATTCTTTCCATAATTATATGCCTTGATCTATGAACATTTTTGCTAAAATGCCAAGTCTATTCAAAACCTAGTCCAAAATTGCATAAATAGCCCCCCTCATTACTTTTGTCCTAGAATGGAACCAATTTAAACCACTTGGGAAAATGTTCAATCAAAACCAACATGTATTGGAGTTATGATGAATAGTTAGGTTCAATGGCCTAAAAAAATCCAAGTTCCATGGATACCTAAACCCCCTAATTGATAGAAGTTATAAATGTGGGGTGGGTGCATTAGATGATGCATAAACCCAGTCACATGCCACGCATTGTGAAACAAATTTTTGAACCTCCAACTACATGCCTCTCCGCCAGTATTGGCCTTGAAATAGAATATAGGTCTAATATACCCCCAAATGTCCCAACTCTTCGTGGTCATGTTTCATATAAGGCTTTCTTGCATTTCTATAGATGGTACCACAAGTACATGCCCATCTAACCATATTCTAAAAAGGTGTTGTCCTTCCCAACAATATATTTTAACCTTTGAAGGACCTAATCCTTTTCCTTGGATGTCAATCCCACATCCAATTCCCTATTTGGATCCCCAAGAATGTTTACAAGTCCAAATGTCATCAAGTTCCACCTTTAAATTCCCATAAATGCCTAAAGAATCCACTTGAACTTGGCACAATATGTCTTGACAATCATTTGCCAAAATGTAAAAGAATAAAACAACATGTCAACCAAATATTGTTTCCAAATTAGTTCCCCCATGCCAACGTGCTCTAGTAATGTCCATTTCACTAAAACTTGGATTCCTACTCAACCCATCCACATCCTTGTTGATTATTCTAACCTACTATTCAACATCAAAACCATATTCTTGAAAAATGAAAACCCATTTTACCAACCTCCTTGTGAGTTGTTAGACTCCATGAAATATTTTAATGGTCAATGATCAACCACTAAGGTGTTCATGTGTTACCAAACAAATAACACCAAAGTGTGGCCATGACCCAAATTAACTACCAGACATTCTCCCTTCATATGAATTGTATTTGGCCTTTGTTTGGTTATTGGACCAACTTTCATCCAAGTGATGACCATGTTCTTCCGGTGGAACTAAACACAATGATGTTATCAATGTAAAACCTGGCAAAATCCAATATTATAAAAACCCAATCCATTGCCCTTTGGCATTTTAAAAGTGCATTCTTCAACCCAAAAGGTAGGAATTTTGACTAATACAAACATCCTTTCCCATTTTGGTCAACACCCCAAAATGTAGTCTTCATTTTGTCACCTTCAAGGATAGGTAACTAGTGATATCTAAATTGTAGATCCAAAGCACTAAACACCTTGGTTAGGCCAATAAAATTAAAAAATTCCTCTAACAATGGCATGGCATATTTGTCACAAAATTGTGTTCATTTGTTGATAGGTCTATAGTCTCCACACATCATACATTTAATCCAATTGGGTGCATTCACAGTTGGGGTACCACAACAAGAATCATGAAACCCTTTTATCCTATGTTTTGAGTCTTGAAGTAAGGACTTGACAAAATGAATGTTTTGAGATGATAAACAATGAAAAGGGGATATGTATGTTTAAGATTTTAACCAATAAATGTTATAGTGAATGATTCAAATCAATTAAACAAAATTTGAATGTCATGTTCAAGTATAAACCAAAAAGGAATGGAAGATTATAAGATATTTCCAAAATGACATACTTTCATTTGGTGTGCCAAAACCTTATTAAAAAATCAAATAATGTTTTTTTTTTGGCACCTACATCTCCTACTTTCCAAACCTTTGGAATGTAAATTTGTAATTAACAATAATTTGATTGTCTTTATCAATGCAACTTTTTTTATGAAAAAATCCAAGATTCTAACATCAATTCCATAAAATTTGGTGAATTATCACACACAAAAATTATTCCATCATATAGAACATACCTTATTATATTTGTGGTTAAAATGTGGAGCAATTTGAACAAATATTGCTAGTCCTATTGAATTTTTTTAGTAAAATTGCGCAACATGGGACACAAATCTTGAGCCATCATTTAGGACACTTAAGGACATCTTTTAATCATCCAAATCACAAAAAGAATCACCACCATTTTAATCAAAAAAATGCGAATATTTAATGAAGAAAACAAATATACCAAATAAATTATTGTGTAAATGTAATGGTCATTCAAAGTAATGTCTTGAAAATGATTTTGGGGAGAAACATTCCTTTTGTGTACCCCCCAACTTTGAATGGACCCAATTGCAAAATATATATTTCTTGGTAAGCATAATTGTCATTAATGCATATTTCCCTTTTATAAGTTCCACCAACCTTGCTTCGAAAAGTTCCTTGTCCAAGCTTTCACCAAAGCCCATTCCACATCATTTAACATGTATGGTTGTCAAAAAGTATAAGTATGATTGTCCAAGGTGAGGTGTACTTCTTGCCCCTTGAATTTTCCCAACTCCTTGAAGCTAAAAACAAAATAATGAACATAATTATACAACAACTATTGCATCTTGTGTGTTTCACCTCCTATCACTATGGGGCCAATTTTTTGTTTCCATGTGTCTATCATTGTGGGATTAGCCTTGGGCTTGGATGGCAACTCATCCTTGGTGTTTAAAGTTGAAGTTGCATCTTGTAATTACTACAAGTTTAATATGGGAGCATCTCCACTCCATTCCATGTGCATCTAAAGTCCCTTCAACTTCTTCAAACAAGTCCAAAATCTTGGATGCCAAAAATGCATGGTCTAATTTATATTCCCCCCACTCGAAACATCGAACCCTCGTGGCATACATCACCTTTTCCTTTCATGTATAATCCCATTGTTGTCAAGGATGTTTGGCCCATTGGGATCATTAAATGTGACCTCATGATCATAATGCCCATGTCCCAAATGAAATGCAAGAGGTGATAAAGATGAAAAATACAAGGTGGTTGGGTGGGAATTGAGTAATCGGTGTTGTTTGACCAATCATAAGTTAATAATCTAGGTTAAATAGTTAAAGTCCTTGACTTGATTAAGGATTTGACATCTAATGGTTTTTCACAAGCCAAGTTTTTTGGGTAGTGTGGGTATGGAACCCAATAGCACATTTTCATTCATGAACATTGGGTTCCTCCCAACAAGAATGCTGAAAAGGTTGTTTACACGTTACGGTGGACACAAATGTAGTCAAAACTAGATGTAGATGAAATACTAAAAGTATCACAACTTTAAATTCATTTATTTCGAAATTTTCTAAAAATTACATTAAGTTGACATGGTCCTTAAAAATAAAATAAATCAATACAAACTTGAATATGAAATTGCTTCATGTTTGTTTCTTTCATAAATATACACCAATTACATTATAAAACTTGCTTGAAATACTCTATTTAGCAACAATATACCACTTTTTTACTAATTTGAAAACTCAACTTCAATTTCATGGATAAATAAAAATAACACCAAATAAATCTATATTCCTCAATGGAAGAACATTTTACAACTTACAAACATCATAATCATCATCATTATTACTACCAAAGGCTTATATTTAATTTTTATTTAAACTTCATGATTTTAAATCAATTTGAAAAAAAATTCATGGAATATTTTTCTTTGTACGTATAGACATTAATGTGTAAATTTGTATTTAAAATTTCCAACTAAAAGAAGTACTTATTAGTCCTTTTGTAAAAACAATGGTTATGTGACAAGCAATTGCATGTTATATATGTACTCCAAAAGACTATGACATCATTCTTATTAACATCAATTTCACAACATAATGATAGATTAAAATGTGAACCACCTTTAACTACAAATTTTGACCATTATTCCTTTTCTAATCATGTCCCCAAAATTTTCAAATTTTTTCCATACTAAAAATTACAACATTGTGACAATTTTTTTGGTCCACTATAGCATGCAAACACCCAAAAACCAAAATCATGCCAAGACCATCATTACAGGAAGCACATGAACTTGGAAAGTTCATGATTGTGACCAAAGTTGCTTGTGGTTGGCCCACCTTGTTGACAATGGCAAATGGTGGTTGATCATCATGTTGCACCATTTGTGACATGCATCTTGGATCCAAAATGACATTCACAATGAGACCTTCATGTTGTGGCACCAAATTATATGCCCACTACAACATATCAAATGGTGTTAAATAAATCCATAACCAATTTTGGTGGATGTTAGATCAATGGGATCTCATGCACATTGATTATGATTCCATGCCGCCTCACACCTAATGGAGGGACATTTTCCAAAAGGTAAATAAATGGTTTTAAAAAATGTGTTATAGATGTAACAACATTCATAGCAACTCCCCAAAAAATCTTGCTCATGGTCAAGAAAACCATCATCATACTTGCTTGAAAATGACCTTGACATGGCCAACTAACTATCACCAAATCTAGTAGGCCAACATCATCCAAATTTCACATCCCCATTAATGTAATGTCTTGAGGAAAAGCCCCCAAATATCCACAAACAATTGCTTATAGTAATGACTCTAGATATTGGTCCAACAAAATCCCCACATGATGCATGGAAACCTTTTAGACTATGGTGTTGGGGTCAACATATAGGTATTTGTGAAGTTGTTTAAGACATCCTAAGCAAAGTGGTATTTATTCCTCCAAACAACTCCAATGAACATACCCCCTTTTCAAGAGGTTGCCATAAAATAGGGATGGCATGTACTATAGTATATCTTGGTGGGCCATCCAATGGCTACAAAGCCAGTTTACTATGGGCGTTGGTGGTAAACTATGCCATTCTTGCACAACACACCAATGAATTGTTTTCTCCAACGAATCCAAAATTTGTCACAATGGTGGTGGGTCAAATGTGCACATGGCAAAATGGGATGGATGGTTCCATGTCATGTTCTCAAATGGAGGTGGGAAATCATCTACATCCCAAGTTCCTCTTCAATAACCCCAACTTCCAAGGTAATGTGTTGGCAAATCCATGCAACATCATTATTAGAAAACATATAGCCAAACCACTAGGCATACCACCCATTTTCCAATGGTATGTAACAAAACTACTATAATGATTTGTGATGTTCCTTAATCGTTTCACCTAAAGGTTGGTCCTATTTAGCAAAGACAACCATTGAAATGGTTTTAGTGGTCAATCTTCATGTTAGTTATAAACAAGTGTGGATTTTTTTAATTTACTTTGTTTTAAAAAGGGGCATGTGGATTAGGGGTTCAATAGTTGTTATTTACGAGTGGCCTTTGGTGTGGAGTTTATTATCATAAAATGGTGGTTAGTGAATGATAATTGAAATAGTTTGTTAATTGTTTTTGAGTGATTGACAAGTTGTTTATCAATGGGTTTTTGAATGGTGACATGAGTAGTTTACTAAGTTATAATATGATTGGTTTAGGCGTTATGGTCTTTTTGGTGGTTTTATTTGTGGCATTTCATACAATTTTGTTATTTGAATTTGGTTTTGAACTTGATGTCTTGAGGTTGATGATCATTATGTTCCCATTGTTGTACATATTATTATGTTTTGAAACTAGTTGCATTTGGTCATGGGTTGCAAAGTAAATGGTGTGAATATGAAAATAACCATTGAAATTTTGCTCCCTTGAATTTTGATGTAAATTTCAATTCTAATTTTTCAACATGTACACATGTATGTAGCCCAACTTTGTTGCATTGTTATGTGGGTCTTGAATGCATGTGTTAGCTTGGATGTGCATCTAACTAGTCAAACATCATCCTTGGGGTGGGACCTAAAGGCATAAATGAAGGAAGAAATAGTGGAAATGACCATCCCTTATCATGGTTTAGAAGATGTAGTAGAGAGCATGGCTACTTGTCTACAAACTCCAATAAGAAACATAAAAAAAAAGGAGACATTTTAGAAACCAACATTGTTAAAGCCAAAATTGTTCCATTACCATTGGACAAGGTGGACAAAACTATATTGTCGATATTGGACATAATGGACGAGAGGAAGTGTCATTGTAGGACATAGTGACAATGTAAAGTTGAGTGTTTAAGATAGGTTGAGAATTTGAATTCATGTACATGGCAAAAAATCATAAGGACTTATGGGAAGAGTTCTGAATTTGTGATCATTATGACATTGAAGAGTTTTTTTGAAGATGAAAAGAAGCTTGTGATAAGAACCAAAAAGGATTTTTTTATGGAAAAAAAAATTTGTATTACATTGCATTTTGATTTGATTTTTTTTGTTTCCAATTTGATATAGTTTAAATTTGTTTTCATATTACTACGAATGTTGCATTATTGTAGATATGGATTTTGGAAAAGTTATTTTTGGGATTTATTCTTTGATTTTGACTATAGTTGGTTAGCATTACAAAATTTGAATATCTACCTAATAATATATTGAACCATGCAACTAAAAAATAAAGAAATGCCAAAATATTAACAATTAACAAACATGAAACACAATTAATTATTGGGTTAGTTAAATTTGAAAATATTATTATTTTGATTTTCAAAGTAAAATTAAAGGTTAATGAGCCCATGGCTAAAGATTTGCATGTAGTAAGGAAAACTACCTAAAGGGCATAACAATAAATTATTGTCATAACCTTTAGAACTATGAAGAATGGAAGCCCATAAGTAACATGTCAAAAGACACTAAGGACCAAGGAATACCTATTGTCCCTACTACAATACAACCTAGTTTGAGGTTTGAAGACAATTCCCATATGGAATCATTTACTGAAGAAAGAGGTTAACTTGTTTTAGCAACTAGGTCACCATCACATTTGACTTGTCAAATAATGCCCATAAAATCAATTAGTGCTCTATTGTGTTTATTCAAATGTTGGTAGAACTTCCATGGTAGATAGATCACTAAAAGAATATTACAATTGTTAAAGGCAAAATTGTCCTATCACCATTGGATATAGTGGACAAAATTGTATTGTTGTTAATGGATAGAGTGGAAAAAAGGAAATACCATTATAGGATAGAGTGACAACATAGGGTTCAATGATTAGGACTAGTTGAAAATTTGAATTCATGTTCATGGTGGGAAATTAGGAAGAACTTATGGGAAAAGTTATGAGTTGGTGATCATTAAAACATTGAGTAATTTTTTAAGATGAAGAAAAGCTCATGAGAGAAGCTAGAAGAGGATTTTGATGGAGAAAAACATTTGTGTTTCATTTTTTTTCTTTTTTCTTTTCAATTCCATATAGTCAAATTTTTGTTTTCAAATTATTACAAATGTTATATTGTTGCATATATGGAATTTTTTTGGGGTTTAAAAAAAAATTGTAGTTGGTTAGTATTATAGATCTTGAATATTTGAATTTAATAATATGTTGAATCACATAATTAAATAATAAAGCAATGTTAGAAGATTAATGTTTACCATGTGGCAACCATCCCTTGGAATTCAAGATTTCATGGTTTTTTTTTGTTTTTGGTTGTTTTGGTATAAGCACAAAAGGTTATTATGTGAGAATTTTTATTTTCTCTACTTCTACATATTCAACATTGGTTAAGAAGTTGTTAGGATCCAAATTTGAGCAGAATAACTATTGTAAGGACTTAAATCCATATCAAATTTGTTTTCCCAAGAAGAACAATATTTAATGGGCATGAACATAAATTGCATGATGACTCAAAGCTTACATAGACTACTAGATCAAATTGCAACTCGACCAAATGAAGAAAATGCAACAAAAATGGGACTGTAATTCCTGAATGAAATAATGTGGTTTCATACTCTAAAAAATATATAGTGCATTATGTCAAGAATACCTAGGACAGAGGAGCACCCTACAAGGTACAAGACGTTGTCTACAATAGTTATAGCACTTTAGAAAACATTTATTAGTAGAGCAATAAAGCGACCCAACATTTGAAGAACCTATTATCGAGGAAAATACCTCCAAAAATTAAACTAAAAGGAAGGGGAGACAATGCAATCAAGGTTACCCCTGCATATTTGCAATGAAAAGTACAAGATAGAACATAGATGAGTTAGTTGTGCCCAAGACATGGTAATTTGTATAGATCCGAGGTACTATGTGACCATGAAGAGGTACATGAAAGGTTGGAGATAAAATCAATAGACAAAGGTTCTATTTGGTAATCTACTTCACCTTAATACTATTAACCCCATGATGATTGGGGAAAAGACATAGACAATGATGAAGTTGAACAAGCAATACCATAACATGTTGAATTTATACTTGAGACATAATATCCAGAGGAGCATGCTTTTACAACTAAAGCAATGTACTAGTCAAGAATGGAGATCAAAGTTAAGCATAACATTCCATTCATAACAATAATTAATGCAAGAATGAAGGTATCAACTAATGCCAATGTCTTACAACACAATGAGTATATGGTTAAAAGCAAAGTTGGCAAAATGTACTTCTACCTAAATAACATGTATGGAGTAGATATGATGAAGGTGCAAATCAAGAACCCAAACTTGCACCTAATCATTATAGTTTCTATAGACAAGAAGGCCATGCTCTTATGGAGAAAGATGTATAGATGCATTGATTAATCATTTCTAAACTCGAATACAAATTGAGTTGGATATGGAGGAGTAGAACCCAATGAACATGTAGTTTCAAAACATTACAAACCTAATACAACAATAGAACTCTAGATAAAACAAATCGCCTTACGAAGAGGTGTGAAATGTGGAGGACTATCTCTGATGTTAGGATACCTCAACCAATCAAACAACCGTATTTTGCTCCAAAGAAAGTCAATAAGACTACATTTCATTTCACTTTGAGTTGCGTAAGAACTACAACTCTAGAATGCACGGATCTATGCCAAGAGTATGGAATAGACAAATGGCAAACATTATAGTTGAGCAATATGACAATGCATCATTTCATGCTAGACTAATTGATATAGTTCCATAGTTTCATGCGATATCATAGAACATGGTGTATGGTACAACCACAAAAGTTGCATTCTAGAACATGTATGTGCAAGCTAACATTTGAAAAAGGATAGTTGGCATCCATAGGGAATTGAATAATTTCTATAGTAATAGCAGAAATTTTTCCTTTGCATAATCTAGTATATATTGAACCTATTGTGACAACTTAAAGGAATCATTCACATGTCATTAGAGCAATATTAGTTAGCTTTGCATTAAGGAAACTTATAGTACATATAACCACATGCCTACCATCACATGACATAGTTATGACCAAATCAATACCACTAAATCTAGGAGGAGACCCTCCAAAACCCATAGGAGGTGTTGTAGTAACATTAATGCAACCTATAGTACCTTACTTTAGGCCTTACATGAAACCTCTTAACTATTTTGAATACAAGAAAAACCCTTATCTAGATGTTTGTGTTCAAGTAATCAAAACTACTATCAAAGTTAACAATGAAACGATAGATGAAGAAATAACAAATCAATTCAATTTCACATTAAGAGACAATGCATCATATTGGTACAATAATTATATGTGAAATCATCCAAATTGTAAATTCGCAAATTTAAAACAACTTTTATGTAAATGATATTAGACAACACAAAACAATGAAAAAGTGTATTTTTAGCTTAAGAATTTGAAGTTCGTCAACAAAACAAATGGAGGTGTATTATGAAAGATTATTGAAACTTGCAAACAATCTATGGACTCTTACAACAAATTATTAATGATTGTATTTCGATCTAAATTATAATCTTATAATGAGACACTTTACGATAACACAAGGAATCTACACTAATGTGTGAAGAAGCTGGTGTTTATGTACTAGAAACACATAGTTCATTATTTGTATTTCAAACTTCAAGAGTAAGGATTGTAGTTGTGGGAAACTAGATAGTTGCAAAGCTAAGTATGTACTTGTTACCCAAATTTTTGTAATAGGTGGTTTACCTTAACATGTGATAAAACTTAACTCGTTACAAAACATGATAGGTGACATGATAATAGGTTAGGTGACATGTCAATTGGTAGTCTATAGAACATGTAGTTGGCAAAATAGGTAGTATAAAGAATAAGTAGTTTTAATAGGAAATTTGTTTTTGAATTTTGAAACCATTAGTGTACATACTATCTAGTGATTGTTTAAATGGTTTATATAGATTAATTGAATTTTGAAATAAATTGTATATAAGTAGGAAAAAAGAAAAAAAAAGATTATTTATTTTATTTTTAAAATTTTAAACTTGGAATATGAATGGAGCATTTTGTTTTCAGTCTTATATTCTTTAAAATTTTGCAATATTGAATTCTTTTTTTTTAGAATTGTACATAGGGTTTATATTTTTACTTTGAATGTACGTGTTGTTGTTTGAACATGTTATTAAGAATAGCAAAAATTCAAGAAACCTTGATGGAAATATAGAAAACCCTATCAACATTTGGTGACCACATAGTGGATCAAAATTCAAAACATCGACACTTAGAATTTTTTGTTACATTCATTAATTATAAATCAAAATTGAAAAACACTAGTGCTTGCAAATTTTGGTTTATATCATTTTTTTTTATTTGTGCAATTTTAAAGATAAATGTTACTATTTTTTAATTTGTTTTGAAAGCATTATGAAATAGGTTGAAGTTAGTTTTTTTTTTTTGAAGGAAATCAAAAATTTAATTTGTAAAAGAGGTTTTCTACAAATCCTTAATTAAAAAGAGTCAAATTGATTTTAGGTTTAAAAAATATTGCAAAGTCATTTTTTAAACTGTTGATTTTTAAAAATGTTAAGAATAATTACCAAAAGTTTTAGAAAATAGTTAAATCAAGTTAATAACAAGTTGGGGCAATTTCATTGCATCGAATAAAGACCTTCTAATCAATCTTTTTCCATGTGACATTTGGAGCATGTCGAGCCTTGAGCAACACCAATGGTTGTTTGACAAATAAGCAAGCTATGGCATGAACATGGAACTTGAACGTAGAATGTAAAGCCATAATTTGGAGCTTGAAAGGGACCCCAAACACCTAAAACAAAGGAAGGCAAAACAATTCACCAACCCAAGTGGATGAATGTTGGATGATAACATATGGATGAAAGATTTGATACATTCATCATATGCATGGATGAAACTTCCATCACATGGGCAGAACTTGAATTGAAAACAAACACAAACATGTGATCTGGCAATTTACATTATTGAAAGGCATCATGATTTGTCTAGTGTTTATGAAAGGCAATTCAATCTATGATTATGAAGCCAATGCAATTTTTTGAACATGAACATTTTGCTTCCAAATTCCATTGACATCAAATGCCCAAGTAGTTTTATCACATATTGATGAGGCACATAAAAGATGAGAAAACATGTGTCCTTAGCATCGTTGCAATTCTACACTAGTTGAATCTTTTGTTCAAACAACTTTTTGACTTCATTGATAATTAATGTAAGTTGGTTAATGAAATCGTTTGTCTTGTGATCGCAAAGCATCTTAGTTTTGTAAATGAAATACAAATGTTTGCAAGGGACAAATTTTGCTCTTTTCTTCGAACTTGTCAACATTGACATGAAATCAGGACAAGTGCAATTAGGGTCACCCCAATTTCACTTCATACATTGTAGACATGACACCACCATGAAACTCAATAGAGTAAACATGCCCATACCCAAGAGCAGGAACATCCTTGAAATGCAAAATAATATTTGAAATTTTTTTCTTAAATATCCACTTCTTATCATGGTCATTTCCAAGTGGAGCACGATGCACAACTTTGTTGTCATGTTTTGAAACTAGTATATCATCTTGGTTTGGATTTCCAACCCCAAGTTGTGCAACATGTGCACGTTTAGGAAAACAAAACCCAATTTCATCGAAAGACACAACCTTCATGTGTGTGAATTTTGTACTAATGAAAATTGGTCACACATCAAGAACTCGAGGTTTCCCCTTCACAAAATCATGAACTTCACCCAATACACACTGATCCTTGTCATCAAGGTAAAACCACATTGGTTTTCACCTTGTTTCATTATTTGTTACAAGTTTGAACCACCCATAAAACACAAGGGCTAGGGTGTGAGCTGAACATCAAATGTTATTTTAACCTCACACTTACACCCTCCAGACTAGATTGTTGAACAATACATATGTGAATTTTCATTTGTCCTTGCAATGTGGAAGACTTCCTAGTTGCATGTGGTTTCAAGAATATCCAAGGCCTCTTGATCATGGCCACCTAATGTCAATTGAAATCCATGTTGGAAATGGGATTTCAAGGACTTATGTGCAAAGGTTTCCTGCATGTTAACAAAATTTAATTGTCGTGGCATAGAAAAATTCATTTTTTCAGGTCGATGTGAATCATGAAGGGAACCTATCATGGTGTTAGGCTTTCTCTTGCAAAATCCAAATTGCTATTTACCTTCCAACCCAATGGATTTGCTATGCATTGGATTACTGAACATAGTATTTGCAATTGTTTATGCAATCTTATATATTAAAGCTACAGTGGTGTCTATCTGTCTGTCTGTCCGGGCAGTTTCCAGGCACTGCCCGGATAGACAGACAAACACCACTGTGGTGTGCTTTGTAGAAGGGGGGGGGGCCCGGGTAAGTTGAGGAATTTTTTGATTTGGGAATTTCGATCTCTATGATAGTTATTACCCAACTTACAGCTTCGAGGACCTGAGCCGAGGTGGCCAGAATCCTCAATAAAGAACCTGAATCGAGATTCTCAGTACCCGGTCCAGACCTCGAGACGGACCTGAAACGAGGTTCCCAGAAAGAAAACCCGTCGTTGGGGACCTGAAACGAGGTCCTCAGAAAGAAAATTAAATTATTTCTCTGGGGCCTTGACCTAGACCCTATACACGTGCACTCTTTTACTCACCAACACTGAATTTGTTTTTTTTAGGGATTCATAA
>Ga0116229_10000275_pt1 | contig 61926 bp, 40 predicted proteins | sample S1TSphgellanicum_3_FD_87313 | JGI IMG/M metagenome (GOLD analysis project Ga0116229, IMG submission 87313) | Host-associated microbial communities from peat moss isolated from Minnesota, USA - S1T2_Fc - Sphagnum magellanicum MG | ecosystem: Host-associated > Plants > Peat moss > Unclassified...
ATTCTGTGGAGATTACCGACCACTCAATTTACAGACCCGGCGCGATTCGTTCCCCATGCCTCTTGTTGACGATGTGATTTCCCAGCTGGGGAAATCCGCTTGGTTTACTACACTAGATTTGCAGTCAGGATTCTGGCAAATTCGTATGGCTCTTGAAGATATGAAGAAAACAGCATTGGTTACCAAGACTGGACTGTATGACTGGACAGTTATGCCTTTCGGTCTCAAGAATGCGACCAGCACTTTCACGAGAACAATGTCGCTAGTTTTCAAGGAATTGGGAGACAAGTTCCTGAAGGTGTTTGTGGATGATCTCAATGTCCACAGCGAAAATTGGGAAGACCATCTGCGACACTTGGAAGCTGTACTCTCCAAGCTCAGGGAAATGAACTTGAAGCTGAACCCAGGCAAATGTTGTTTCGCTGCTGAGAGTATCGTGTTCTTGGGCTATGTGGTCAGTAAGGAAGGTGCTAAGCTAGATCCTAAGAAAATTGACGCAGTGTTACGTTTTCCAAAACCGACGACGGTCACTAGTGTCAGGTCTTTCCTGGGACTGACAGGGTACTACCGAAAGTATGTACGAAGGTATTCAAGGTTGGCTGGTCTGTTGTTTGAATTGACGAAGAAAGACGTTGCGTTTGTATGGAATCAAGATTGCCAGCAAGCGTTTGATTCTCTGAAGAGAGCACTTGTTGATGCTCCCATATTGGTACGTCTAGACTTCAAAAGGCCATCCTGCCTCGATGTGGATTGGTCAACAAAAGGTGTTAGTGCTATCCTGTCACAGAAGAAGGGTAGGTTCGAAAAAGTAGTGGCGTATGCCAGCAAAGGTTTGACGGTGGCACAAAGGAAATTTCACCCCATGGAAAGGGAGTGCTATGCATTGATCTGGGGCATCATGCATTTTAGGCAATATCTACACAGAAACCATTTTATTTTGCGAACAGACCATAAGCCACTTGAATGGTTGGCGACGGTGTCAGACGCACATGGCAGGAGAGGCAAATGGATTGATATGCTGCAGGATTTCAGCTTCAAGATCCTGCATCGACCAGGTTTGAGACATACGAATGCAAATGCTTTGAGCAGAAATCCAATAGGGCAGGCCTCAGATGATGATGACTTCAGTGAAGAAATCCAAGACATTGGAAGTCCACCGATTGACTAAAAGAGAAGGGGAGACTTTCTTTGTTCGGACTGGCGAAGAAACAAAATGGCTCGGCATCAGAAGAAAGGACAGCGAGTGTGTACAACATCATGTGTATTGTGACCATGTTAGTAACCAACAGCTATATATGGTTGACATTGTATCAGAAGAGGACCAGGCCAAGGAGTTTGTGCCATGTGAGGCAAAAACTGCAAAGGGGAGTGAGCTTGTGCAAGACGAAGATGTGAGAGTGGTGCTAAAGAGGAGGAGACCCCAGTGCTATGACAGGCAATAGCAACTAGAGCTAGTGTTGGCCGCTCAACGACTGTTTGAATCTGGTGAATGTGACTTGGTTGCTGCAGGTTCGGATGAGGAGGACGAATGGGGCGCAAGCACAACGCACCAAGATATATGGGAGGATATGACCTGTATGGATTTACTACAAGGGGGCATGTTGCCAAACACTGTTGATCCTGTGGAGTTTAAGAGTGCAAAGAAGAGGATATCGAACTACCACTGGCAGGATCAATCACTTTATTTCAAGGGCTTACTTGTACTAAAGCCAGAAGACCGTATGGGACTAGTAGTCTGAATGCACAAAGACCTAGGGCATTCTGGAGAAGAAAGGACTCTGGCTGAGATATGCAAGAGGTACTTTTGGCATAATCGGACTGAGGATGTGAAGACTGTGGTAAAGATATGCCAACAGTGTCAGATGGTGAGAAGGGTGGGGAATATACGCTCTGAAGATGAGGAGTTGAAGAGCATACCCATTTGTGATCTGTTTCATAGAGTGGCTATGGACACTACAGGACCATTGCCTAAAACCAAGTCAGGAAACAAGTACATACTGGTGGCAATCGACCACTATTCCAAATGGTGCGAGGCAAAGGCAGTTGCAGATCACGGTGCTAAGACTACGGCTAGGTTTCTGGAAGATGACATAATATGCAGGTATGGAGTCCCTAAGTTTGTGCCCACTAACAATGGTGGGGAATGGGCTGCAGAGTTCGATGTTCTATGCAAGGACTACGGCATCCAGCACCAGCACACTGCACCTCGGTGGCCTCAGTGTAATGGGATGGCGAAGCGATTGATTAAGACCATCAAGCACGACATTACCGTTCTTACTACCACGTCAGAAAGCATAGACTGTTGGGACGAGCATCTGGCTAAGATATTGTTTGGGTACAGATGTGGGATACAGGCTAGCACCAAGTTTTCAGCCTTCATGATTCTGACAGGTCAAACACCACGTCTTAGGGCAGACAATTACCTGCATGCTCTAACTGTTACGACTGATGATGATGTTGATATTGAAGTTACTGCAGCACAATTTCTACAGAAGGTGAAGCTTATAGTAAGCATCCACGAAAATGTTTTGCTCAATGTGGAACAGGCCCAGAAGAAACAAAAGAAGACCTATGGTGGCAGAAAAGGTAAGCATACTTTTGAAGGTCTTGTTGCAAGTGAAACGATGGTCAAAATGAAGAAACCAGGAAGGAAGAGAGCCTTGGTTGCAAGCTGGGAAGGTCCATATCAATTCATTGGGCACGCAGATGGGAAGGGGAACTTTGATTTTAAATAGGGTAGTCGAATGTGCATCGTCCAGGATGCAGATGGACACCAATGGGAAAGGCCTCGTAGAGATCTTCAGATCTATCACGTTCTGCAAGAGTAGATGAAGTTGAGGGACTCAACTTTTTAAAGAACAAAGGGGTTACATATGTGACCGGACAATAGGTCACTAATGCTAGTGTGAACATGACCTGTTGGTTGAGTTAATTTTGTAGCTGTCAGTGTTTCTGGCTGCGCGAATCTCTCCATTATTGATGCAAAGAATGCATGGTGGCTGCTTTTGGATACGATGTGAAATCGAATCACGCGCGAGTGAGGTAGCGCGGATTATGATGGAGTGGAGCTACATTAATGAAGGGAGTGGATGGAACGTTGGTGGAAGGAGAAGAGGCAAGATAGAAGGCCAAAAAGGATCGGAGGAAATTTTTGGAGACTTAGTGGGTTGAGGACGAGAATGTAATTCAGATCGTGGTATATGAGTATAGAGATGCACGACTAGATAATCGAGAAGGTTTTCTAGCTTTGGCTGGTTGTTGAAAATTCTCCGCTGCGCCAACAACTTAGCTGGACAGCCATGAATGATTTGTAGGAATAGCTGAGAAGGGATGGAGCCAAGTTCTTTTGTCTTTGATGAATGCACTGCAGCAAGTATGCTTGTACTCTCTGGACTTTATGAATGAAGATGAAAGCTTCAGATTTGATGATCAGAATCTGTTGGTTTTGTAAGCATAAGTGGCGTTTGTGTGAAGATCAGCAGGTGTAGGAGAGAAAAGATCAGAAGGTGTTGCTTGGTGTCAGAATCGCAGAAAACTCAATTTTGTGTAGGTGCATCAGATCGTCCGGTTTGTTGTTTGGTCTTACACCCTCTCTGTTTGGTTACATCATGTCCATACCAACACATGTGTTTGTGACTTTTTTACAACTATTGTTTCAATCGTCCTCCATGGCACATGGTAAAAATGACTTGTAGTTACATATTCAACTACAAAATGGCTTTAAGTTGTAGATATAACTATGATTTGTGACTATTATTAGTTTGGATGAAAATGAAGATGAAAAGTGCTTTCATATTATCCACAATTGATGGTGTCCAAAAATAGATGAAAACTAAGTTGTTTTTGTGATTAATAATGTGGTTCATAGGTGAATAGACAATAAATGACATCTTATTCACTTGAATTATGACTATATATATCATAGCTGCAAATGTACATGTGCTAATAGCAAGTTAGTGCATGCAACATGTTATGTTAGCTTACACATAAATGAAGACTAAGTAGCCCTTAGGTACCCTAAGTAATCTAAGTAGGGTGACAACACACTATAGGGGACCACTTTAAGCAAGAAAATGTACTATTTTTTGGTATTTTTGTATTATTTTGGGGGAAATTTTTCTTTGATTTCATTTAGCATTTTGCTAAACATATAAAATGGATTTTGATACAAAGGCCTCCAACATAATTCTTGTCATCTTTCAAATGAAAATAAATTTTCAACAAAATGTTTTTTTTCAACACACTTATGTTCATTTGAATGAAAAACTTGTCCAAATGTTTTTTGTGAAATCACATGAGTCAAACTTTTCAATTGAAATTGAAATTGTATAATCAATTCATACTCAATATATGACCAAATACTTCATCAAGTTTTGCAATTATTTGAATAATTTTAAAAGTATATTTCCACTTTGTAGTAGATTGTGACAACATATATTTTCTCACAAATATACTCTTTAATCAATCAATATGTATTAAAAAATGTAATTTCTTTTAACAATTTCATTACTTGGCAATTGAACTACTTTATTTTGAGTATAATTTATGAAAACCTCTTTTAATATTAGCTTGGTGGAAGTTGAAAGTTGCATAGTTTTGAAATACAATATTTGTGACAACATTTTTGGGCCACCATAATGTGTTTTTCACCAAGCAACCTTTACATACCCCAAATAGTTTAAGTAGCCCCCAAGTATGCCCCTAGGTACCTTAAGTAATTTAGGCAAGCCTTAGGTAGTTTATGTAGCCTAGGTAGTTTACATAGCCTTTTAAGTAGACCCATAAATACCTTAGTTAATCTAAACAACTCCCACATGCAACCCCTAAGTACTATAGTTACCCTAATTAGTCGAAACAACCCTTAAGTAACCTTTAAATAGCATATGTAATTTAGACTTCTTGTAAATAAATTAAATAATTTCTAAGTACACCCCTAGGCCACTTTAAAAACCCTTTGGTAATCCTTAAGTACCCTAGCACCCCTAGGTAGCTTAGGTAACTTTAATAGCCTTTCGTAGCCCCTAGGTAACTTAAATAACCTCAATAGCCTTTTGTAGCCCCTAGGTAGTTTAACAACCTTAGGTAACCTAGGTAGCATAGGTTAGGTAGTTTAAATGCCTAGTTTAAAATAAGGTGTCTATCTTAAGTCACTTCGGTTTTTTAGTCCATGTTTTTAACCTATATAAACTAACCTAGGTAAGCCATATGGTGCCATTTGTTCAACTTGGAGGTTACCATGTGTCAACATTTCAATTGTCAAAAGACTTAGGTATCTCCACATTTTAGTCATAAAACTAATCACAAATGGTTGTGCCACATAAGCCTATGTGAGTACAAATTTTAATCATAAAATCCAATTTTAAATGACCATGCCATGTTGGTTGAATGTTAATGGATGAAAAGTTTGTGTTGGTTACAACTTCACTATGTGCCACATCATGTCTTTTGTGACTTGTCAAAGGCAACTAGAGAAATTTGTAATCACATGTGGCATTTACAACTAAAAAAACCAATTGTTAATATGCAAATCCCTTGTAATGAATAGAATTTGCAAAAAAATTGAAACATAGAAATTACACATAAATAATATTTTATCTTGATACATGTATATATGGTAGGTAGATGGGGTGAAAGCACATTAAGCCCCCCCCAAATTGTAGCCATATATGTATATCTTTCTTCAATTAATTTTTTTGGTAATGTATGGACATCATATCTTAGATTATTTTTGCTTGTTTTAAGTATATTTGATTAGCTTTTAGACTTCATCTAATCAATTTTTTTGAAAAATCCAACAAACAAATTGAAGAAATTGAACATATCCAGAAGGTGCAAATTCTTTTAAAGTGTACCAAATCTTGTCATACCATCACCCTTTTTTGTCTTTTTAACCTAGTCTTTTTATACCATGTAAAGACACATTTATGGATGACCATGATGGAATCTAAAATTGTAATAATCTAAAATATAATCCTTCTAAAATTTTTGACAACTTTTGATTCATTATTTTTTATGGGATCAAAATACAAGGTTAAAAAAAATTGCAATAAGGACTAAGCCTTTTTTGTCGTGTGGTACGCCTTAAAGGCCTTAAAATATATTCATGACAAAATAATACCTATCACAGAATTTGAAATTTTGAATATATATTTCAAAACTAAGGTTGTGGATGGAATTTTTGGCTCAATTGTTTTGTCACATATGATATTGATATACATTAGTTAAATATATGACAATTTAAACTTTTTAAATTTTTGGATGAAATTTCGTTCAAAGAATGTGTTTTTTTGCATTTGTTTAATAATGAATGCATAATAATAATTTATTTTTAGGAAAAAACCATTACCATATGAAAAAGGAGGAGATTTTATAAATGGGCATTGCATTATTTTTTCAATTTTCTTTTATTTGGTAATGTTTCATGAATCATAAACGTGAAGCCCTATGGCTGCTAAAAAATTGTAAGTTATATATTTTATGTACATTGATTTTATCCAATCTTACTCATCTAACCGTTGGATCAAAATTAATTTTGACTCAAAATGAGCTTTGAATTCAAAAATGTTGTTGTGCAAATTCTAAAACTTTTTACTTGTGTTTAGGATAACCAAAGGATGCCATCAAGATTTTAATTTACTATGTACTATAATACTTATTATACATCACCTTTTTTGAACAAAAGCGGCTCACCCTTAGTGTGTTTTCACCCATGGAGAACAATCATACCTCTTGTTTTCCAAACATTTTCATGGGCAACTTATATCCCATTGATTATGTAGTTGTTCCAATGTAAGAAAAAAAAGGTAAAGGTATGAAGGTGGGTATGAACAAACTTTAATCTTCATGTTCCAATGTTGAGGCTCAAGCCATGAAATTACACCAACCAAATTGGGAGCAAGGCAATAATCTACCTCTTGTCAAAGCTAAGAAGGAGTAACATGTTACAAATCTTAATAAAGTTGATGGATGAAACTAGTTTGAAAAGGCAATTACAAAATGGAAGAATCTATTTTAATGTGCAAGTGATGATTTTACGTTCAATTGATCACCTTAAAAATGACCCAACTTGCGAAAACAAATGGAGCTCTATATATCATGATATTTCAAAAAGACTTATGATTACATGGTAAACATCAAACACAACAAAAACTATTGGTCCATAAACATTATAAATATAACTTCTACGAATTTTGCAAGCTTTGGGGGAGGCTTTTATAACATGAATGCAAGATTTACTGGCACAAGGCCTATATTCAACCCACTTCACATTTTAAAAATTATGGATGATGCAAATTGTGCATTTATAGGTCATCTAGGCTCACCTTCAATGAAGCCATATATGAAACTTGAATGACAATTCAAAAGACCCAACTAATTTAAACTAGATGGAAATTTTTAATAAGACAAAACATTTAGTGCAAAGAAAATTTAGTTCAACCACCACTAACTACATTTTTCCCCTTGTGCAACCATGAATTTTGAATAAAAGCAAAATACAATGGTTTTTTTAGATTCCTAATGCACATTCTTCTAGGTTTGACAAATCTTATTACATCATTCCCCAAATGAAACATGAAAAAGATAACAAAAATATTCAAGTTATTAAAGTTCATTAAGAATTAATCTACCAACACCAAATCTTGTCAACAATGTTAAAGCACAATTTCACAAAACATGAAGTATTCAATCTATTGGAAGTATTAAGGTGAAGAGGACTTATTATTTTGTTTTAAAACCATGGTTGAAATGAAATATAAGGGGACTAAGATGTTGATGCAATCTTTTGATTGCATCAATGCCAAAAGTTTGGTGTTGGAGGAGAACCAAAATACAAACCCAAGAAAATATTCTTAAAAAACGACATCAACATTTCAAAACAAACATGATTTGAACCCTCAACAATTTGATTAGAAACTTAATAAGGACATGGTAAATCCGCTAAGCTACTACCAACAACAATGAAAACATTACAAATGTTATAGTTCAACAACAATATGAGAAATCATGTTCATAACAACTAAACTACCCTACAACTGGAGTGCCAAAACAACTATATATAGAACTACGTTACAATTGTCCCATGGAAATACAAGGAATTAATAAATAAAATGCCAAGGTAGAAATCAAAGAGTTGTACTATAATTGCAAATTAGTTACAAAATGGACATCTATAAATGTACACACCATAGACATAATTGTAATTGACCATGTTTGACTTTGTAGCAATTTGCACTTTAGTAGCATGTGGCGACTACATTACAACTAAAGAAAATGTAATACCCATAACAATTACTTTACAAGTAATGTACAACCTTGATCATGCCACATGTATGCATTTTCACTACCCATTAGATTTGGCACTTTCAACTTGTTTGTAACTAATTATCAACTATGATTCCCATTGATACAACTAATTGTGCCATTATGTTGTCATTATATAAGTATTTTTTTTCATTATTTTAAATTATTCTTCAACTATTTTATTACTAGTTTTCCACTACATTGCAATTCACAACATATCACCCTATAAACATGTTAAACCATAGAATTCATTGAACATACAAGTCTACTTTTAAAATGAAATTAAAAGTAATGTGTATATTGTATTACAACTTCAATTAAAGTGTACATATGAATTTTCCTTTATATACCTTGATGTCTTATACCCTAAACATTTAATTGCTTCATTGACAAGGGCCAATTTGTCACGATCCTTACGTTAAGTTTGCAACCAAAGCAAGGGCATGGAAAGGTGTGTGCCAAGAGTGCAACTTGGGAGTCACATTCACATTTTCGAAAGTGTGGGAGAGCGTGAAAGAATGAACCCACACACTCCCAAGTGGACTTCCACTTTGGGAGTTAAAGTCTTAATGGATTCTCAAATCTTCAAAAAACGGTTTGAAGGGTCAAAACTCATTAGATTAAGGACTTCTTTATACTACTGGAAAGCTCTTAAAATGTAGATGTCTAAAATGGGCTTATATTATCCATTGAATACTTATGACACAAGTGATGGTTGAAAGAAAAGTCAAAAATTTAAAGTGTCAATTTGATTTCCGACCATTAAAAGTTGGGAATCGCTTTGAGTATGTGAGTGTAGGAAGAATTTCACATATTGTTGGAAAGATCTCAATGAGGACTATAACTTTGTTTAAACCTCACCTCAATCAAAGGTCTGCATAAAAAGTTATGGGCATCCAAAAAGGTGAAAGTTCCAATTTAAAAAAAAACATCATTTGGGTGTAGCTTTTACGGCAAGCCATAAAGAATACTATAAGGGGGAAGGTGGTGGCTCCCCCCAAGTCCGGGCCATGGTGAATCTTATGAATCCGTGTATGCCCATGGTTCGTTTGTGCACCAAAAATGTTCCAACTATGCACTAACCAATTTGTTGTTTAATCTATGCAGATTGATATGAATAATCAACATGCTTGTCATTTGTCCTAGTCTTCATCTTGAAGCTCCAGCACGCCTTTTTTACCTTAAAAGTGTTATGAACTAAAACACATGCCCCAACTCTTTCTCCTTTCATTATTTTCATTTTGGGACTTGCATTTGCATCTTTCTTAGAGTTTGGGGGGCATCACAAATCCTTCAAACCAATCATGTGCCTATGCCTATAATTATTAAAAAAAATCAAAATGAATTGCAAAAAATAGTTTTTTTTCATTTTAACAATTAACATAGAGTAAACATGTAAACCAAAGTAACCAAATTAACCAATTCAACCACATGATCATTATGAACAACTAGTATGCAACTAGATTTCAACTTGGAATCTGAAATTTGAAAATATGAAATTTGTGTAAAAAACCTTTAACCAAATGACACATGGTAATAAAATTTTAAAAATTCCCTCTTTTCATTAATGACCTCATGCATTTACGCCTATTTTCAAAAAACTTAAAATGAATTAAAAAATAAAAGGTTTTGGTGATGCAATTATCATATCTTGTGCTACATAATTAAGGTTTTTGTTTTTCCAAATTAGAAGTAAAGTTAAAAGGTTTTTACAAGTTTTTTGTTTATTTAGAAAACTTGAAGGTTGAAGGTTCTTCTTCTTGTTCTTGGAAGTTGAAGGTTCATGATTTATGTTTCATAAGATATTTATTTATATATATTAAAAAATGGTGTGAAAAAAAATTCATTTTCTTTCAAAGTTGACTTGTAAAAGTAATTTATAATGATGAAGGATTTGTGAAAGGTGGACTGTTTTTTATGAAAATCATGTTTTGTTTATGTGTTTCAACATTTGGATTTTTGAGATGGAAGATGGAATTGAAATAAAACTAGTTTATTCAAACACACATGTTATTTTTGTGCATTTATGATGACTTTTGTTGTTCTTGTGTTATAAGGTTGAACTTTGATAATGTTTAAATCCATCAAAATCAAAGTTGTGCATATAATGTAAAGGTTTTCAAAAATAAAATGTTGTTTTTGTTTGAAAATATATAGTTTTGCATATAAGAACATGCACATGTAATGTTGTATAATTTGGTTAGGTTGCTAATAACTATGTCATCAAATGTGTTGTTGTTTGTTGTGTAATAATCTAAACCAACACATGCAAAAAGACAGATTCCAAAAGAACAAAGGTGACAACAATAGACCAAATATGGTGAACTATAACCTCCATACTCCAAGTATGTGATACATTTTATTTTGAAAACCCACCATTGCATCGAAGTGTAGTTGATTGTAGTTTAGTTTATATCAATGTTATGTATGTTGCATTTTAATGATAAATAAATAATGTTAATGGAAATGCAGTTGTAAGTTAGTTTTATTTAAATTAAAAGGATTAACATTTATATACCTTTTGCACTTACAATGTTATGTAAATGTTATTGATCTCATTGCACATGTGAAGTTGAATATCATAATATGGAAAATTTCGAGACAAGGTGGAATGAAGAAATTATGGCTCAAACTCCATTTCAACAAAACTAAATAAAACATTAATTCATAAAAACATAGTGTTTTAGATGACAATATTTGATTGTTGTGGTTCATCATCTTTATGAGGGCCTTTTGTTTAGGTAAAAGATAATTGTAGTTATAAATAATTTGGGCAATATATTTAGATTTATAGTATTCAATAAAAAAAAATTAAATGTTTTTGTAATGCATTTTCCAACCTTGAATGCCAATGCATACAATTTCAAATCAATTTCATGTTTATAAATAGTGATGGAATGTAATTATACACTATTTATCATAATGTGATAATGACAATGATAATGTGTATGCAAAATCTACTCATTTGTACTATAAGTTGTGATTTAGTCATTTAATACTACTAAAATCAACTGCCATACAACTACTTTGGAGGCCATAACTAAACACCTAACTACAAAGGACAATAATAGACTTTGTTTATTAATGGATGAATAAAAAATCACACAAGCATTAGGCTTGTAAATGGATCAATGAAAAATCATGCAACATTAGGTTTTTTGATCAATGAATAAAAATCAAACAAGCATTACGTTTATCAATAGATGAACCTACCTAATAGTTATTCCATAGTAATCATTTAGTTGCCATTTGCAAATTGGGTATATTGCAAGTACACAAAGTACTACCATGTGCCAATGTGAATTGTCCTATAGTTGCCAATTAATTGTAGTTATTAATGTGTTTCCACCACACCTTCAGTTCCAAAGAGTTGCAACAAAAATTAACAAAGTTCATCATTGATGGATGGATGAAAAGCAACATCAACATGATGTTACAATAATAATTACAAATTGGTTGAATTGGAGTTGCATAATAGTTGTTCCTACATAATTGCAATTGAGTTGCATAAATTACATATGTATACAATTCCACATATGGTGAATTGTGTTTGTTACAATTCATTCAACTTGTCTAATAACACCCATGCTGTAAAAATTGAGTTGCAATGATGTTGCAAGTGGTCAATATTGGTCAATATACCCACCTACTAGGTATTACATCCTACCCTAAGTACTTAATAGGTTTAATAATCACCTAATTATTAGGTAGAGGTTTTACTTATAATTAGGTATTAACTTTGTACCTACAAGGTAGTAGGTATCACTTATTAAATATTATGCCCCACCTTAGGTATATATTATCTACTATCTAATATAGTTACTAAGAACTACAACCTAACCTAGGTACATACTAAGTACTACATATTATGGATTTATTATGTAGGTAGGTTATAAAGGTAGGTAGATAGGTAACGTACCTAACCTAATGTAACTATTTTGGTTGCCTATGTGATTAATCATCTATACAATGTTGTAAAAAATACAAAAATCTTATGAAAAATCACCTAATGGAAAGATTCAAAGCAAGTTATAATCACAACCTAGTTGTATAATAGACCAAAACCCATCCAATTTTTTTAAATAGTTTCAAAAATGACTATTCATAATGGTTCGTGACTTTTAGATGACTTTTATTTTTAGTTGCAAGTGAGGTGAATGCAAACAACAAGATTTCTAGTAGTGTTACTCTTTAATTTTTAGTGTTCTACTTTAAATATGAAACAAATTGTGATTGTTAGTAATGTTAAAAAAAAACACTTTAACATTTGGAAATTCTCAACCATTTACCTTCCAAATATTCAATGAGAGTGAAATCACGATAAAAAAAACAAGGGCGCCAAGGTGAAAGTCCTTTTCCAAAGACTACAGATGAAAAATGTCAATTTTATGTTGGTTTATAACTTAAAATTTTGTATTTCAGATACCCCATTTAACATTACATTTTAGATATAAATATATTTTGACTACAAATTGTTTTTATATCATGTATATTATGCATTCATGCCCCCTATCACATATATATGAATAACTTTTGGTATAACCACATTTTCAAAATCCATAGTTTTCAAGGTCAAAGGCACTTTTGAACCAATTGTGTTCAAATGGGTTATAAAAAGAAATTTCATTAGTTCAAGTCCTTTTGCACTTCTAATCATCAATGTTAAAATCCTCTCCAATTTTCAAAAGGAATGGTGCACATTTGGTAGAAAAAAAAAATGTTTGAAAAAAACAAGGACTATCCACTCTTAAGGTTTGAATGATTTGAACATGCAAAAACATTTTTGATTTGTGTCAAGCTTTGAGAATGTAACTTTGCAATCAATGGAAAATATTCCAAAACATTATAAGAATCCAAACTATTATGATTCCCTTGTAATGTTTCAAACATACAAAAATGTAGTTTTAAAGAAAGTCCACTCATTTGGGTGGCTCCTTTGACTATAATTTTACTTTTGAGGGAAAAAAAAAAAACCATGTGTTATTCAACTTCACCCTATGGCCTAAACCTTACAACAACAAAAAAGTTTGACAAATAATAATCATGAAAATCTAGTTACAATGAACAAAAGTTTTGTGAGGTGTGGATGAGCTCAAATGAGCCAAAATTGATGTTAAAATGTCAATTTTTTTGCAATTCTTATTACATTTGTTTACGTGGTGCCACTTTAATGGCATGTGAATCATGGAAAGTTGTGCTTATTGAATAATATGGATATTGAAAAATCTAAAATGAATCAAAAAGATTTCCAATATCAAAGTTTGGTTTGAACAAAGGATGTTTAACAACTTCATTTAGTAACATTACTTTCATAAAGGGCCTTTTGATTTTCATAATACAATTTATTCACTATGAAAAGAATGGGTGTTTTGCAACTAGCATTGTAATTCAATTTTTGAGTTACAAAGGACACTTGCAACTCATTGTATTTATACGTTGTGAGTTCTAATGGACAAGTTGCATGAGTTGCAAAGTTGCAATGCACCATATATACGATGCAACTCATTGCAACTCAATTGCAATTCAATCAAAACAACTCATTTTCAACTATTATTCAACTCCATTATAACTACACCCATGATGTCATGTTAACGTCATTAATTGTCATCAATATATTAAAATCTAACACATGGCATTATGAAGATTTTTTGACATAAAAAATTTCAAAATAATGATCTCCATTGTCCATTATGATTGTTAATGATAGTCCAATATTACGACATGTGGCACAATACTATGTTATGATATGTACATAATGTATTCATAGTAACATTTTAGTAGTGGCACACTAATGACCATACTAATCGTATCAATGGGAATCATAGTCGAAAAGTACTATGAATACATTATGTACATATCATAAAAATTTAGAATCAATCCAATGGGTGAAAAATATGTATAAAAGTTTTTAAACCTCTTGTAACCACTATTTAAAAGTTACATAAAAGTAGCTTAAAAATAATTTGACACTAAAAGCACAATTTGAAAATAATTTTTAATGACATATTAAAATATATATATATATTCTAAGAATAAAGTAATGGTTAAAAGGGGCACATGTGGTTCCTAATAGTGTGGTTGGACCCATATATGTTATTTAAAGAAAATTTGTAGTTTATAATATATAAATTTAAACTTCAAAATGTTAACATGTTTTGGTATGATTTGAAATTATGACAAATTTTCAAAACAAAACACAAAATCTAGCAAAATTTGTGCACTTTCAAAAATTCGTATTTTTATAAATAGATTTTAAACAAACATATGACATATTGGGGCAAATATAAATACAATAAATAAAAAGGCTTCAAAATATTTCATTTGAAAATTCTTCTTTATGAAAACATTTTTTTTTGGCAAAAGGACCCCAAAAAGGACAATAGTCCTAAATGCAAAGTAAACACATTGGCTTGTTATCTGTCATTTGAACCCTATGGTAGCTTCAACAACATTTGGGTTTGTGTGGTAAAAGTTTAAATCCATAAAGAGAAAATGAATTGGTGCACTAAACACATGATCAACAATTTGGAATAACAACATAAACCCCATCATGGACAACATTATTTCATGTGTTTTGTCCATGGAAACAAAGCAAGAAAACATGAAAAAATATCTTGTTTCAAATGACAATTGATTAGTGATGAAAGGTATCAATGATGGAATGGTGATGAATGCACCAAAAAACAACACAAAACAAAATGAATGCAAATTAAAAGGCATTTCAAAAAAGAAATACCCTTTACACAAAAATAAAAATAGTGCATTTGAATAAACAAACATAATTTTACAATGTGGACAACGACGATGATGAATTTTGGTGAAAAACAACTTGCACAAATCAAAAATCAAAAGTTGAATTGCACACTTACTATTAGCAAAAAAGTAGAGTTTAAATACATGAGATAGAACAAACCATCAAGATAACAACCAACAGCATAAACAAGAATGTAGAAAAGGAGAATCCACAACATGAAGATGAAAAACAAAATAAGAATGCAAAAAATGAAGCATGAAGCAAAATTAAATAGGTCAATGATGACAACAAAACTCAAAACGAAGCACAAAGCAAAAACAAATAGGGCAACGATGATGACAAAACTCAAAAAATTCATAGTGCAAAGGGTGAAAAAAAAACGATGTGGTGATGATGACAAAATTTGAAAAAACGAAAAGCAAATAAGGTGACAATGATGACTAAATTCGAATCAAAGAAGTAAAATGTGTCCAACAAACATGAACAAGGTGACAATGATGACAAAACTCAAAGAAAAGCAAAATGTGAAAAAAGAGAAATAAGATGACAAGGATGATGAATCCTCAACAGAAGCTAAGGGTGAAACAATAAAAATGTAGAAGACAAGAAAGCACAAAGAAAACAATGTGCAAAAGATGAAGTTAGAGTTGTCAAAATGAAATCACAATGTGACATTGATGATGAAGGAGCTTAGCAAGAGGGAATGCTAAAATTTAAAAAAATAAAAATAAAAATAAACTTTCATCACAATGGTGTAAATCCATCACTATAGAAATACATAACTAAACCTCTTAAAACTCTAACAGTACCTAGGTGCGAATTCACAGCAAAAAAAGCTAGCTAGCATCCAGGTTAGTGCTAACCAACATAGGCTACACAATTTTGTTCAATGCTTGACAGGTGTTAGCCTACTGAACACGAGGGGTTCAAAGGGTCTCTTTCCATTAAGCTGCTGTGATTACAGTTGCATACAGTGTGGTGTGCTGTGATCACAGCAGCGAGTTTAGTGGAAAGATCCTAACTGTAAGTGTGATCGCAGCTTTATGTATGCTGCAAGACAAGTCAAATTGGCAGAGAGAAAAACCGCATAACCCTTTGCCTGCATGGGCGCAAGCAGGAAGGAAACACATCTCACCTGGACAGACTGATCACAATCTAAGTATGAAATTGTTTGATGATGCACCGGTAGATAGAGTAGGTGATATCTAGTGAATGACCTTGGCAGAACGGCATAAAATCAGACCTTGACAGCATATTCTCCAGTGAAGAAGCTGGACACACAAATTATATTGAACAATAAAGAGATGGTACGTCTTTGCAACCACATCTAGTAGCAGCACCACACAGCTTAGATCATCCCAAGGTACAACTCTAGATTGTGGAAACAACTTAGATATGGTTTACGACGTGAGGCTCGTACTTTCTTTTTTTCCTGTGAATCTCCAAAATGCAGAGCATGTTTTGATTTTCATGGCCATCAAGGCCTAGGAGTTAAAGTTAGTGAGACAAGGTAGCTGGGCCTTCAGCTTGAAACAGGTGTGAAGACACCTACTTAATTAGGCAGATATCCCTTTACCATACTCATGAAGAATTTGAAGAATTTTTTTGTCTTTTGAGATTTGGGTGTGTGCTTATTATTCCTTTGAACCTGCCTGGAGCTCCATCAGCCTGTGTTCACATAGTGTAATGCAGTCATCAGGTTGGCAAAGTAACTTACTCTGACGAAATTTGTAGTGTATGTTTGGAGGGCACCTTACATCCATGAATTTCCCTCCTAAAAATTGTTGGGAGGGATATTATGCCTACTCCTCAAGGGTGGGACGGAAATTATGCCTACTTATAGGTGTAAGAACACTCGCACTATTGAGGAGCAGGCATAAGAACCCTCCTATGCATATGCTTCACTATCTACATAGGTTTGGTTCATAATAAATTTTGCCCATGGGTGGGGGACATTCCCCAGATGCAGGGGCTAGACTTGACTATCGCCTCATCCCAGGCCCCTTATTTTGAGAATGTCCCCCACCCTAGTACTTTACCCTACACTTAACACCCTTCATTTTGTCAAAAATTCATGAAGTGGGTAATGGACCCACAGGTGGGGAGGCTACCTTGCTCCTTCACAAGGTTCACACCAGTGTTGGCCAGTTATTTAATTTTTATGAAAGAACTGGCTCTAAAAACTAAATTTGAACTATCTGTGTTGATTTTGGTTCTAGTTCCACACATAAATGCAATTCAAAATTCAGCTCCAGGTTAGATAATCTGAAACTGGTTTTTATAAAGGGTAAGGACCCCACCATTGAGGGCATGTTCTGGTTGTAAGCTCCCTATAGTTTCAACAACCAGTTACAATCTATTTACTTGCAAACCACTCTCTTTCCTTTCCACCAAAAACTTGGGATTCAGTAAAAGTAGTCAAGATGCTAAGCACAACAACAAAGACACATCAGTAATAAATATTGCCTTCAACAACATGAAATACAACCATAAACCCAAAAGATGACCCATGTCCCATGAGATGCATCCATAGCGCAATAATGAATCCCTTGTCATAAGTTATAACGGTTTTAGCACAATCATGCAATACATAATTATCCACACCATACTCATAGTTAATTATATAGAGAATTTATATTTGATGAAATCTTCTTACAACATCTTACAATTTTTCCAATTTTGTGGTCTCAAAAGTTTCCCAAAATTAATTATCAATAGCCTACTTCCATCTACCATAACACTGCAAGTTTTTCTATTTAAAAAAAATTAGATCAGAGCAAAACATCTGACCAACCTAAACATCTTGTCCCACAACCAACAAGGGGTCTGTTACACTGTGGCCTTGCCATTTACATTAAAAAGTATCTGAATGCAAAAGAAGAATTATGGAAATTCAAATATTTCACCATGCAAAAATATAATCTTCAAAAAAGTCCTCTAAAAGAAACCAAAATCCTTCAAGATATTAGAACTCTATAACTAATCTCAAGATTCAACACAAGCCAAAATATCATCTTTCAAAAATCCTCATATAAAAATAGGCCTACTACCTAGGAGCCAAAATCTCTTAAGCTACTATACTCTAGAATGAATCTAAACACAAATATCCTTGCCTTGGTAGGCAAAGCCAACAAACTAACACCCTGGACAAAGCTCATGAGGGGCTTAGTAACCCAATGGTTGGGACAATGAATGGTTTTTCACAAGTAGTGTTCCATTCTCAGCAAATATCAATAAAAATTTTCCAATTTTTGGTTGGACCTTTGTGAATTATTTTGTGTTGAACATAAGTTGAAGGGTATGGTGATCACAGATTTACAAGTTGGCCATTTCTGGAGATGAGGAACACGAAAGCTCTTCCATCTTTCAAGAAGTATAATTTTTTAGCATTTGTTGGTTCATTTTGGGAAGGTGACAATACTTATGGGATGTTCCAAAGTTTGTAGTAATGTGTTGGAAGTTGGAGTCTATTAACTTACTTGTAACAGAATCTCGGAGAGATCAAAGGATGCCTTGGCACGGAAGTCTGGCAAGCATTGATATGTGCAACAAAGTTCAATGGTACATCAGACTCAATGTTGCTGAAGGACAAGGTGCAAAACCTGCCCCCTCCTTTTTTTTAAAAAATTTAAATTTTTATTTATTTACTGGACTTTATGATTATTTTAATTATGCTTGATTTAAATTGATTTTCTCAATGAAGAGGAAATGTGGTACACAAGTATAGGACTCATTGCTTGACTAGAAGGATGGAGGTTTAGACCTGATGGAAACATCTTTATCATTTATGCATCAAGTTTTCCTAGCAATCAATTTCATGACATGTCACCTAGTGTAAAATGCTTTTGAAAATTCGGAAAATGTGACAATTTGCGAAATTGAGTTAGTTGAGAAAGTTAAGTTAAACAATAGATGGACCAAGAAAGTTGGATCAAATTAACACTTAGACCATACATGAATTCAGAGAAATCAGGAAAATTAAGGTTCCATTTTTCATCAATTGCTCAACTTTCTTCAAATCACATCCTTGAGTTCATCCATGATCCCACTTCCCCCAAGTTCACCACTCATTTATTTCAAATTTATCCATTGTCTAACTTCCTTGTGAAATTGAGTCAATTGTCAAAACTATACATTTTTTATTGATTAGAGTTATTCTTAAAATAATGTTATCTTTGGACCTCTCTTTCATTTGAAATATTTGAAATGTTTGTTATTTGCACACAAAAAAAAAGTGAACTTAAGACAAAGAGGAACCATTTTCTCCTAAAGGAATATAAAGAGTAATAATTTCTTCATGAAAAAGCATTTATTATATAACATTCAGAACCACGATCAAAAGAAAACGGAAGGAAAATCAAAATTCAGGTTGAAACTCATTTTACCACCAACCTAAGAAGAGAAAAAGGAGTGGTAAACCAAATTTATTATCAATGTACTTTTAGTTGTGGATCTTAGTCCCCCCTAATGAAAAAATTGTTGCTTTTCACTTTTTCTTTTTCTTGCAAGGAGGAAGCTGAGCATCCCCACCAAACATGGGTCCTAGCTTGGAGATTAGACGGATGAAAAACAGACCAGGATTTGCACCTGGGCCATCCCTTTTTAGAATGTTACTAATGCTCACTTTAGATGGGGTCCAGGTTCCAAAGTCCTAGGAACCAATTTAGACTCCTTTGAAGCAAACTGAACCATTGAGTTGGACCCCTGGCTTGAACCCTGGCTTGGATCTTGGTTCTTCAAATCATGAGCTTTCCTTTTTAGCTCTTTTCTTGAGTTCGAACCAATTGATTTTCCCTCCAAAATGGTGACATGTAGGTTTAGCTTCAATTTGCCACTTTTTGATCTTGGACCCTTGTCTAAAGGTCATGAATTTATGGCTCTCATTCAAGGGGATTGTTTTATTTCATTGGACCTTGGACCTCATCTAAAGTGGTCCTAATTCGATAATTAAACATTTAATGCATAATTACCAAAGCAAGGGCTTGCAAGAGGGCGAGACAAGAGGCAAATCCGGGATGCACATCTTATACTCCTGAGAGTGCAAGAGAGTGTGAGAGAATGAACCCTCACATTCCCAATGCAACTCCCACTTGGGGAGTTGGAGTCCCGAAAGATTCCTGAATCTTCAGGGAGTGATTGCAAGGGTCAAAACCCATCGATTTGAAGAGTTTTTTATATCATTGGAAAGTTATTGAAACGTAGATGTTTAAAATGCACTCGTATCACTCATTTAGACATCTAAAACACAAGTTATGGCCAAAAGAAAGGTCGGGAATCAAATTGACAATTTGATTCCCGACCACTAAAAGTCGGTAATCAACCCGATTTCCTTGCATGCAGGTGATGTGTGACATATCGTTGGAAAGCTCTCAACAAGGGTTACAACTTTGTTTCAGAACTCATCATGATCAAAGGTCTGCACACAAAATTATGGGGCTCCAAAGTCACGGGAGTCCCGACTTTGGCTAATGCGCTCCCAAGTTCCTAATTAGACCCAAGATGGGCCTAAATTTCTCAAACAACGAAATTATGAAGAACTTGGGGCACGCTCCCAGCTCTTAGCACTAGAAGGGGTAGAGGGGCGTGCTAAAGCTCCGGGATGGGACTAAGAAGAGTGACAAGCTTTAATTACTTACTTGAACCTACATCAAACCAACCAACAAGTTGGTCAGTTCACTTTCTAGAGCACCTTTAGTGCTAAGACAAGCCACGGGCAACTCTAGATTCACAATACTCATTAAGGCCCAAACTCGGGGGAAGCCACCACCTTCCCCCATATAGTATTCTCTGCACCTCTTTGTGGCACCCACATCCGAATGGTTTTTTGTCCCAGGACTCCTAAGGAGGAGTCCCAAAATTGTCCCGGTTTGGACTCCTAGGATTTGCGAGGTCATAACTCTTTGCTCAAACCTCCGATTAAAATGAGGTCTCAAGCAAACTTGTAGCTCTCCTCGAGAGCTTTCCAACGGTGTGTCACACTTCACTTGCACGCACCGAAGTCGAATCAATTCCTGACTTTTAATGGTCAGGAGTCAGTTTGACTCCTGGCCTTTCTTTTTGCCATAACATGTGTTATAGATGTCCAAATGGCCCATGCAAGCCCATTTTCGACATCTACATTTCAATAGCTTTTCAATGATATAAAAAACACCCCAATGCGAGGTGTTTTTGACCCCTACAATCGAACTCTGAAACTTTGGGAGTCTCGGAGGACTCCCAAGTCCCCATTTCGGGAATGTGAGTTTCATCCTCACACTCTCTCAAAGTAAAGTTGCGACATTGGCAATTTCGAGACTCCCATTTGGGAGTTCCGGGACAAAAAGCCATTTGGATGTGGGCCTCGGGGAGAGGCACAAAGTATACTATAAGGGGGAAGGTGGTGGCTTCCCCCAAGTCCGGGCCGTGGTGAGTCTTGTGAGTCCGAATTTGCCCATGGCTCGTCCTAGCACCAAAAGTGCTTCAACTATGCACTAACCAACTTGTTGTTTGGTTTGTGCAGACCCGAATGAGTGATTATGTGTTTGTCATTCTTTCAAGTCTCATCTCGGAGCTCCAACACGCCCCTCTACCCCCCGAAAATGCTACGAACCAAGGAGCGTGCCCCGATTCCTTGTTTTTCCACTGTCTTCAGTCTGGACTCACATTTGAGTCCATTAAAGAACCTAGGGGTGCCTCAAGATGCATCATAACTAATTTAATTAATTAATATGAATTGCAATAAGTACCTAAGTTCTTGCAAAAGTTTAAGCCAAAAATGGTGATGAATTGAATTCCAAATAAATGTCCTATTCAAGCAATGAAGTGGGGCAAAATGTGCATTCAAAAATATTCCTTGAAATATGTTAAGCACAAAATTAACACATCTTTAACACCTTGACGTAGGTCACCCCCCCTTACCCCCTTGGAGAATATCAAAGGGTGGAATCACAATGTATTACCCAACTTCCACTCCCTCACTCCTTGTTTTCTATCTTAATAAATCCCCAATTAATTCCAAATCAATTCTTTCCAAAAATCATTCCATAAAATTTAATCTTAATGTAATCAAAATCAAATAAATTTTATTTTTTTTAACAACTTTCTTCTTTGTTTTCTTGGTTATATCCTTTTTCCATGTTTGTTGCAAACAACAATTATACCTCTCCTTCCTTACAACTTTCTTCCTTGTTTTCTTGATTATAACCCTTTGTGTGTTGTAAACATCAATCGTACCTCTTTTTACCACTCTTTCTTTTCTTCATTTAACTAGCTACAACCTTAAACCAAGGCATACTCATGCAAACATCAACATTGAAGGATTCGAGCAAGTTTTTACACACAACCAAGTCTCACATCTTCAAGAAAAGTTATAAGGTGTTTCTTTCAATCTCAAGTCTCTTCACTTTTTTGTCTAACTAATTCTTAACATGGTTTCTATATTATCTTCTTTCACTACAAGCCTATTTTCCTACTTACACCTTTAAAACACTATGCCACACCCCAAACAATCCTTCACACTCTATCTCTAATGGGATAACCTTCCTCTCAACTCCTTGATTTTCTTGCTTTCATAAGAGGGAAAACCATTACTTTTTGTTTTTAGGCCGCACAACAACATTGTTCAGTTCTCTCTTCTTTTCTACTTCTATCTCCTTACTTCAACAACAAGTCTAGGTACCCCTTTTTTACTTTCCACCATTCTCTTATAGTCGCCATGTTCATGAAGTTCCCCGATTGAATAGCCACCAATGCCATCACTTAATAATCTTGCCTCCATTCTCCAAAGCAAATGTTGACTTGATTGTTTCTTTAAAAACTTGTTTTTTCATGATGTTGTAGCTTCCTCCCCCCTTCACCTACCTCACCCTTTCATGATGTGCCAAAATCCCCTAGATGCATGGACAACTAAGTAATATGGATTTGTAAGAAGAAATGGTCATTAAGGGAATATATTGACATTGACATGCTCTAAAACATTTACACAAGGCCGTGAAAATGTATTTGACAAATGTTTACATTGGCCTCATGTAAGTGTAAAAAAGATATATATACATTGCAACAATATAAGTGATAAAAGTTTAAATGTGTAAATGTAAATCATTTACACATACACGAGATTTTGTATATACGACTATTGACTCTTGCACACACAACATTCAATTATATACCATGTAAATAATGACTATTTCTAGTGCCTACCTTCTAACAACCCATAAGCATGTTGTTAGTATGTAGGGAGCAGAAAAAGCAACTGACCTAGGAACTAGAAACCAACATAAAACCGTTTCATGACCACTTACCATCCATCCTTCATGGTGCACTAGTGGATATTAATTCATAACATAAAATACTTGGCTAGAATTTGTAATGCATATGGAAACAGCCTTAAAACTAGGAATATAACCTCCTTGAAAAGAAGAAGCAATTTATAATTATTTGTTAGTGTAAGGTGCCTCTTGCACTTGCAAAGTAGGCATAAGATGTCTCTCACACATACAAAATAAGCATGATTGACCTCATACTGCATGTTGTTGTACGGTAAGGCCCTGCTATCAAGGATTATGCCTTGAGAGTTCAGAGCTCCCTAACAATAAGATAAGGAATGCTCAATTCCCAAGGTGTAATGCCCTGACAACAAGCCCTTACCCTGCACAAAATATATATCCAGTCCATTTGGTTGTGGAGCTAATTGTGAACACAATTGAAAAAGAAAATATAATGGAAAGTTGATGTTGGAACAAAATATATGATCACATTGGCCTAATGAAAAAAGACCTTCAGACTCCATCATGGGGACATGCTGAAAATGAGCAGTCTAGGATGGGAGGATGTTAAATAAATAATGGGTTCTTATTTCCCTGAATGCCCAATTGCCTAGCCAAGATGTGTCTGGCCATGGCCAGACACAAATTTTGAGTCTTATTATACATGCTTTGGGTGTGTCATGGATGCCAGGCATATAATGCCTGGTAGTGTATATTATAAGCCCAAGGTGTGTATAACGAGACCTAAAATTTGTGTCTGGGCATGATCCATATTTTTCTCGAAAAGATGGAGCAGGCCAAGGGCAGACAAGAAGAAAAAGAAGCAGACAATACTTTTGTATTGTCTGCAATAATGACCGATTGCTGACTTAACGTCTTCTGTATAGGACGTAATCCTTGAAATTAGGGATGTCCTGCCTGCCTAGGTGGCAGCAGCAGATTCCACATCTTTCCTTCATATGATTTGACACTTGGGCTAACCCTGATGTATTTGTGTAAGAGATAAGGGAGAGCCTAATCATTCAACCAATGAAAATAATATGCTCTGGGCCTCCTTCAATTAGGGTACTGAAAAACAGCAAATGAGTATTAACCAGTGTGAGTCACTTAAAGCTGCCATAACGCCACAAGAGTCTCTGTTGCCATTGAAAGCTCCAAGTTCCAACACAGCGATGAAACCCTGGCAAAGCAGCAAGCTTCATTAAACAAAGCAACCAGCAAAGGGGGAAAGGAAGAACAAAGAGAGAGGACCCAAGTTCGAGCCACAAGAGGAAAAACCCGAAGTGGGTCACAAAGCAGCAAAGGAACAAATCATGATCCAGAGCCCCCAGTTATTTCTTTCCATTTCTGAACTGTGACCAAAATGAGCTCTACTGTATCCAAATGAGCAAGGGGTGTGTCACACTGTGGCCTTGCCATTTACATTTAAAAGTATCTTAAGGCAAAAGAAGAATTATGGAAACTCAAAATATTTCACCACGCAAAAATATAATCTTCAAAAAACCTCTAAAAGAACCAAAATCCTTCAAGATATTATAACTCTACAACTAATCTCAAGTTTCAACACAAGTCAAAATATCATCTTTCAAAAATCCTCATATAAAAGTAGGCCTTCTACTGAGGGGCCGAAATCCCTTAAGCAACTATACTCTATAATGAATCTAAACACAATATCCTTGCCTTGGTAGGTAAGGCCAATAAAATCTGAGGCCCTAATAAGGTAGAATTCTGGTCAGTCTACAAGCAAGGTGAAACATCCCCAAGTGGAGCCCCAGTAAAACAGTAACCACCAGTGCACCAATGGATGAAACTCAAGTACCCATGTTGTGGATCATATATGCAAATCCATATATTAGCTTGTTTGTTTTTTTGGGAGTCTCATTTATATCTCCCAAACCATGGCAGCACTCTTAGTATCATTGGAAAGACCTCAATAAGCAGGGATGCACCCAAGTAGTTTTGTATTGTTTAGACTGGTGTTGAATGATTAAGTATAGATACCAGTGTTGGGCAGGTATCACAAATACCCTGGGTATCATCCAGACATCCCAATCTGATCCTTTTAGGGTATCATCATGAGTGATACCCTGACTGAAAATTGAATTATCGGTTAGAAGTGAGAACCGGATGTGAGAACTGTTTTTTAAAAAAAGAATTAAAAAAATCTGAGAATTGGGTACGGTCTGACCCCTTATTCATGTTAGGGTCTTAGGGTTTAGTCGCCATCATAAATTAATACAAGCAAGCAATGAGAAAGAAGTTATGAGCATCAAACTTAATTATGTTTCTATGCAAAATGGAACAACTTTTTATTTATTGGATCTTGTTATCATTCATGAACCATGGGTTTGAACTTTGGAAATACAGTGTTAAGTCAACCTAATTTAATTCAGGTTAAAGAAAGGACATTTTCATCACCAAACCCACATCAAAATTTGCCTATCAGGTCTAATTTGCTTTGGGAGATGGGAGATCCAAAGGAGGGCTAGTATTTGGTGGTAGGTACTTATTAATGGTAGTTCAGGTTAGATGGTAATGATGTTTGGAGAGTTTATATTAAATGATAATTTATTTTATAAATTTTTCAAAAACCTTGAACCAAAGGTCCTTTGATTTTAATTTTTTTCAAAAAGCTAGAGTTGTCGTTAAAAAGAAATCAGATCAATAATTATTTAATCTTAATCTTAATTTTTAATTTTAAACTAAAAACATAAATTAATACTCGGTTTGTGAGAACTAGCAAAGGATAACCGGTTGTTTTCAAATTTTTGAGAATTGATTTAAATTTTTTATGTTGATACCCTTGCCCGGCTTAAAAATTTTAGAATTTTTTTTTGGGAGAACCAGACCCTTTTGTAAATTACTTTGTGAAAGTTGGACCTAATGGGTATCATAAAATTGTGATACCCACCCAACACTAATAGATACCCATATACCTACCGCAACACCCTTGATCTTAACCAAAAGGTCAAGAAAGGTATCCATATACCTACCATGTAAGTGGTAAGTGTAAATGATTTACAAGATAAAATTTTTGGCATTTACAATTTAACTTGTCTAATATGTATATGTTCTTCTTTAAAACACTTATAATAACATGGAAATGTAAAAGATTTTCATTTACATTTTCAAAACCTTGTGTAAATATTTTTGGCAAAGTAAGTGTAAATGAACTAGGTTTTTGAAAAAAGAAATATTAGAGGATGCATTCAATGTCCCGTAGGTCTTATTGTATGCATCTAATTTTTTTATGACTTTTGGAATGTTTAATTTGAAAACTAATGGCAAACACACACTTTCCATCATCAAGAATTAGGTATCAAATATTATATGTCCCAAGTTTTTTTGGATGCCAACTTCCAATTATGATTGCATCATTTAGGACATGGATTTTGGACCCATGGTTTGAGTTGAATTTAATACACTAAGTTTATTTACACCATCATTTTTTATATCAAACGACCATTTTTTTTTTTCCTTCTTCATGTTGTCATATATTTTTGTATTTATTAATGAAAGTGGTGTCATAACCTTAGCCTTGGGCTCATGACCAAGGTAAGGGCTTGTAAAGGTGTGGGTCAAGAATGAAGCCTAAATCACATTTCATGCTCCCGGGAGAATAAAAGAGTGTGAGAGAATGACCCCACACACTCCCAAGTGGGCTCTCATTTTGGGAGTTGAAATCTCGATGGACTTTGGAATCTTCAAAGGGCGATTACAAGGGTCAAAATTCATTGAATTAAAGAGTTCCTTATATCATTAGAAAACTTTCGAAACTTAGATGTTTAAAATAGGTTTTCATGATCCATTTGGGTACTTAAAACATAAGTTATGGCCAAAAGAAAGGTCGCGGGTCAAATTGAGTCAAATTGTCAATTTGACTCCTGATCATTAAAAGTCAGGAATCGCCCTGATTTCCTTACGTGCAGGTGAATGCCACATACCGTTAGAAAGATTTTGACGAAAACTACAACTTTTATTTAGACCTCACCTCAATTAGAGATCTACACACAAAATTATGGGTCTCCAAAGTCACGAGAGTCCCAATTTTAGGAATTTCGAGACTCCCAACTTGGGAATCCCAGGTAAAATGACATTTGGGTGTTGGCCCCATGGCCAAGCACAAAAAATACCATAAGGGGGAAGGTGATGGCTTCCCCCAAATTTGAGCCATGGTGAATCTTGTGAATCCGTGTTTGCCCGTGGCTTGTCTGTGCATTAAAAATGCTTCAACTATGCATTAACTAACTTGTTATTTGATTTGTGCAAGTTTGTGTGAATAATTGACTTGCTTGTCACTTGTCCTACTCCCCATCCTGGAACTCTAGCATGCCTCTCTACCCCCTAAGTGTTGCGAACTAAGGAGTGTACCCCAACTCCTCATCCTTCCATTGTTTTCACTGTAGACTTGTAGTTGAGTCTATCAAGGAGCTTGGGGGTGCGTCAAGTGGCTTCAGTGAGATTTGACAACTTTTCCCCTTCAAACCTATGCATTTTACTTGATCTTTTGTGACCTAATAATTTTTAATTAAATCAACATGTGATTAATTTTTTCACTACATGCTTCAAAAAATGTATTGTATGGGGGTATTCATGAAGGAGCTTTGATTTTTTTCATCTTATTATCATTTAACATTTTAATATCCATATGTTTAAAATTTAAACATAATTTAAATTTTATTTTTGCATTAAATATTTGCATCATGCATCTATGTGATTTTTTAGTTTTAGTTGAAAACATGAAAAATAATGAAAGAAGCTGATTATGCATGACTAAAAAAATATCATCCATGAAATGGTCAAATTTAGTTCTACAAACATATTGATAAACATTTAAGTACTAAATCACATTTTAAATTATGAAAATCATGTCTAGCACGCACAAAGCCATTATAAATATATTAAAAATTGATTTGTTTCCATGGGCAAAAGTATAAGGAAAAAAAAAATCTTTTGGGTTTTGAAATTAAAGCAAACAAGGTGTGCATTACAACCAAAATAACTAGACCTGTAGGCTCCAAGTTGTTATATCCATGCTTTTATCAACTCCTTGTCCTAACCAATTAAATACCATTTCATTTAATGTTACCTCTTAAACTTTCAATGTAAATTATACTTTCTCCTTCCTACTAATTGAACCTACTAACAACTAATTATTATTATAAGTCTTTTGTACATGGGTTATATTTTTTCTAATTTTTTTTTCAAATAGTTATTATTAATGCATACCATATATGATTTATTATTGAAAATTTAAAATAAACATAAATTTTCATTATAAAACTAATTGAATTATATTTCTTACCCAACTTGACCAATATATGGGACTCTGTAATTTTATTTTATATTTTTCTAATACAAAAAAAAGTGCACACCCACCCCCCCCTCCCCTATGCGCCCCAAATCATTCCTAAAGTGTAATCTCAAAAATTATTGAAATATTAAATAGTAGACATGGGAAACCCCATTGTTGACATTTTTTTAATCATGATTTGAATTTTTTTATTGATTCCAATTTTTCAATCAAACGAGCCAAAAACCATGTCAAATCCCAACAAAAGCTATCAAATTTTACATGATATTTTTATGCATTGCCATTTGAAAATATGGTAGTAATTGTGTTAAATGACTATTATGAATGTTGCGATTTCAAATTAAAAATTCATTTAATTAGTTTTATGTTTTGATTCTAGTTTTAAAAATTTGAACTTGTACACCAATTGAATCAATAATGACAATTTTGCAAAGGATTAAACTAAAGACTCTTTTAATAATAATAAAATTGATTGTAAGAGAATTGAAATGATAATATCCTACTATTAAATGACATTGTGTAGGATCACAATGAACAAATAGATTTCCTACATAGGAAGGATGATCAAGTAGATTGGGTTAGCACACAATAGGAACTACAAGTGGTTCAACCAACATATTTGTAGGATCTAGCAAGCAAGCCACCACATTTATAAGAGGTTTGTTGCCATTTTTATAGGTATCATTCCCTTTTAGAAACAATACTTAGAAATTGGAGAGATGTGGTAGAATGTATATATTTGTTTTGGGAATTTGAAGATAATGTGCATGAGGGTGTTGTATGTTGAATCTCTCGAATAAAGATAGGTATATTTTTGGGAATATATATATAATTAAAAAAAAATTCTTTGGTTTTCATGATTGAATTTAATTTTGCAAGTATAATATATGCACAAATGTGATACATCTTTTAAGCTTGCTACAAAAAATGTAGTTTTGGCATTTGTATGTTAAGTACCAACATTGTATAGGAACATTTAATACACACTACCCATGACATTCACAATTTGAAATTTGAATATTTTAAAATTTTCATGTATGTTTTTAAATGTCATAATTTTGTGGTATAAAGGACTTTATAATTTACAAGGTCCTTATGAGGTGTAATGTACATGACATCTAAAACAAAGTTATAACTTATAATATAAGAAATTAAACCATAAATTAATTAACATGTTTTGGTATGATTTGAAATTATAATAATTTTTCAAGGTGAAAAGTAGATATATGCACTTTTGAAATTTACATGGGTGTGAAAATGCATTTAAAACCCACACCCACCTCCTTAATGTTTTACTTGAAAAGCAAGAAGTTAGTCAAGATGATGTGGGAAAACTAAATTTAGATTATTCAAAGATTAATATCTTATTTAAAATTTCACATAAAACATTTATGATCCAAAAAAGTCGTCACATTATATTATTATGTACATGTGTATATAAAATGAATATACATAAATTCAATATAAAGTACCCAAAAAGGTTTTTTGTTAATTAAACAACAAAAACACTAGTTACACTTGGTTTTTAAAAAATTGAGTACTATGTATTGATTTTTTTTTCTATAATAGATTTGAAACATTATTTTAAAATTACATCAAAACTTTTCAATGTTAATTAACATACCATTAAAAATTATGAAAAATTAAACATGTGTTTCACATTCCATGGGTCCTACTAATGTGTTTAGACCCACATATACTTGACAATCACTTAGGGCAACATTTGATATTTTAAAGCATCTCTAAGCATGTTTAATAACAAGTTGCAAAAAGAATCATTCAAAAAGTATTTTCTATGATAAAAACATTTGAAGAAAAAGGCTTACCATCCTTTTATTTAGTGATGTCATTGGTTTGTTTAGGAAAAAAAAGAATCATAAGATTCCATTTCAAATTAGAACAAACTTAAGGCAATTTATAGGGGTTTTTTTATTTAAATACATGTTTGGGAACTTATCTCAAGGAACTTTTTATGAAAACTTTCATGTGACCCATCATCCAAGGAACCTCTTCTTGAATGTCTTTCTAAATACTTATTATGGATGAAAATTCATGAGTGAAATTCATCCATGAATGACATGTGAAGTTGAAAGAAATAACTTATTTTATCAGTAATTATTTAAATCTAAATTCATATGACCTACGTGTCATTGATATCACCTCCCTTTGTAACAATTAATTCCACAAAGATCAACATTGGGCTTGTTCAAATTTTAATTTGTGGATTTCCTACAAATTTTGAAGGGCATTTGAAATGACACATGCCTATAATTTACTTGTCTAAAGCTATTTGTGATAATCACTCAATCTTGAATTGTACGAGAAAGGTCAATCTCATAGGATGCTCCCCAATTCATGACACTAGGAAAATTGGGGAATGTGAGAGATTCGAAAAGACTAGGACTACTTGTGACAATCCTTACAAACACCTCTTTGTCACATCACCCCCACAAACCAAACAAAGAAAAATGACTAATGCAATTGTAGCAAATTTTGATTGATGTGAATTAATCATAGACTTGCAATATTGAATTCACTTGAAAGATGTATAGCTAGTTCCAGTGTACTTTCATTGATGTTATGTAGTGTTATCAATGAATAAGGTAATTCTTTTATGTCAAGAATTTCTTCCTCCTCACACTATTCTTCATCATTGTTTTAATTGGTGGGTGTATTTTCTGAATACTTGTTGGAATTGTTGATGCACAAAAGACCTTTAATAAGCAAACATAAAACATAGGATAGATTTTGATGGAATTCAAAAGTTCGAATTAGAAGGCCACAACATTTATTTGTTTGAATAGGTAAGGTAATTTTTTGCAAGGGGTATTAGCCCAGGTCAAAAATGGTGATGAACTCTGGGAAGGCAAATTTCATGCAACCAATGGGAAGCCCCAAGCATGCAATCAAAGTGCCTTGCTTTTTTTCCTTTTAAGTTTTGGGGGGGAGAGGGTGAAGGATTTTTTTTCATTTTTCCCTGTTTCCCAATGTGTTCTCATTACTGTGCCTTTAAGTTTCCAACGGGTTCCCAATATGCTCCCCAAGTTTCCAATGTGTTCCTCAACATGTTCTCCATAGCACAGGTCACTTTTATCCCATATGCTTTGGCAAATGATGTCCTCCTTTGACCTATATAGGTGGGCCAAAAGGGCAGAACTCTATACTTGAAAATAGAACCTTCTATTTTGGAGAACCTCTATAATTTCTTTTTTTCTCGAGTGATGGTCCAATCAAATTGGCTCGTTGCAAAAAGAAAAAAAATTGAACTTGAGAGGCACCTCATCTAATTAATAGGAGAGGTGAATTTATTTGTTCGAATGAAGATGAATGGTCAATCCATGTTACTTTGTAGTCCAGTTTTTTGAAAAGTCATGTAGTTTTGATTTGTTATCAAAAACACTAAACTCGGTTTCCAATCTTGAAGCTTGGTTGTTTTTTATGATGTTTGTGAACACTTTGGGAACATGATGAAAACACATTGAGAACAAGGAGAAAAACAAAAAAAATCCCTCTCCTCCCACCCCCTCAGAAGAAAAAAATTGGATCGTTCATGAGTGCATGCTAAGCCTTCCCATTGGCTGCATGAAATTTCTCTTCCCAGAACTGTAGGTCACCATTTTGGTCCAGGCTAACGGCAGGGGCAAAATTTTGGGGACAAAGTGTGATTCATATTAATTAGATCATGTGTGCACTCACAACTTTTTCTTTTTTTAAAAACGGAGCCATATTGATTGGTCCATCTGCAGATTTTTTGGGAACATTTGGCATGCCCCCAATAGAAGCACCTCTTTGGACCCCAAGTTGCAAAACAGAAACAAATGTGCACCCCTGGATAATAGTTTATATTAAGGTGAGTTGAACTTTGGGCAGGCCATATGGGATAAAATTGAGGTGCTATTGGGAACATCTTGGGGAACACATCTGAGAACATTTTGAGAACTTGGGAACATGTTGGGAACACATTGGGAACAAGGAAAGAAAAACAAAAACTCCCCTCACCCCCACCCCACCCCACCCCACTTCCAGAAGGAAAAAACAGGGCCTATCGTGAGTGCATGCTGACCGTTGGCTGCATGAAATTTCTATTTCCAAAGCAGGTGGTCACCCTTTTTGGCAAAAGGCTAATGGCAGGAGCAGAATTTTGGGGAGATAGTTAAGTAGGGAACTGGAACCCAACAGAACCAGGCATCCTTGAGGGTTCGCTGGTGGGTGCTGGTTCACTGTGGCCCATGTTGGGTGAGAAGAAGAAGAAGAAGAAGAAGAGGAGGCGGCTGGTTCTAGATCTCTTCTTTCCATAGCCTTGTCTCAGGGATCTTTGTAAGGCAATAATAGTAGTCAGCATCGAGAAAGAAGCCCAAGGAGGAGAAGCGCTGGCCGGCCAAATGAAGTGCTTGCAGACATGCTGACAGTTAGTTCCCCCTTGTCTAGTCAGCTGTCCTGGCAACGAGAGTGCTTGCGCCAGCGTTGTTGTTTTCTGCACGCTTGCATTGGGGCACGGCCATGGTACCCTGCAATCAAAGCGATATCGAACGTGGCAGCCTCTAGCAGCCATTGTTGCTCTCCCAAGTGTCATTCCTGCTGTCAAATTCCCATCTTCACATGTCCCCTTTCCTGCCAGCAAAAACGTGCCCCCAGAGTTTGTTCTGTTGCTGAAAGCGTGCATCGGGACTCGGGCATGATGCTTTGCGACTACCACACAAGTAATTCAACGTGACAGTCTTCAGCCTCCGTTGCTCTCAACTTGTTGGCACATTTTCCGGCCAGAGTGAACCAGCCCCATGACTGCACCAATTGGCCGTTCTGTCCATAGGATGGGCTGTGTTTTTCATCTGCCTCTTTACCTTACGTTAACCAACATTCTACTACAGTCAATCTTTTTTGGCTTCTGACCTTTGACCATTTTTTATTTTTTCTATTTGTTTCTCAACTTTCACCTTCATACTACCCTCCCACCTAGCTACCCTACTGACCTACAATTTAGGCCTGCCTATGAACTAACAACTCATCCCTTACCTTCATTTTATCTTTTGGCAAAACATATACTTATTCTTGACTAAACTTTTTTCTTGGCAAAACTTTTATCTTTTGGCAAAACTCTTATCTCTTCTTGGCTAAATTTCTATCTCTTGGCAAAACTCTTATTTTTTATTGGCTAAACTTTTATTTCCTGGCAAAATCTATATCTCTTCTTGGTTAAACTTTTATTTCTTAGGCAAACCTATATCTCTTATTGGCTAAATTTATATCTTTTCTTGGTTAAATTTTTATTTATTCTTGGTTAAAATTTTATTTCTTGGCTAAATTTTTATCTCTAGGAAAAACCTATATTTCTTACTGGCTAAACTTCTATCTCTTGGCAAAACTTCTTTTTTTTTGGGTTAAACTTTTATTTCTTATTGGTTAAACTTTTATCTCTCCTTGGCTAAACTTTTATTTCTTAGCAAAAACAAATTTGGGGGTTAAACTTTTATCTTTTGGCAAAAACCTTTATCTCTTGTTGGCTAAATTTATATCTTTTGACAAAACCTATATCTCTTATTAATTTATTTTTTATATTTTCTTAGTTAAATTTTTATCTCTTGCAAAATTTATATCTTTTATTGGTTAAACTTTTATCTCTTCTTGAAAAAAAATTTATCTCTTGGCAAAACCTTTATCTCTTCTTAGTTAAATTTATCTCTTGGTAAAACTTATATTTCTTTTTGGTTAAACTTTTATCTTTTGGCTAAATTTATTTTTCCTTCTATAATTTTATTGTCTTTTTCTTGTATAGAATAATTTATTCTAATTTTTTTCAAAATCATGAATCTAATTTCTTTATTTTTCTTTTAATTATAAAAAAATTCTAAACTATCATTGTACTTTTTTTAATAATTAACAATGGATATTTTATGTGCGACATTTGGGTATTCCCTAAAACATTAGAAATCTAGCTAAATTTTATGCTTCAAATGTAAATATTGCATAGTTTTATTAAAAAATCTTATTTTAAGTATTTTTCATCATAATGGCAAAAATATGGTTGAGGGTATTACATACATTGGACCAATTATGATGTGATGAAAATTGAATGACAATGCACCAAATTTCCGTAATAACCTCATCTTGAGATTGCGCACCTATTACAAAATTGAAATGCAAATAACCCAAGTCCTTGCAATTCCCATATAATTTTTGCTACCAATTATATTTAAGTCATAGAAAGGTTGGAAAATACAAATATTATAAATACTTTTTCATGTCCACCACCTAGGTTAAGGCAACCAAAAAGTTTAGGAAACTACAATACCCACATCGTCAATATCAATTATAAATGTTCAAGTCTAGGTCAAAGTAATTTGTACACAATCAATTACATCAAGCCTAAATTATGTAAACATTTTGAATTAATGGAACCTTAACCCTTGTCTAACAACTAAACACTTTCATACAAATGACCAAAAAGCCTTTAACCTTGTAAATTATGTTTGCATAAACCATAAATTATGTAAACATTACAACCTAATGGATGCATAGGCTTAAATTTGAAAAACTAAACAAACCTATACAAAATGAACCCTAACATGTTGAGTTAAAACCTTTTATGCAACCAAAAATCCTTACATTGACCCTTAATTACATAAATACAAAAAGAATTGGTTGCATAACTTTAATGCTAAAATTTAATAATCTTTTTACAACTAAATGATAAACCTAATTTTGAAATTATTTTTGTAGGACCCTAGTTTGTGTACAAACTACAAACATTGGATACATAATTGTAATATAAATATGAAACAATTTTATGTAAATACCAAAAAACTTGTGCTTTAAACCTAGTTTCAAGGGATGGAACCCCAATCTTTAATAAAATGTAAACAAAACAAGTGGGAAGGTTATATCATTCATACCTTTGCCATGGAGTCACCTTCATTCTCCTCTCCTTTAGTAGATGAAAGAGAAAAGAAAAATAAGAACCTCCTTATATATGTGTATGTGAATACATAAATTCACCTTTAAAATATTCCATGAAAATAATATAAATCTTTTTTAAAAGGTTACTTTAAACCCAATGTCCCCCTTGTTTATTTGAAGTAAATATTAAGCAAAAGTTTATATGAGGGCAATGTAACATGAACATGGATTAATTAACGATGTGAATATTGCAATTTGATGGACTGGAAAACCCCAACCATTGACAATAGAAGATCAAGAGTTTGCAATACCTGCATAAACAAACTAGTCTATGCACCAAGGGGTCATTTCATGAAGGCAAACAAAATACTTATATAAAAGTATTAAAACACATTTTTTCCTTAAGGTTATTGTGTGAGTATTTCATGATAAGGATAATGAAAATATTGCATAGTTAATCATTTTAATAATAACCTTCAACTTGCATTCATGAAAGTATTGCTTAAATGTTTTAGCATGGCCAAAAAATGTGTTAGCCTTATTAAATGAAACTATTGTTCATTTGGTTTATGGTGAATATAATCCATTCATGGTGGATGGGGGTATTTGTGTGCAACATGGCATAAAGTGTTCCCAAAACCTACAAATCCCAAAATTAGATCTCAACATTAAAACAAGTGGATTGATACAAAAATGTTCAAATAACCTCACTACAAAAATGATGGTGATAAAAAGATATCATGCCAAGTTAAGCTACAATGGTTGAATACAAAATGGTGGGTACATGCATTAAAGCCTCATTACAAGTTCAACTACAATAACATATTTATGATTATTCATCTAAGGAGGATGAACTAAGTGCAATGCCCATATTGGTGCGATAGTTTGTTGGTGTTATTGTAACTTTTGCTATGTGACTAAACAACTAATGATGTTCAAACACAAGTCAAATTGCATCAGCCACAAAAGCCTTATGGTATTTCAATGTGTGGTGGTAAATAATTATAGGCTTAGTTTCCAACACCACTAAAAGAAAAAAGTTCATAATGATAAAAATTTTGGGGCAGTTTGGATTATGACATTGGATGTACCATCCTTTGTAAAATCCACCTTGGATTGAAATTTTATTCTTTTGGTAAATTGTTTTTTGGGTTTGAAAGATTAGAATGTAGGTTTCAAATTTTCATCTCACTTTTGCCATTTTTTTCAAATAGATTTGAATACAATGCAACAATACTTGATTCACCCAAAAAAAATTACCACTGTGATTTCCAAAAAGGGTGAATGTAGTGTGTTTTTACTTTTTAACATAAACATGATGAAAATATTGCACCCCACCATCTTTTCCAAATGATGGGGGTATTGCATACCAAAACCCTTTTAACAACACAAAGAAGATAACGACAAGCAATGTAATTACTTCTTGTTGTTTTTTGTACTAGGGCAACACAAAAAGGAAGATGACAAGGAGTAACCAACCACCAGCCTATCAAATGGTTGATGACCAACGACAAGCTTACTGGTAAGTTAGCTTGTTGGGTGCTTATACTTTAGGAGTATGAATTCAAGGTTATTCACCGACATGGTATTACACATCAGAATGCGGATACCATGTCGTGGAGACCCTTCACTACCTCTGAAGATTTCTCAGAAGCCAAGCAAGACTTCAACTAAATTCCAGCTGTACATGTATCTTATGCATCTGTTTATCTTGTGCTACTACAGTGTAACCTAGTTGAACATCCCATTGTGGATATATGGGAGGACTTGGACACTTTGAAGTTTCTTCAACATGGGGAATACCCTCCCCAAGTTACATCAAGTCAACGGGATCGCATATAATAGCGGTCCAAACACTACTCATGGAAGGACAATCACCTCGTTCGATGCTTACCACAAAGCGACAAAATGGTTCTTCCACCACATGAACAACTTGGTCTTATTCAAAAGGTATACTCAAAGCTTGGACATTTTAGAGTTAAGCGTATTTATAGCCTTCTTGCTCCTCATTACCATTGGAGAGGTATGTATGCTCAAGTCCGAAATGTCATTGTTAGGTGTGAACAATGTGATAAAATGAGAACTTCCTTCTCCTTTCGACAACTCCCTATTCAGGGCATGTTCTATCACCAGTCATGTGATTTAGCTAGAGAATTACCACAGACCTCCAGGGGTAATGTCTACATCATGATTATGATTGAGCATTTTTCAAAGTGGGTCGAGCTTGTTGCGATGCTGGACAAATCATCACACCGCACATCCAAGTTTTTTTACAATAGGTCTTAATTAGGTTTGGGGCTTGTGTTGAGTGCCTTACTGATCAAGGACTAGAATTCAGAGGAGAATTCCAATACCTACTTGGTCATGCTCTCATTAACCATCGCCGGACTTCAAGGGATCATTCCCATTTGCTTCACTAAGAACAAAAAGGATCGGGACTTGGCCCTACCTTACATCGCCATGGGTTACAAGATGTCCAAACATGCCTCTCTGTTTCATTTCTCTCCTTACTTTTACTTTTTGGAGACATCCCATTCCACCCTCTTCCATTGCTACTCAAATGGACCAGGTTGTGGACTTGGACTCCCCAACCACTTAAGCTAAGGTCATCACAGAGAAGGCTACTCTATTCAAGAGGGTTATGCCCATGGCCATGGAGAACTTGTCCATTGCACAACATTGAAACACCTTACGGTATGCACACACACAAGGTGGTAGTTATAAACTTAAGGTGAGACAATTTGATGTTGGTGACTTTGTGTATTTTTAGCAGCAACCTAATGATACTCTAGACTCTTCTTCTGGTCACACTATCTTGAGGATTAAAGTGATCAAGCCTTTAGGTGTGTTGGAGTTGCAAGGAGTTGAAGGATGCACAATTTGGGATCATTCCAAAAATTGTGCGCCCTGCCACCTGTCAAACTTGGATCCTACCATCATCATGTTGATTTGGATTCATCCACTTGACTACCATGTCACGTATGTCAGAGGACAAACAATGCTAATCAGATGCTGCTTTGCGATAATTGTAATGGTGGATACCATCTATTCTACCTCAAGCCAGAACTCACTCAAATTCCCGCCGGCATTTGGTATTGTTCATCATGTTCTCCTGTAGCACCTTGATTTCTATTTAGACCATGCCACACAAGCTTAGGTCTTGGGGGGGGATACATGACAATTTCATTTCAACCTCCTCTTGTGCATTGTATATATATGTGCATGCATCTCTTTTTGGTTGATTAGTTTCTACCTTTGACTAGTTTTAGTCTTTTTGTTCAGTAAAGTTTACCATGGATTTACATCCTTATAACACCGAATGTCATGACACTACACATCAAGACAATGACAAAAGGTTGTTAATAAATGGACATATGATTGTGAAGTATCCAAGTTATAGCTTGTGTTTCTACAACCACAAGTTGTGAAACATTAACATCTTGCATGTTATTAGATTGTAAATGCACATTTTCAACATGTGAAACCAATGAAGACCACATCTAAGTGGGGTTCATTGATGGAACATCTTCATCTACACCCAAACTTTCGACAAAACAACATTTCTCCTTTTCAACCATTAAACATAGGAACACTTAAACAAAATAAAAATAAATATTGAGACAAATATTCAAGGAACTTTTCAACTTCACAAAATAATTTTAAAAACAAGGTGACAAAAAACTTACCTTTGGTACAAAACTTTATTGATTCGTCAAACAACAAGGACCACAAAACTCTACCGATTCACTAAACAATGAAACCAAGTTGATACCTTCCAATTTGTTGAACACAAAACCTAGATATGACATCCAATCTTGCTTAATTCATTAAACAACATAATACAAAACCAAAGTGGAACCATCTTGGTTTGCTAAATGACAAAACCAAGCTAATACCTCCCAATTCACCACACAACAAACCCAAAGCCAATAATCAATCTTTTTTAATTTGCCAAACAAATGAACACAAAACCAAAGTAGAACCTTCCAAATTTGTTATAGCAAACCCAAAGCCAACAACTAATTTGTCAAAACAATAAAAAAATAAAATCCAAATAATACCCCCCTAATTCATTGTGCAACAAAACCAAGACAACAAGTATATAGGGCGAAAGCATGATTAGGTCGTTCAAAAGTGGCATTTGAAAGTCCATAATTTAATACTAGTGATTTTTTTTGCAATTTTAACAATTATCAAACCATAAATCCTATAATTATCCCCTATATTTTTAATCATAAACATTAATAAACCAACCTATGAATATCCTTAAACATGTGATTGATCAAGAAATCCATGTAAAAGTTGAATTTTTTAAATGTGAAATGAACTCACAAGAACAAAACATTACAACAATCACATCATTTAAAATCTTAAAAACTAAAAATATAGATATTAAGAAATTTTCAATGCACTTCACTGATAATTTTTTCATTTGATGATGTTTTATTCTTTAATTTCTATTTTGACACTATTTTCACATTTTTTTTGAATCCACATTTTTCATTTTTTCTATGTGACAAACGTAATGTTGTCATTTCAAAAGTCCATTACAAGTCCATAATCTTCTTAAAATTCATCCAAGAATTTTATGATGATTCCCATTAAAGTCTATGACAACATGAATAATTAAAAAATTAACAATGTTAATTTTGAATATGGCTTTAAATTTTATGTTTGTATGTAATCCAAAAAAATTACAATTGTGACAATCCAAATTGTCCCCCTATTCATGCTATTTATTTGCAAATAGTTTAAAGCAAAGTGCAAAGGTGTAAAACAAAACAAAACAAAATTTTAAATTTGGGAGGGTTATCTTTAAACCTTGAATGCATATTTGACATTTTGAAAATCCTAATGGGCTAAATACATTTACATCTCAACATCATACACATAAAGGCCTCCAATAGTTGTGTATAAAGTCAAATATCAAGAAGTTTTAAAAAATTGGATATGGATTAATACATATTTGGTTACTATGTATTCGGATGTATAGCGTAATTTATATAACCGGCCGACACTAGTCCACTAATGTTGCTGAATATCTAGAACAATCTAGATATCAACATGCATACTTGCCAAATATGGAGAAAACCATATTTGTGTTTTAAATTTTTTTTCATGTTCGTTCATGATACACATCCATTGAATGTGAGCCTAAGTTCTATATTGATGTGTACCCATATCCATCTGGAAGGGGTCAATTCAACATATCTAACCATTGAGGTTTTTAAAAATGAAGATATGCATAGTATGTTTTGTTTACGAAGAAACCAAAACCCCCATTCTCTCCTTTTTCATGGCAATGTATTGGGTATTGGCACTTTTCCAAATTCCTTGGCTTTTATCATTGATTTTTGTTTTGACACTTTTTGCACTCCTTGTTTGGTGTTGTTTGTGTTTTGTTTCCAAGATCCAACTTTTAAACTCAAGTTTTTATAGCTCTTTGTTTGATGCTCTTTGTGTTTTTTTTCGAGTTTCAATTCTTCAACTCAAGTGCACATTGTTTTTGTTTGAGGAGTCTAGTTTGTTTTCATAAGCAACAAGAATTGGATTGTACAAATGACAATCTCTTTGTATTCATAGTGTAATTTCATTTTCTTATCACATATATACTTAAATTGGATTGTTATATTAACATGCAACTCACAGTGTACTAGCCTTGACTTTTATTTTTAAGGTCAAACAAAATCATGATAGTGGATGAAATCATGTGATATGATTAAGTAATTGAATTGCATAATTAATTGATTTTTCATCTATTCAAAAGCTTCAATTTTTTTAATGTTCATCACAAGCATTGTCCAAATTGATTGAATCATTCTTCATGGTGATTTTTTCCTAATGCGCAAATTGTTTGAATAGATTGTTTGACGAAAGTTGCATATGGCCATTTTTTATTTGTGCAATCCCGTTGTGATTTTACTATTACTTGTAGTTTCCTTCTTTGTTTTGAATTTAATAAGTTTTTATTTGTATCTAATTGCTTGCATCTATTTTGCAAAGGGAAATAATTGACCCTTTGATTAGAATTTGTTTTGGTCATTACAAATTTTTAATCATGTTAAGTAGTGTTTATGTTCACTTAGGAATACTTTCAACCAATTCATTTAAGCTGATGAAAAGATGACCAATAACCAACAAACTTCAATTGATTGATCCAAGCTAAAATGTACTAATTGGTTGAATTCTAAAAATCAAATGATCAATTATGAAATTTAAAGAGTTTATCAAAAATAAGAAATGTAGGTACAATTCTTACTCACATATATAAATATAACTAGGTATATTAAAATGATTCATGTCTCAACTAGTGTTAGGTGGGTACTTGGTTTGAAAGGTTAAAACTACCAGTTCCAATAAATTAAATTAAATTAAAATTCAGTATAATTTTTGGAATCAGTTCTACAAGCAGAATCAAAATTTACTTTTTTGAAGAACTGAACCAAAAACTGGATTCTTGATTCCACTTACTGTGTGGAATCAGAACCAAGATTAAAACTTAAATTAATTATATATATATATATAGGTCAAAAGACTCAAACAAAGGGCTAACCAGAGGTTAACAACTGGTTCTAGTGCAGGATAACCAGAATCAGATCTTTTATGTAGAACCAGAATATTAAAAAATTGTATAGAAAGAACTGGACTCAGAACTTGGTTCCCAATTCCATTTATGTGTGGAACATGAACAATTCTAGTTTATTTTCCAGATCACATCCCGAGGTTGTTCATAAAACTAAGGAACCGCCCAACACTGGTCTGACCTGCCATATATTGACCATTAGGGTTCCTTGAATTTGTTTGTACATTATGCCTGACCTGGTAGGTATCTGGTTGGCCACTAGTTCCCAAGTCAGAAAGCCAGGAATCCTTTACCTTCTAGATTGTATTTAGATTGAAGAATTTGGATTTCCTTAGAGCATCTCCAGCGGTGCTCAGTTTGTGATCTGCACAGTAAAATTGGATGAAGATTCTCGTTATGGCGGAGCATCATTGCACAGTTTGCGGTGTCTGGTGAAAGGCGCAGCAACAGTAGGCACCTGTCGAAACGAGTGTAATAAATACGATCTGACTACTAATCAGTGATTTTGATTGGCCCATCGTAATGATTGGTCCAGGTGGATTGCTATTAGTAGTTCTCCACGTATTTGCTGTCTAATTTCAGTTTTATCGGTGGGGTTGCGAAAAAGTAAATAACAAAACTTGGATGTGAAAAACATTTTTGCAGTGAGCACTGCTGGAGATGCTCTTATGAGCTGGAGAATAATGGCCACTAACTCATGTGTCAGAGGCCATTGACACATTTTTCTTGGGGTCGTGAATGAACCAGCTTGCGTGCTAGATCTTCCTGTGCACACAAGACTTGCGTGAGGTTGATTCCATAATTGGTCACCAATCAGTCCTGTGGCGCGCAGGAGGAGTTGAGTCCTGACTCCTGACAGCCCACATTTGACAAAAGAAATGAAGGCGTAGGTAGTAGTAGTTTCAAACCTCAAACCTAGAGTCGTGATTTCACCACGTCCGATCCTCCACTACAGCAAACGGCCTGTCGGGTGTTTCTTCAAGTCAGTCCAGATGGTTGCAAATGGCGGCTGGTTTTAAGTATTTTGCAAAACTAGATATGAGTTTGATACTTGTTTGGCTGCCCATATCCAAAACGTCAAATTGCAGCTCGTTGAGCAATAGTTTACAGACTCTCTATCGATCTGGCTCACTGGATCAGCCATTCAAGGAATATTCAGGTTTTAACAATGGCCGTTTTGGAATGTATTTTCCAATAAGCGGTAGCAACTAGCAACATCAGAGTTGTCATGAGAAGGAATGAAATCCAGTGTTGGCAACAATTGTTGGGCCAGTTCTGAGTTTTGGGCTAATTCAAGATACGATTTTCAATAAGGTTTCCAAGTGCCCAGAGAACCATTATGCCTACTCGCATCTCCTTGCATCAACTTCCACCAATTGGAAGAAAACTGAAACATGTACTCAAAAGACCATTCAAATGAGGTACTCACATGGTATCATAAGGTAATGATTTCCTCAAAACTTGATAGTAAAATTGTTCAAACTAAGTTGGTTAAAAAAATTTAAAGCTTCCCGTCATGTTGGCATAAGACTATGTTGCTGAATAAATTGTGTCACTTATGTCGTATTTTAGACCAATGTGATTGCACAACCACCATGGATTGTCAGGTTTTGGGTTAATGTTGTGTGATTGTGTGTTATAATCTGAGCTCAATGCACAATCACATTGTATTATCCCACTAATGTGATTTAAATTTAAAAGTAGACTATGTATCTAGGATTTCAATGAGAAGTGTATAGTATGGTTCTAGATTATGAACTTGATCCAAGATTTATTCATGCTACAACATCCGATCAATGTTTGAGTTCAAAAATCCCTTAATGAACTTAATTTCACCATGGTATGATCAAATGCCAAGCTAGTCTATTTCAAATTTACAATTCAAACTTAAGAATTTCAATGAAATAAATATGAGTATTTTACTATCATGCCGAATCCTCTTTAGTTTATGACCTTGTACTACCATTTTCTACATTGTTACCTTGTTATTTGATGACCTTGTGCATGAACACATTTAGTGTCAAGTGCATGGCCCGAAGGATCATATTAACAAATGAAAACATTTTGAAACCTACATAGCAAAATAAGTCTTTGAAAAAAACTTGTTAAAAATGACCACACTTGAGCTAGAGTTGTAGTTGTGGATGATGAGTTATGATGACAATATGAAATATTGAAAGGCAACATAAGTGAAGAAAACAACCATAACATGGAAAATAAGCTTGAAAAATCAATTTAGTTTAAATTCTCATCTAGTTTTCAAACATCATTTGTTTGAAATTATATGCACTAGTTCATTTGTTCCAAATACCAAATCCCACAATTTTGATCATATGATGAAATGACACTACCGAAGTTGGTTGATGTCTACTTTTGAAAACACACATTGCAACAATAATTGTTGCCTCCACTATATGATGAACATCATAACAAGACAATTAAAATTTTGCATGACATGAAAAGGAGTTACCAAAGATTTCATAACATCCTTGGACATCAAATGTTTACAAGGGTTAATTTCATCTCACCAATTTCTTGCCCTAACCAAATCAAATTTCCATTTGAAAATTTGGCTGAAATGATGAATTTAAAGTAAAATGTATTGGTTTGAAAATCACTTGTGTTCATGACTTGTAATAATTGAAGGGTAGGAAAAAATTATGTGATATTAGATAACTAATGAAATAACACAAAGGTATTGAAACTTATAAAACTCCAAACTAAATACCTCCTCTCAAATAATATATTTTTTCTTTGCCACAAATGATATCAATAATCAACAAATAGTGTATTGTTTAAATAAATAATGTGTGCATTGAAAATCACAAATGATGAACTTAACAAATCCATTTAATTATATTTGAACATGTTTTTCAATATATGAAAACATTCATAGGTCATCCAAATGTAATGTTTAAAGCTTCATATATGTTATAAATCCATTAATTAGGATTATGATTCAAATAATTTAACATAATTATAAATGAAATTTGTAAATTAGATTGGGTGCATTGGATTGTTAGTGTTCCAATGTCCACAAAAGACATATTGCAATCATTGTTGACTTGATTGGATCTTAGATATCATAATGATATATAGCTTAAACAAATTTAGTCATTGTATAAGTGAGCAAAAAATATTGATGAGCCATGAGCATTGTATGTTTATAAAGCTAGCAATGATCAAACTTATTTCACATTAGATAATCGATAATTATGATTTTGGGTAGTATCTTGAATTTTTAATTTAATATCAAAGCAACATATGCTAGTGTTCAATATTGTGGAAACAAATTATCTCCCAACTAAACATGTGAACGCAATGGGTTTGAAGGTTCATGGAAATGTGAAGAGATAAGGATGAAGTTTATTTTTATGCTTATATATAAGAGATGTTATGCAACTAGAATTGGTCTTTAAGCAATTGAAATTAAAATTCTCCATTTCACAAGTGATGTGAAACACCCTTAGGCATGTCATATTCATCATTTTTCATCCTTCTCCTTAATTCTTCACAAATTGAACAAGGGAGCAAATCCTTTGGGATGTTAATATAAGATGATAAGCTTCATGGACACCTTTGGATAACTTTAATTACACAAATAGACAAAGGGGCTATTTAATATAGTTTTGACCCAAATTGGGTTCAAAACTTATTGGTTCCCACATGAAATCATCTTGACCCAAACCTTTGTATATGGAATTACTTGTGTGCACAATATATTTTATAACTGCCAATGGGGTACTCATTAAAATGGCAAATTCTCTTTAAATATATATTTCAAAATCAATACTCTTTGGTGAACTTCACAATTACAAAGCCTCATAATTCCCATCTAACTTTATTTTCATATAACCCTTTTAAGAACTTTGTAACAACACATCTATTTCCACGATTTCAAATTTTTGTTTTAAATGCTTGAAATTATTTTTTACATGTTATAATTTTCAAGCCTTCCTACCTTTCAAGAAACACACTTTTTTGGGTCATTTAAACTCACCATTTCATTGCCTCAATAAAACCCTTCAAATAACATCAAAACCATTCAATTTGGATATGTTTTGACTCATGAAAAATCATTTTAAATACACAAGCCTCCTTGTGACATTCAATAGTCAAAGTGGGAATGTAACTTGGGGTTCATAGTAATTATTCTTCCTTTTGATTCCATACACTTTCAAATTTTCACCTTGTTTAGGAATTTGTTTCACGTAATGTAAATAAACCTAATTTGAACCACGTTCAAAACATCTCCCTTACAAAAACTTGTAAAATGAATCAAAATGGAATCCAAAATGCCCATACTTGTTATATGGACCATAATAGGAAAACTAGCAAGCCAAAAAGTACAAAATAATGAGTATTCATCACACCTAAATGCATTTATAGTAATAATTTAACCACATAGTAAAAGGTTTTGGGCCATATGTCAATGATTGTCGGATCATTTTTCATCCCATATTGTTCATGTAAAGGTTTTCCATTAATCAATTTTTGAGAAGTTTATTTCTAATCATGAAGTTATTGTGTTGATTCACTTTGTGAATAATTGTTGTTATTTATTACATGAATTATGGGTGGTTACTAAATTAATTCTAGACATTTTTAGATTATGAGATGGAAAGAAATAAGTTCAGCCATGAACAATTTCCAAAATATTATTTATTTATTTATTTATATTTGTAAACTACAAAATTTTTGTTGTGAAGGATGGGAAGTTCATTCAAACATTTCAATTAGTTTTGTTTGTAAAAGACATTGAACTACAAGGTGATTATGTGAATATAGCAATTTCATGACTTACTTTTGATTGTGAGGAGAGACCACTAATAACCACTTGATAAGATCTTTGAGATTTCATTAACATTGTGTAAACAAGATAATGGTTTAGAAAATGAACATGAGCTTAAGTGATTAGAAGTGGGGGAAAAATCAACAAAGATGGTGTAGTTCCTAGGTTTCTAAGTTTCAATGGAGAAGGTGTTGGTAGTGATGATGTTGGCCACACCACCCTGCCATGACAATGAAAACAACCTTCAATTCAATTTTCAATATTTGCTATGAAAAAAAATGGAAATTGGAATGACCATTCACTTAGGATGGTCATGGGTGTTGTTGATTCAAAAATGGCTATGAAGGTTATTTGCAATGGAATTGGGGGGTACCAATCATAAGTTTGAAGAATCACCTTTACAATGTGACAATAATTTTAAAATGCGACATCAAAAGTACACTTACAACCAACAAATAAGAAGAATTGTCAATTTACATTGTAAACATGCAATAGCTTAGCCACCTTCTTACATCAATGCAACTCAAGTTTAAAATAACGAAGATTGTAAATGAATGGTCGACACCTTGGCAAACTAAGGTGCGGGTTCAAACATTGACATCATTCACAAGGTCTTGATCAAATTGGTTGTGCAAAAGGCTTCTGCCCAATCAACATAGCATCCTTTTATGATAACCTTGATGAAGTATATTGTTGGCACAATTATTCACTGGATCAAATATGAAACTACAATGAATCAATAGCCTAGGTTGAAAGGAATGGGGAAGCTCTAATACTTATAAGCAAAGGCTCCAAATTTGTACATGTGATCATGCTTGATGAACAAGAACATCTATGTCTTGTTGTGCTTGAATGCAAGAGATGGAACGATCCCAAACTTTCATATATTCAAAGGGAAGATGATGAGATGTAATTACATTATTTGGTGTGAAAGCGAAACAACAATGACCATGCAACCAAAGGTGTGGATAATAAAATTTAATTTTACAAGCAATTGCCCATTTCATATTTGTTGCTAAACATGCAAACAACACCATCGTTCCCCAGGATTGACTTTTACTAATTCTCAATAGTCATAACTCACAACCTTTGTAAAAATGTTGGTGGGACAAAAAACCTTAAACCCTAAATTGAACTTCATCCTATGGATTCATTCGCTTGTAATGGCCTTGAAACCCTCCAAAACTCCACGACCTAAAAAGCTAGAACACCAATAATATGATATGTTCATAGTACCTTAGTACATAGGTTGGTTAGCCATTTTTTAATCATTTTTGAAGATTTCAAATGTTTTTAGAAATATGGGCCTAACATGCCTAAAATTTGAATAAAGCTTTCAAGCACAATTGCTTCATTATTTGGTTTACGGTCAACTTGTAAACTATTATTATTTTTATTGTTGAACATAACTAACAAAAAGTAATAATGAATTATTAAGCACCTTGCCACCAAACCAACCTAGGCACTAGGTTAATATGATATATTACTACATTTGGTAATGGGGTTGTGTTGTGCATATTGTGGAATATCAGTTACTTAGCTAAATTGTTAAAATTGGCTTTGTTTTTTCGCCAAGTCCACATCCACTTCACCAACTTGTAAAGATTGATTCATTTTTTTATAGTGTATTTATAGATACATTTATAGTGTGTAAAAGAACTTGCAAGCATTTCAAAAAATGGAACTCCCTCAAAGATGAACATTCCATTTTTTGAAACACCCATGGTTATTTTTCCCTTGATACTTGACATGTACTAGTTGAGTGCCTACTTAATATTATAAGAATTCAATGTTTTAAATGAATGATAATCTTTATGTTGTGCAGAGACCTTAAGGTGGGGCTTTATGAAATTCAAGCCCATGCTCAACTCCACTTTAGAAAACCTTTATTTGAATAAAGCTTGACCCTTCAAACAGTACCTTACACATAAGCCTAGTTTGATGAATCATCAAGTCCACATCACCAAATTGTCAACTCCATGTGGTTAATGCTCCATTGCTAACTTGCGAAGTCCATTAAATTGCTACAAATGCACGTCAAACTGCCTAGAATTTTTAAAAATTACAATATACCCATTACCTGAATGTATTCCTTTTTTGCCCACAATGGAAGACTTCCCAATTTTCATTGCTTGCCAAATTTTTGAAAAGGACTCAAACCAGTGTTGGGCAATTTGCACTTTTTGGTATTTGGAATTGGTGATAAGGGTAGAATATGTGTACACTTTTCATCCATGGTTCTCAAAATCAAAAAATTGGTTGTGACCTTGGGTAGAGGTTTTAAAATAATCATAGAACTAGTTTTGACCCTTAAGGGCAATTTTTAAAAATCAAAGATCTAGGCCAAAAAACCTACCCCAAATTACCAGATTTTTTTTCATTTAAGGTAAACTGCCCAGTGATTGAACATTTAAACATTCAAGGCAAGCTGGATCCAAGGGGAAGGCTCCATTATTTTTGGTGTCCAAAAAACACTTGAACCGTTCCTATTGGTGCATTTATCACATTAAAAATCATTAAAACGAGAGTAGAATTATGAAAGTTACGATCCCCCAAAGCATAGGGGGTCAAAAACTCAAAAAAAAAACCATTGAACACCCAAAAAATTCCTTGTATGTTGTTTTGTTACTATTAGAGTTCTAAGATGATTTGTAGAACTTCAGGTGGCACTTTTATAACACTTTAAATTGTTTAAAATGAATAAGAAATAAGATAATTATGAGGTTTGAAAGTAAGAGGGGTAAAAAATGAAGAATTGTTTTTGAAAACATGTTTTGCCATTCGAGAAAATGTATTTTCTTTACATCATTTTTGTGGTTGGTCCTTTGGCTTTGCATTTCGAAGATGATTTGTAAAGCTTGAGAAGGTGTTCCTATATCATTTTAAATCATTCAAAATGGAAAAAAATTGAAAAAGATCCGCCAAAATGTTTCATCATAAGCAAGTGATTGATGATGGGCCGGTTTACCCTATATATAATCCATTTAGAGTTTTTTTATCCATTAAAATTCATTTAGATTCATTGGATAAAAATAGTGTCAAGTTTAGGTCTTGTTTGGAGGTGGGGTTTGATTTTTTGGGTCAAAATTTAAAATTAAGGGTCCAAGGACCCAAAATCAACCTAAGAACCACATTTGAAACCCACCCAAAACCTGAAATTGAACAACATTCTAATCACATGTCTTGCCTTTTGAGAGTCTAGTAATGCAATCCCATCGTCAAATGTAGTCTTCTTTGATAGACCAACTACACGAACAAGCATTTACTTTGCTTGTAGTAGATGTTCCTTTGGATGTCATGCAAGCACATCTTTGCTCATGTGCAAGTCTAGCAACAAGGGTTTGGTTATTAGCTTGTCTTAACACCCCTTCATTTTGTTTATCCTCCACCCGTTTTTTTACAACATTCCATATTTGTTTCGATATACCACATCTTACAATTTTGCATCTTTCACAATGCCAATGTTGTCATACCATCGATGGTTTGGGTATCTATTTGCTATGTTGCCCGTGCGGGAATGGCCACATTGTATTCCATGATACACTTCGAGACATCGTTGCAACTATCGCATCGGAGAGTGAAGCTCGCATATAGACAAAGGATTTTCACCTTTTCCCTTGCCACACATGAAAATGAATGGATATTGTCATCACCAGAGATAGTTTTCAAACCCTAGCAAACATTGTAATTGCTAATCTGACTCATACAGATTTGGTGTAGTGTGCTTTGACAATGATAGTGCATGCAACAATAGTTGTCGCTCAAGACAAGGCACAATCTTACATAGAACGAACACTAGGAAATGACTTCATTCCCCTAGCCATAGAAACTTACGGTTGTCTCCATCCTCATTTTGATTCATTTCTAACTTCTTATGTACATGCCTGTATAACTTGCCATCAGCAAACCTCTTTAGTAGCTTCAATGTTTATATTTCATTCTAGGCAACAAGTGTTGATAGCCCTACAACATGCATAAACCATCGCTTTTAGTGGGCTGCCACATTTAATCACAATTCTTCATCTCTTCCACACATACTAGTTAGTGCACCTCCATCACTAGTTGATTTGTGACATAGGATGCCCTTTTAGCATTACGTCTTCCACTTCATTACTATTGTTTTGATGGCCTTGGTTTTCTTTTTGTGTGTTCACTTTTGCATCGACATGCCTAGTACTTTTTGTGGATGGATTTCCATCCTTGCCTATATATATATTCAAGGTTCATCATTAAAAGTACCTAAATACCTCAACACTTTAATGGATTTAAAAATAATTTAATTATTTTTGAATTGCTGGTTTTTTTAAAAAATTAGTGTTAAGAATGCAGAAATTTTGAAGTTTCAAGTTGCATAATGGTAAAAGTTTTGAAAACTGAAGGAAATTTACTTCATTCATGAAAGTTTTATCTATGAAAACTCATGACCAGGTTATTAGCTTTTATGCTAGTTATGTGGGTTTTAAGGTTTAGGGTTATTCAATGTCAACTTAATGTGATTATAGTTTGGGGGTGGGGGTTCATATCTCATGAATGAAATTTGGATGATCTTTCATGAATGAAAAAAATTCCAGATAGTATTTTGTGGATGATCTTTTATTTCATCCTTAAATTTCATAAAATTTTATCCATTAAAGTTCATCCAGTGAAATTCATGAATTGATATCAAATTGATGTTCATCCATAAAGTTGGATGAAATGAAAATATGAATGAACTATTTTTGTGGATGAAATGCAATGGCAGATGACATTTCCTAGATGAATTTCATATCATCTTAAACTATCATGAAAATTCATTCATAAAAGTCCATCCAATCATTCATGAATTTTCATCCACACAAATTATGAATGAAGGTTCATCCATTCATCCACCATAGATGATATTGATGTAGTTGGGTCAAACCCAACTAGAGAATATCCAATTTCATTACATTTGACCATAATTTATACATGGAATTCATCTAGTCAAGGTGGTTCAATTCATCCATCATAAATCATCTCATTTCATTCATCAATTTCACAAATCATCTGTTCAGACAATGATTCATCTCATTCAATGGGCTTAAAGATTCCACCTACTTATAAAGATTGGATACACACACACACACAAAAGCATGAAGTTTGACCTCGAAACCCTTTAAATTGCTCTCAAAATGCAGATTTAGCAAATTCTAGAGGCTAGGTAGAAAGGACCGTACCTCTCAAGCTTAAAAAGAGCCATCAAATCCAGCCCCAAAAGTTCAGGATAAAAACAGACAGAGAGGTTTGAGCCGTTTTCTGAAACTTGGGAGACTGAAAATTGGGGAGTCATTTTTTTTGAGCAGAAAAGAAACACATTTCAGGCATTGGGGAGCCTGCAAAATTCTAATTCTAGGCAGGTTGAAGAGAATTTCCAGCAATCGCTGCTGCCGATGTACACAGTCAATCCATACATGCACCAATCATCATGGAGCTTTCACATTGTTCCACTGTGCACAACTCAAACCTTGAAAGCTATTGCTTCTGTCCAGGAGAGATATAACTAGGATCACTCTTGCATAGTTACATTGCATGCACTTTTTTTTGCCTCATAAACAAACTGGAAACTGATCTATGCATTCTTTTTTGCATCCACAGCATGAGTTGCAGGTTGAGTTCCTTGTTTCATGGTGTAGAGTTTGTATGTCCAACCACTAAGGAACAAAAGGAGACCAACCCCAGCTGTAATCCAAGACCAAACAATCCAGCGAGGCATCGGCTTGGGGTAGAGACCTGGAGATTATAAAACTCATAATAAGACTCATGAAGACACTTCGCACTGAAAACAGAGAAATACAGACAGTGTGAACAACACAAGGACAGACAATCTTCAGAAAGTGCAAATATCGATGCTATGAAGCTTTTACACAGCACACCTACTGAACAGATTTCAGACTGAAATAGATATGTTGAACAAAGCGTACCTTGTCCGAATTTCACACAGATCAGGGTTTCCACAATAGCTATTGCAAGAGCCAACCAGCAAAATGCACCAAGTTTTTTTGTAGGCTTCCTGCATAGATGAAACAAAAGCAGTGAGACCTGTACTTAACACCAGTTTAAAAGACAATTTGGCATGTCATTTGTACAGATTCAGAGGAAGAGAACCCTAAACCCTAACACATCAAGAAACAAAAAAATGATTGAACACCAAAAAGGGCCACCCAATACACTCCCAAGACAGGCAAAAACCATACTGATGAAGTGGAATAAAAAAACCCCCTCACCTTGTCTGGAGGAAGGAATTGTACTCCCGAATTGCTGGATTTGCAATGAGCCACCAGATCAGTAGACGGTATGAGTTGAGAGGGTTGCGCGGAGGTATCCAGAGGCAAAGTTTCAGAAAGAAAGCATTCACCTCAACTGTCAAAATCCACATTGCCAACACAAGCACTTGTACAAACCGTGTTGGTCCCATTAGAGGATTCCATTCATCTTTGTCCCAGTATGCTGGTGTGAATTGCCCCAGAGACCTTTTCACCTGCAATTTTTCTCAGAGTACACACATTCTTAATGGAGGGATGGGCTCTATAAAATCCTCAAACTAGCCTGGACCTCTCTATAAAGCAGGTTAGCAGAATGATACCATCAAAGACACCCAAAAAAACAAATCAACTCGAAAGCACCTGAAAAGACAAGTGCAAACAGGTTCTGCAAATGCATAGTCCTAAATGAATAACGGTGGCATAGAATTGGCAGCTAAAAGTAATCCACAATTATCTGTTCCACAGTGACAACAGCAGACAAGATGGACACAAGTAACACTGCTTTTGCAACAAAATTCAGATTCCTCAAACAGCCCCTTTTGCCATGTATCATGCATCAAGGGCTGGAAAGCAAAGAAGACACACCTTATCCATTATAGATGGTTGACGGCTAAGGCCCACCCAAGCATATGCCTTCCCATCAAAATACCTAACTGTCCGCATTCCTGCCCAGATACCTTTACACATGGAAGAATCCAATATTATTATCCCATTCCTCTAAACAAAAACAATGCTGTGAAAGCAAGACACTTTGGTGCCACATCAAGGAGGGAGGACCAAAACATATATTCAGGGAACACTCGGGCAGGAGCAGGATTTTGCATCAAAAGAAGTGCAACACAAGCTTCAAGGTCAAGAAAAGATTAACATGTAAATAGGCACACAAATCAGCAGCTAGCTGCTCTTGCTGGATAGTTTAAAGAGCTACTTAAGGAAAAAAAAACTCAACAACAAAGCAACAGGTAGAGTTGAGCACCAATCCAGTTACAAACAAGAACATCAAGGATGATGCTGTCCCACCAGCACTCATTGAAGTTAGGCAGCATATGGTTGAATGTTACCTGCACACAATAACTCCCCCAGCTGAACTTTCAAACTCAGGATTTTCATACAGGGCCAGTGCCTTCAACATATGAAAAAACACAGTTTCTCTTTCATTGAGAAAGACCTAAAATGCTTTACATACATGTGGACAAGTTGGTGAGAAAGGAGTAGAGAGAGGGTTATACAAAGAAGACCTGGCCTTGCCACCTTTGTGGCCATAGGGTTTAGGGTCCCCATGTCCAGCAAGAGAACCAGGGGGGGAAGAGGGAGAATGCAGCATCATGGTGGGTGGGCCTACCTCCATCAACTCAAAACCAATGGAAAGCACCCACAGAAGTGGCAAGTTACGGACCATGATGGCCTTCCCCCACCATCCCAGAGTATGTGCTATCACAAACTCATCGAACAGTGTTTCCTGCATCATGAATCACAAGAGGATATTTTTATGCTGTGCTCTGGAAAGAGTGCAACACATCATCCATGACTGCGGTGGTATTGACTACCAGACCATGCAGATGCTCCAACAAAGTCCAGGGTCACTGGAACCTGATAGGTACCCCAAGACAACAATTGCTGCTGCTTGATGGGCATGCATGCAATCAATCAGGTAGGAGCACAGTCACCCACCCAGACATTAGCAAACTTGTTGGTGGGATTCTCTGGAGTATAAATACGACAGTCTGCTCCATATGACCTCTCTTTGAGCTCTGCCCACATAAGAAGCATCTTTAATGAGTGTTGTTGCTTCAAAACCAACCACTAGTTTCACTGTCAGGTTTCGGCTTTCTGTTCCTCAGGACTCCTACATAAAGACCTAAGATTGAAGCAAAACCAGTATTTCCATCCTGTCAATCCTGCATTCTTTTTCTGACTTCAGCACATAGCCTCCTCCCAGTCAAGTCACAATAAACAGCAAAAGAGGAAAGCAGGACATACCCACACCAAGTTCAGGGTGAAGAAACTTAAGAAATCGGCGGGCATCATCCCGCTTCTGTAGCAAAAGTTTTTTTTAAAAATCCATCATCATCAGTACACATTTAAAGCCATGACTCCCGAGAAGAGAAAAACGTTATGTTGATAGACCGATTTCTGGATGTCCCAGAAAAGAGTGACAAAAGTGCTGACCTGAAACAGGAGAAAGGTGAGGAAGACAAGGTAGACTACTGCGATCCCATGGATCAATCGCCAGAATGATGGGTGTGGTCTGACCAGTATACTGGCAATCACAACACACCCCCCCCAAAAAAAGAAAAAGAAATCCAGCTATTAAGAATGTTACAAGAAGAAGTTGCAATCTCTTATACAAACTATAATTCCACATCTGCCGGCACAACTCCAAATTCTCCTGCAAAGGCTACAGTAATGAAACAATTCTTCAAAAAGAGGTAACAAACAAACATGACTGAACTGAAGTGAGGGAGGGAGTTACGTCGGAGGCGCCTGAAGCAAGCAATAACCTAGAAATACAGCAATTGTAGCCAACACACCCCTGCAAGAGCCCACCCACAAAACCATCAACATTGCAGCATCCCTGAACCCTAAACCCAGGAATTGAGGGACAGGGAGCTTTCTTTCTTTCTTTCTTTCTTTCTTTAACAGAGCTCTTGAATTTGGGTTTTCTCTGCAAACAGAGATGCATCTACTTACTTGCATGAAATCCAAATTTCCAATCATGAAATGCGCCAAAAAAAAACAGGGTAAACATGAAAGAACAGGGAAGAAGGTAGTGGGAACAGCACGCTTTGGTATTGGAAACTGTGTCAGTATCTGCATCAAACTCCTCTGATTGAAATGCCCCACTTGCCCACCTGCAGCAGAAGAGACACGTGCCCACCATGCCTCAAAGGTTGGAGTTGGTACAAAGCCATTTGCAGCCAGACAGACACAAACCAAGTCTTGGGCTTGAGATTGAGTGCCCGTACCTCAAGAAGGTCCAGATTGAAAGCTTGTTGTAAGCAAGCAAAGAAAGAAAAACAAGGGCTAGGTGGAAAACTAAAAAAAAAACCCAGACTGTGCTTGCTTACACCAAGAGGCAAGCTCCCACAAGAAGAAAGGTAATAGTGCGAGGTTTGTAGAGCCAAGCAGTCCATGGATCCAAGTCACGCATGATACTCCATGCCTTGCTCTCACTATCCTCTCTCACCAACATCAACTCTTCCTCCTCGGCCCCATCTCTTCTTCTGCTGCTGCTGTTTGTCGTGTGTTGTCGCGCCATCCCGCCCTCGCCCTCCCTCCCTCGCGGCTCCTCAAGACTGTCACTACTACTCTTCTTGTGCCTCCCCTCTCTTCTCACCATCCCTGATCCAATTCCCAAAAACTAGATCCATCTCTCTCAAGAACACAGGCACACACTAGTTTGCTTGGAGTTTGGAGCTTCCGATCTAGAAAAGGAGCTGATGGATTTGATTGGAGCTTGGAGCTTTAGATCGAGAAAAGGAGGTGATGGGTTTGCTTCTTCTTCTTACAGTTTGGAGCTTGCGATCTAGAAAAGAAGGTGATAGGTTTGCTTCTTCTTCTTCGCATTTGCCATCGGAATATGCTGGAATAGGTATATAGCATGTTGTTGTTTGGTGAAGGTTCTTTTGTTTTTTGCCTCTTCTTCTTGCATACATGGGTGGCGGTTGGAAGAGCTTGACAGTATCCAGTTACATGCTTAGCTTCCAACACATAAGTCTAGCACAAAATAGAGAAGAGGTTACACTTGACTGCAAATTTCATGTCCCACGGAGCAATGTGATCAGGGTGGGACCCAGTCGCAGACCTTCTCAGTCTTGTTGCTCCCGTACAAGAAGAAAAGGTTTACAAGCAGAGAAGCTTTGTTCTGTACTGCTGATCAAAACTGCCAAACTCGAAAAAGGAGGGATGGCAGAGCAGCAGCAGCCTCAGCCTGACACCTTCGTGCTTCGACCTCTTGAGGCTGCGGACTACCATAAAGGTGCTGTCCTCTCCTCCTGCCCATTCGCACACAAAACAGCAAGCTCGCAGAAAACAAGCTTTGGAGGTGCGCGGGCGTCTAAGGGTTAGGGTGTTTGATGGTCAGGGGTGTGGGGATTGCTTTTCAGGTTACTTGCAGCTGCTCCAGCAACTCACCATAGTTGGTGAGATTTCGGAAGAGGCTTTCGCAGGTCCCGCTGCACAGCTATTCTCTTGCTCCTCTCGCATTGGGTCCTCCTCCTCCTCGTCTCCAGGGGATTAGGGTTTAGCACATCACTCTTATTGTGGCGCTTCTTTCTCACAAGGTTGTTGGACAATGAATGCATGCATGCATAGACAGAGGAAATTCAGAGGTGGAGGCTATCATCAATCCCTTTTTTTTTAAGGGGAATATTGTTTTTTGGGTTCTGGTTTTCCAGATGCACGGAAGATGTATCGAGCTTGATGTTTGGGGTTGATGTGGTGGTGGAGGGTGCAAGCAGGAAGGGTGGAGCATCTGCAGAAGCTTGGAGCCAATCATCATGTTGCTGTCATTGAAGGTTCTGGTTTTTTTCTTGGAACTTTTTCCTGAATTCTTGAGGAACAACCAGCTTTTCACACACACCATCAAACCACCTTGAAGTTTTCTTACAACCGAAGAAGAAGCAAACCCATCACCTATATGAGTCAGGATGGTCTAGTGGATCTGACACTTTGCTTGGGGATTTTGAAACAGATGTGGTAAGGAAGAAAATTGTTGCAACTGGAAGTATTCTAGTAGAATACAAGTTTGTGCGCAACTGTGGCAAGGTAAACTTTCAATACTCTTTCTTGAATCTGAACTTGTGGATCTGTGTCCAGGAAAAATGGATAGATAAAATGCTGCAGTCATTTTGATTTTTTTGCTTGCATGAGAAATTCATTCATATGCTAAAACCCCAGAACTTAGGTCTAAGCAAAATCTCATAACCATTGAATTTCAGAGAGCACACAGAGGCAGAAAAAGTGTTGGTATCTTAGTGTCACACAGCTGCTGATCATGAGCATAATGGGAATTCATGCCAAACTTTATTCATCTAAAACCCTAATCAACAGTGATCAACAAAAATTCTCAAACTCCTAATTGACAGGTTCAATCTGCTTTTCTGGTTTCTTTGACTGTCTGTGCTTAAGAGATCTGTCAACTTCAAAGTTGCTTCTTCTGCCATAACTGACTGTGTGCAACATGTGCACATAACAATTGAATTGCAGGTAGGACACATAGAGGACGTTGTGGTGGATAACAGTGTGCGAGGCCAGCACCTAGGCCTAAGGTTTCCACACCTCACTCACTTCTTCTCTCACTGCACCATGTGCATGAGTCTTCTTTCTTGCATGTCATGTTGATTCTTGTGTATGGTACAGAAATACATACATGGCTCAGAAGCAATTTGCAGGTTGTGTAATAAAAATGATGTGAATCTCATACCTTCTGTACTCAAAATATGTGTTGGGATGGGATGTTGTGTTGCTGCAGAATTGTTGAGTTCCTGACCACCTTTGCAGAGGAGGCCGGCTGCTATAAGGTCAGCAGATGTCTACATTTGTGCTCACAGCTTTTTTGATGTGCATTTCCTTTCTAGTTTTTATGCCACTTCATTATGGTCAATTTATTGACTTTGTGTGCAACTGAATTCATATCCTTGTCAAATTCATCCACAGGTTATCCTTGATTGCAGCACTGAGAATGCAACATTTTATGAGAAATGTGGCTTGTCCATAAAGGGAACACAGATGGCAAAATACTTCTGAGGAGGCCCTACAACCTCCTCCCTTGAGAATCATTTCCTTCCACTTCAGAAATGGACACTTCGCTTTCATGACAAGAAAAATTGTGTTTTGAGCAATCAGACTTTTATTGCATATGATGAGACCTGCAAGAATTCTGCAAACTCAGAGCTATCTAGAAAGAGTTGCAGGTATAGAAGCTATATTTGTCCCTCTTTACAACTTCGTCATAATGTGATCCCAACTCGCAAGAGACCTCAATTCAAATGCTTCCAAATTCTACTACTGTAGCCTTTCTAAGCAAAACCCTAAACTCCTGCAGTTTATTGCTGCCATCTCCCACTTGTCACTTCTCAATAATATCCAGGAAACATGCAATACAAAGTACCTTGAGTCACCACAAGCTCAGTGTAATTGATGCAACTCTTAAGAACATAACTTTTGATGGAGAAAACAAGAACATTTACTACAAAAGTCATGCCTTGATTTCATATGTCTGTGCAACAGCTGGTGCTTGTGCAACCCCTTTGTGTTTCTTTCCATCTGAAGGTGGAGTAAATGTCACAGGTGCTTCCTGCATGGCTAACACAGCAGCCGGTGCCTCCTGCTGCAGGGCTTTGTTCCTCGCAACTGCAGCTGCCACCTCCTTTGGCATGTATTTCTGCATTCCAAATATGCAATCACCCCCTTCACCTGACAAACTGTATGGACATGCATCCCTCCCATCTGCATAGCTATAGCATATTCAAAGAATGCTATACAAAGATGCTAACTCAGGCTTAAGGTTTAGGGTTTAGGTGAAGGTGTACAAACGTGTTTACCTCATCATGCTTTGCAAGAACTTCAGTGGCTGCAAAGTAGCAACCACATTCCTTAGCCCTTTCAAAAATGGCAGTACGTTCACTAGTGGTGGAGTCCTGAATGCCTGGGTATTTCTCAATGGGGCGTACAAAGCCCTCTGCAACTACAGAGTGCCCTTCTCGAAACAAATCTGGTAAAGCTCCTCGATACCTCACAAGAATCTGCAGATTACACCCAGCATCAACTTAAACTGGCTTGCACATTTTTAACACCAGAAGGAGCCAGCTGCACTTACTGCCATACTAGATACACAGGTCCTGACCTTGCCATGATCCCTTCAATATCAGGCCATCAACCCATTCTGAGCTTGTGTAAAGAGAAGACAATTTGGGGTTCATATACAACCTCAGTCATACCTCATTGGCAAGATCTGTAACCACAAACTCCATCTCCGTGGAGTTCTTGAGATGCTGCACACTGGCGACCACCAATACCCTCATGAGCAACAAGCAGGTGCAGAAGAACATATAAAAAGCATACCCCATATCTAACTGATCCAATGGCCACAATGAGACAGATTTGCAGAAGGGCACCCTTAAAAACTCTGAGAAAAGCTATGCAACTGATGAGGTAGTATCATGAAAGAGGCAACCCACCTCCCTTCGAGCACCAAGCCACCAAGCCTGAAGCGGTTCTTAGAGGGATCTTTGAAAAACTTTTCCATGGCCTGCAATACCAATCTTCCCCTGTTTAAGCCAGTGTTTCTCTTTTCAATTTCTCAAACTTGAAAAACCAGTGAATTTTCAGAAGCAACAGGAAGACTCATTCATTATGTTCACAGTCATACTACTACTATGGAGGTCATTCAGCTTCACCCACCTCTGAGGGTGTGACGTAATACATCAGATTTTCTTGGAAGGTGTTGAGAACCACAATGATGAAGCCTGACACAAGCGTACCAGCCAACACAAGTCCCCACAAGCGCCGTGTTTGCAACTGTCTTGCCCTCGCTCCTATATCTACTTTCTTTATTGTTGCATATCCTCTGCTTGTGGCCCATACCCTGAACAGTTAGCACAGATTTGGGCCCAAAAAAGCCTAGTTGGTTTTTTCTATTAGGCTGAATAGCTCTGGATCACTGAGTACTTGGCCATCAATCCCCCAATGCATATATCTATCTCCATGTCACCCACAAGGAAATGTGAAAAAGGCACCAACTTCTCAACACACAAACCAGCTAGAAAGACTATACCTGTTGCAAATCAAAATACAAAGAGAAAGAAGTTGAAGACAAGTGGGAAGAAGAGAATAAAGAAATCCAAAGAATGATAGAAAAAGGCAAAGAGGGTGCACCTCACATAGGGCTTAAATGAAAGAGATTCTCTATCTATTAAACCCATTGGTGTTGGTGACTGTCTACTCAAAGCCTTCGTCATAGATCTCCATGAGGAACAAGCAGTAACAGGGGTTGTCGGCAGCATCGAAGCACGGGACATTCTAAAAGAAACTCCATTAACTTCCAATCTTTGCCCATGTCTAGAAAGGGAGTTTGTGGTCATATCTGCCGAGTCAAACCACCTGCATGGCTCCATGCTCATAGTTATGAATCAGAACTGGACTGCAGAAGATGGGTGATCAGGGCTTCTCACAATTTGATGAGAAAGACCACTCCACCCAGATCCTACAATTCTTCAACAAGTCATTACACCTGAAGACCTGACGATAGAAGTAGAACCAATTTTGGAGAAGAGAAACTGAACAACAATACAATAGCATACCTCTTGGATTCTTTTGGTTGGTGTCTGCCCCAAAAGAATGGAGAGCATTTGGTAAAATGAAATTCACAAGTCATCATTGCAGCTAATTGTTTTTTCAACAACCATGTGTTTGATGGCCTCCATGCTTCAAATGCCTCTTCTTTGATCTTGTATACAGGATCTGAGCAAAGCTTCTGCCAAAGCCGATTTCTGCTTATTTCTTCAACTGCTGCAAGTCAAAATTGTTGTGGCATACAAAATATAAGGAATTAATCATTCCTCCAGACACACATAATGGAAATTCACATTTTTGGGGACCAAAAAACCCCATTGATATCCAACCCTAAATCTGAGCAAATCTCCTGCCAAAACCAGATTTCTGCTTCTTTCTTCAACTGCAAGCCAAATTGTTGTGGCATACAAATCTAAGAAATGAACGATTCTTCCACACACACATAATGGAAATTCACATTTGTCGGGAC
>Ga0116229_10000277_pt1 | contig 61839 bp, 42 predicted proteins | sample S1TSphgellanicum_3_FD_87313 | JGI IMG/M metagenome (GOLD analysis project Ga0116229, IMG submission 87313) | Host-associated microbial communities from peat moss isolated from Minnesota, USA - S1T2_Fc - Sphagnum magellanicum MG | ecosystem: Host-associated > Plants > Peat moss > Unclassified...
CAAAAAAGGCAGCATTGGTTTTGCGGTTAAACAAAACATGAAAAAAAGAAAAAACTTTGGGGGCCCCCCCCCCCCCCCCCCCAGGGCGAACTTGATGAATTCTTTTTGAGAAAAACGGGAAATGTCTCCAGAACTTTGAGGCAGTGTCGAATTTTCGCCTAAAAAGGAAGGTTGGTTGGTGGGCAGTGCTTTTTTGTTTAGGGTGTAGGCAAATTCGACCTTGATTTTGGTCTGGTACCACTAGAATAGAATATGGGGTAATTTTACACATTCTCTCTCGCCAGATACTTTACAGAAGTTTCCAGACTGACCTCCTCTTTCGCTGAACTTACTGTTGGGCTAATTAATTATTGTGTGTGTTGAAGGCCCAGAGACAGTTGTACTGGAACGTGGCATTTGATTTTGGCGTCATGCTGATGCAATTTCGCGATCAGGCGGCTTCTCAGAATCCCAAAAAAGCACACTGTGCAATGATACGAGGGCTCGCGGGCTCAAACGCGCTTGAAACTGTTCGCATCACTGGTTGGTTTAATTCGTAAAATCCGGTCAAGGTCAAGCGCATTCGCCTGGGTGCGCCTGGGTGCCCAGATTGATTCACTAGTAGACGACCAGGAATCCTTATCTAGACATTTTATTGCCTACTAGACATTACCTACTACGTGTGTGCGCGATTCGGTTATAAAAAGGGACAAGGGTGCAGATAAATTTCAAGTCTCACAATTCACCTCTCCAGCACTTGATCAGCAGCTCCCTTCCCTTCTCCGCCTAGTGCAGATTGTTAGCTCTTTCATTGTTCCTATTTGATTTCTGGACTCCAGGTTGATCAGCAGCTAGCTACCATGGGATCACGTTACAACCAAATGCGGGCTGTGCTCTGCTTGGTGGTGGTCATCGCAATGAGTTGCATGCAAATCAGATCGGTGAGTGCGGCCGACCCTGATCCATTGCTCGACAATCCACTTAATCTCACCAGCTTCACTCTTCGTGACATCTTTCACAATGGCGATGTCTCTTCAGGCCCTGGAGGTGTCCGTGCCGCTGTGAACACTCGAAACTTTCCTGGCACCACGTACGTATAATATCTCCATGCATACTGATCTATAGAACACTCTCTACTATTGTTGTACATGTCCAAGGGTCTCTTTTCATTAGGCTGCTATGATCACAGTTACACACTAATGCAGCCTATTGTGTACCATCTCCACTGTGTAAATTAGTACTGATAGGTGCGTGCTCTGTTGGTACATTTATGTGTATCTGTAGGTCTGAAGGCATAACCGTGGTGAGATTTGAGATGGTACCATGTGGGGTGAATGTGCCACACACACATCCGCGAGCATCTGAACTGCTCTCTCTCATTAGTGGTGGCCCACTCCAAGTGGGCTTCATCGACACGTCAGGTGAATAATATTGCTGCTGTTAAACTTTTGATAAGCTCTTGCAATCATTAACACAATGTCCAATTGTGCATGCCCTACAAGAGAATGTGGTTTTTTTCACTCAAAAGGCCAGGGCTCATGTGTGAGGTAAATTTTCTAGTTTCGTCTATTATTGTACGGTACAATATGTTATGTTCATTGTGGCATATAAATTACATTAGCAGCGGCCTTTTGTGTGAGAAAAACCATTGATGTAAATATCCATGTAGTGCTTCACCTGAGAGCTTACGTTCTGAAAGCTAGTTGCAATTACATGGCTGCAGGAAACGCACATCTTGACATCATCCGCCCAGGAGATTCCACCTTATTTCCAAGAGGATTACTTCATTTTGAAATCAACTTGGGCACGGAAAATGCCACATACATCTCAGCTCTCAACAGCCAGAACCCTGGAACATTGGTACATAATCTACCCAACCCTGCACAGTCATGATCACCTTGTGTACTGCAAGTTATGGGTCGAGATCTAGCGATTAGATTAGGGATAAATTTTGACATTACATGGGCTGATGATGCCTACTCAAGTCAGTCCCACAAATTCTGTAAAAGAATCTAAATTGCTAGAAATTTGCAGGGAACAATTCCATTCCGGAATGGCATTGATCACATACATTCCATATCTTCAATCTGATCAATAAATTGTGTGGATGTGATCTACAGAATGCTGGAGCTTCCTTGTTCAGAGTTCCCGAACTCCCCCTTGCAACAGCCCTCAACACTGAATTTTCAGTACTCAAAAAGATTGCGGAATCCATTTCCCCTGATTTGACTACCTTGGAAAAGAGCAGCAAAGCTCACTGTGTTCCTGGTCAAGTGGTTTAAAAAAATGATGTGAATTCGGCTTGCTGCACCCAAGCCCTCAAGGTGCATCCATGATGCACAACATCTCCATTGCCAACTCAAATTGACTCCAGTGCAATCATGCAAAGATCTACCATGCCCTGATATCCAGGAAGGAAAAAAATTCATCCATGTTGCATAATATTATCCACCTTAGTTTGATTAATTAAATAAACAAATGAAGCAAACACGATTCCCAGAGACGTGATTGTTGTAGGCACAACTCTTGAGTGACAAATATCATAGTGCTTTTGAATTTTTATACATTCATGTGTGCCCTTTTAATGTTCCAGTGACGATGATAATCAAATTAGTCTCTGTGGACCAAGAATAAGGTTCATTAGTGGTCATCATTACAAGAATTATGGATTTTGATCACTTGACATTTTTGTTGAATGAAATGGAAAAATGTCTTTCGTAATTTCTATATTTTTTCATGTCTTGATTTTATATATAGGAATGAACTACTGTCCTTTGGACAACAAATTCTCCAAATGTTCTTTAAGACACTTAAAAAATATACTTAGAATTTTTCTATTTTTTTTCTTATTTTGGTGCAAATAATAATTTTGGACCAATAGCTTTTTTTAAGGAAAATTCTAGCATTATGGGAACAAAACAAAACAAAAGAATATTTAGAAAATATTTTTAAATGTGAAATTGAAAAACATATTTAAAAGTTTATGAAAAAGGTCACATGACCTAAGCTTAACCTAGGTGCCACATATGTTAATTAATTTGTAAATATTATATTAATTTAATAGGGTTTAGATTTAGGTAGGATAGTTAATAATAATAATAATAATATTATTATTACAAGTAAGCTATTATTACTAATAATAGATAATATGGGTGAATGCGTGATCAAGTGGCTCAATATCAACAAATTTACACTCATAAATCCGATTTTTTAAAAATGAGTCAAATAGACATGATTGTTACTTTTTAAAATATTATAAATATAATATTTGAACAATACATGTTCAATTGCTTACAAACCTTCCTAAATCTATGTGAAAACTTATATTTAATATAACTTATGTCATTTTTTAATTTGGAAGTCCTAAAAGGGAAACTTGCAAAGTTTACATGAATAATGGCCCATGTAAATCTTTCAAAAAATATGCTTTTGGGACAAATTTAAAAAATTTAAAAAAAAAATAAATTGCAACTCATATGGACTTATGAAAATATGATCAAATTTCAACCATTCAAAAGTGTCGAATTATTAAATAGTTAAAGTTTTCAAAAACAAAATTCTTCATATAAGTTTATCATCTTGTATTACATTACATATTGAGTCCCAATAAAAAATTTGGAATGTGAATCATTATAAAATTTTCCATTTTTGATGTTTCAATCAAATGACTAGTCCATATTTTTTGATTTCAAAAGTCCATTATTACTAACAAATGAATTTTTTTATTAATAAATATTCACACAATTCTTTTGATAATGAAATTGTTAATTTAGATCCAAGTTTCAATTAATAGATCTAAAGATATATTAATCACCATATGCATTGAATAAAGGGTACCTAGGAAAAAAACATTGTTTCATCACAAAAATGAGCCATTCGATTGTGCATCTACCCATCTAATTAATAAATTTAGTATCTAACATTAAGTAGTAATTTTACTCTAATAATTAGTAGTTGGTATGTAATAACTTGGTATAATTAAGGTAAACACACCCATCACCAAACATTACTATACCATTGAGCACCTAGGTAAATTTCCCCAATTTTTTTGTTCTTGAAAGATTTTTGTGCTCATGGATGTGCCAATGGAAGGTTTATGATTTTTTTTTGAAGTCCAAAAACAGAAGAACAACCCAAAAAAAAAAAAGAAGAAGAAGATGACTTCATTCTAGGAGAAAAAATAATTAGACTTTTATATTTTATATTTTATATTTTCCTTTTTTTTCGAACAATTTAAAAAACTATGGGTGCGCCATCTAAAATTCTTTAAATTTTTTTGAAATAAAGACAATATAGTAATGATCAAAGAGCTTGACCTTCAAAATTCGACTTGTTCTTATGTACTTAAACTAAACATTGACCCCCTTCACTTGCAAAGGGCATATTTTGTTCATTTTGAAACCAATTTGAATGATTTTTGCAACTTTGGATACATTAGGTGGAGGATTACAAAATCTTTTCAAACTCTGGAGACAATTGAACAAATTCCAAATATTTATGAGTTTTTGTCCACCTCTTTACACTATGAGAAAGAAGGATGTTTTGCAACTTTGCAATTCAGTTTTTGAGTTGTAATGATCACTTGCAACTCATCGTATTTCTACACTATGAATGTCATCAAACAAATTGCAAAAGTTGCAAAATTGCAACTCATTGTAACTCAATTGCAATTATGTCGAAACCACTCATTTTCAACTATTGTGCAACTCCACTATAACTACAACCATAACATCATGTTGACGTTAATATTTTTCATCCATCCATTAAAACTTAACATGTGGCATTATGAAAATTGAATTAAATTTTTTTGAAATAGTGATCTCCATCATTTATTATGATTATTGATGGTCCAATATTATGACATGTTGCCCAATAAAAAAATTTCCACATGGCATATTAATTAAAATTTGAAAAATAAAATAAATAAATAATGCATTTTAATAACTACATAGGTCAATACATAACCATAGGTAAATAGGTTGATAGGTCCTAGGATTAACATACCTACACTACATACCTACTTACTTACCTACCTACATAAGTAGGTAGAAAAATAAGATCTACTTACGTAGGTAGGTAAGTAGGTAAGAAAATACAAGACTAGGTGAATTAAAGAATAATCTTGTAAATATTTATTTTTATTTTGCCTTTAGGTGAAGCTTTTTTGAACTCATCCCAAAATGGCATGAATATTTTAGTGTGAAAACATAAGAGAGGACACTTTTATATAGTTTGTGAGATGGGATTCAAATACAGCATATGGGTTAAATCCTCTAGTTGTTTTTTAGTTAAAAATTGAGTTACAACAACATAGAGTAACCTATTTGGTGATTGAACACTTAAATGCTCAGGGCAAGCAAGATCTAAAGGGAGGGCTCTATTTTTTTTGGTGTCAAAACAAAACTTGAACCCCTCTTATTGGCACATATGGCACACAAATAATCGTCAAAAACGGAATAGAATTGAAAAAGTTATGGCCCCCCAAAGTAAAGGAGGTCAAGAATTTTTAAAAAACAAACTACCAAATGCTACAAAGGTTGGTTCTTGAACACCCAAAAACTTCCTTTTTTTGTTGTTATGTTGCTATTAGTTCAAAAATGATTTGTAGAATTTTATGTGATGTTCTTATAACACTTTAATTTGTTTAAAATGAATAAGAAATAAGAAAGTTATGAGGTATGAAGGTAGGAGGGGTCAAAATGAAAAAAAGGGAAAAATAACACATTTTACAATTTGTAAAAAGTATTTTTCAGTTGTCTTTTGGCTTTGCATTTCAAAGATGATTTGTAGAGCTTGAAAATGCACTTCTATAACATTTTAAATCATTCAAAATGAAGAAGACAACTAATTACAACATAGTTGTTGCACCAATGGCACATTTACAATAGTTTGAAAATAGTTGTCACATGTAACTATAGTGCAATTCCTTCAAAAATCAAACATGGTTATTATAGATGTATATACTTTATGTACAAATTATCATATAGAAGATCCATTTTTAACTCACTTATAACTATAATATAAATAACTGATTTTCTAACATGGCGACCTATTTATTAATTCCCTATATTTTCCAAATGATAGTTGCATACTAGTTGTAATACCTAAGGGGTAGTTGCACAATAGTTGTATATGAGTTTTTTTTAAGCTCTAATTACAAAGTAATGTGGTTTTGATAGACACAATTTTTCATAGTACTACCCTAAAGGTTATTAAAACCAACATGATGTGACCGTTTTACATTGTGTTTGTCAGGATAGATGAAGCAAAAAACTTCTTAACATTCGAATAGCCTTCAACATATGACATATGAGACACCCCCCTTCTAACTTTTCACTTACCAATCTTGTGGCAATCAAAAATTTTCAACAATTGCCACAAGGTTGGCAACTAAAAACTCAGAAGGGGGGCATCTCATATGTCATATGTTGAAGGCTTTCCAAAAACATATGACATGCTTCCTTTTCCTTGCAATTGAAAAAATTCAATCACCATTCAACAATGGGGGTGTGTCGAATGGCAACGAAATGTTTTTAATCGCCATTTGACACAATCCAAAAAACAAAAAAACCAAAAGGGACATGACAAATAAAATAAAATAAAAGGTGGGGGGTACGGAAAAAAAGGGGGAGTGGAGACAAAAGAAACAAGAAAATAAACAAAATGGGGGGATAGGGGGAAAACAAAGAACAAGCAAAAAAAAACCCAAATGGTGGGGAAGGAAAAAAAAACCAAAAGAAGGGTTTTCACGAAATGACAACTAAATTCAATAACCTTAGTCAAATTCGATTAACCCCATTAGATGGTAACCAAAATGGATTTGGTCGCCACCAAATTCAATTGTCACCGTTGGATGATGAACAAAATGGATTTAGTTGTCACCATTAGATTCGATCACCATTGTCAAATGGAGACCGGAAATGGGGGAATATGACAAACCCCCCTTTTATTTGTTTCGGTCGCCCACAAGGATGGGTGACTTTAAAAAATATGGTTGCCATCCAACCATCACAAATTTTCAGATGGCGACCAAAGTTTTTTAGTTGTTAAAAAAGGGGGCATGCCACATGTTTGTGAAAACCTCTTAATGAAAGCTTTCCAAAAACATATCACAACCCCTTTTGTGGTGACTAAAAAAATTCAATCATCATCCAAAAAATAATGACAGTAGGATGGTTGGCGATTGAAATTTTTTGGTTGCCACACCTTGTCCCATTTTGATCACCCCCTGTGATGACTTAAAAGTTTTAGTCACCACAAGGATGGATGATTAAAAAAATTTGGTTAGCCCCCTTTGTGGCAAGCAAAGAATTTCGATCACCATCCAACACACCCACACCATCGAATGACAACCTAAATTCTTTCATCACCCACGAAAGAAAACGAAGCATGAAATTAATTTTTTTCCCAAAAAAATACCATAGGCCCCACCCCTTTTGGTCGCCATCTAATGATGGGGTATGTCGAGTGGCAACTGAAATTTTTAAGTCGCTTAGAAAATGGGGGGGTGGAGGATGTAATATCATTTTTGAAAAAATAAAATCATCCCCACCATGCCCTCTTGGGCAACTAAAAAGTTTAAATCGCCATCCAAATGGTGGGGGTGTGTCGGATGGCGACAAAAAAATTATGTTACCCCCTATGGTAATCGTGGCAACTGAAAAAATTTCAACTATCATAAAATATTAGCCTATGGCATCTTTTTTTGAAAGCTCGCATTAAGGGTTTTCCAAAAACATGTGACATGCCCCCTTTCTCAATGACCAAAACCAATCAATCACCATCTGACACACCCACACCATTGAATGGTGACCAAAAAATTTTGGTTGCCATTTGATGGTGGGTTGTGTCAAATGGTAATCACCATTAAATAAACCGATAATGTCAAATAGTGACCATTTTTTTTTATCGCTAAGAAAAGGGCCCATGTCATATTTTTTGGAAAGCCCTTGTCGAAAGCTTTCCAAAACCATAAAAACACCCCCCCCCTCTATGCTGACCGAAAAGATTTGCTTGCCATAAAAAAAAGGTAATCGAAAAAATTGTCATCGTAGGGTTGAATTGGCAACCAAAAATTTTGGTTGCCAAAAGGTTTGGCGATTGAAAAAATATAATTGTCATACCTTGTGGTGACCAAAAAAAATTAATTACCGTATCCTATGGCAATTGAAAAAAAAATCGATCACCAAAGGATATGATGACCAAATTTTTCAGTTGCCACAAGGTTTATGATGACCAAAATGGGCCCAGTTTGGATCACCCATAAGCCTACCTTGGCCAACCTAAAAATGTTTTTGACCTAGGTTGACCTAAGCTAATCTTACATTGACATGACACAAGGGTGCATCTATGTCCAAATGCGTTTGTCACATTATGATGGACACACAAATGTGGTGACAACCTTGCCTACCCTTGTTACATTTTCTATTGGGACTAAAATGGAATTAGAATGATTATCTCATATTGTTTATCATAATTTTGAAGTTTGTACATTATTTAAGTCTAGGTGCATTAGTTCAATAAGTAAATGGCAATTGGGATAAACCAACGAAAAAGGTTCAAACCCAAACAATTTATTTTTTAAAGATTATTTTAAGCTACCTATCTAAACTAACCTACCTACCTAACTATTTAACTACCTACTAACTACTTAGCATAAGCCTACCTATCCATCTACCCAAGCTTATTTATTTACCTAACTACTTACTTAGGTGCCATGTTTCAATATTAAACAATCTAAATTTGATTAATTAATTTAAAATACTACATGCCCAAATGGGCTTTAAATGCCATGTGTCATGAAATAATAGCTTTAAAAATAGACACGTCATAAAATAATTATTGTTTAATTGCATATGTTGCTATAAAAATACAAATGGATGAAAATGTACAAGCATATTATGTATACATCATATGTACAATATGTCACATGTAATTAAATGTCATATGCAACTTATCTGATGCAACTAAAGCAAAAATCAATTGCATGTGCCACATGTGACTGAAAATTAGTTATAAACAAAATTGCAAAAGATAGATTTTCTTTTAATGTCCTTCATTAGAAAAAAATCTTAAATTTATGACTCCATATATGATTGATTTTGTAGTCATACTGAACATTATATGATTAAAGGGCCTTTAGTTGTCACTAAAAGAAATGTTGTCCATTTTGACCATGTTTTTGCAACTATTATGTGACTAATGTCCAAACCAATTGATTTTACAATTAGTAGTGTGTTAGTCCTACATGTCCATGTAATTGCAACTTGTTGTAATCGCATATGCAACTACAAGAAAGGTTGAACCAAATTCAATTGTAAATGCGACTACAACTTAAACTAATATGATTTTCATTGAAAATGTAAATGAAAAGTGAACAATGTCATCCAATTTTTATTACATTCATTGATGGATGATAACATAGTTGTTTTTGCAACTACAAATGAAAGGTTTTTCAACTACAATTGTATATTTTATCGCATGAACAGAGAAACATAGACCACATATGAGAAACTTTGTTATTTCAATTGGACTATTATCCCTTCAATGTACCCATCCATGGGTCTTCTTTGCAATTATCCATGGGTCTTCCATGATATAATATTTAATAGTTACTACTCTTGATTTTAGTCTTAGTTTGATCTTTTAAATGTTTGTTTCTACTAATGAAGATGCAATTTTTCTATGTTAAGAAAGCTCAATGATTCCCATGTTGGAACAAGAATTGTTGCATATTATTTTACTTTTATGTGTACTAAATTTTTGCCAATTTCTATGTTTATTATGTTATGCAATTTCAAAGACTCTTTTTTCAAAACATTTTTAATCAGCCTTCAGCATTCATTAGATCTCAAATTATTGCAACATAATTTGATTAAACACAATTTGATATAAATTTAAAACATTTAAGCAATGTTAGAATCAAAATGAAATCAAGCAAAAAAGCAAAAGAAAGCCTCAACTTTTTAGGAAAATGAAATGGAATCATTGATTTTCTTTCTAGTTGTTTATCTATTAATATTTTTTATATGGGATCGACCACATGGTTCAAAAGCTTTTAAATCCAATTACCCCTAAATTGCATGCAAGTTCCACATGTAAGAAAATTATGTTTGCTCTCTAGACAACACATTATTAATAAGGGTCACTTTAAGACCTAACTCAATAGATTACACAATCTCTAGATATGGCAAGAAATATGGGGTAAAGTTGGCCTCTTTGGGTGGTTGTTTATGATGGAAAACTACCTTGGTTATATCATGTAAAAAATTAAGAATATTAAGAGTGGGAAGGATCTTATGTATGTAAGAAAGATTAATTCACACTTCAATTATTGGCATTGTGAATTTTTCAATCTTGTAACATTGTTCACATTTGAGCTCACATTTATTGTTAAATAATCATCATGTAGTAAGACAGTCATCATGGTTTGTTAACAATTTGCTTATCACTACAAAATAACCAAGTGATAGGAGAAAGGAAAAATGATAAAATCTATTCAAAATTATATATTCTTATGATTTAGAATGCATATTAACAATGGTAAACTACCATGCACTAGTAGAATTTGGTTGAAGATCCATCACAAAGAAGTTACATTGCATGTCAATCGGTCCATTGCAAAAGAATATCCAAAAAAACAACAATAAAAAAAACTTTAAAGAAGAACAAGTGACAATGTCAACTTCTTGTGCAAGAGTGTAAGCATGTGCAAATCCATAAATAGATAGGCACAAATTCACATAAGTGCATGAACAAAGGTGCACAAATTCACTTGACCATGTTTGTAATTAAACACAAACTTGCAAGTAAATTGGTTAACCACTAGTTGAGGATGAGGTCAAAGTGATTGTAGATCCAAAGGGCACTTCATGATATTACCAATCGTCATCCCTCCATTGAAACATTGCATTGTCCTCCAATGTAATGTTTCGATAGAGGCACAACAATCGACAAAATCACGAAATGTTGACATGCATTTCTTATAAACAAGCATAACATAAAGTTCAAAATGAGTTCATCAATCCAAGAGCACATATGATCCCTATCGGGTAGCAATGGGAGAAAATTCCTAAAAAACTACAAAAGATGAATTGGAACAAATTTCCAAGAAATGGCATCATATGCAAAGATAAATGGATTGCATTGAACTATGACTTCAAGAAAGCTCTAAACTATCATAAAGGCATTGATAATTGTACCTATTTTTGGGACTTGATGTTTGAAAAAAATAAATATTTTCATTTGCCTCATCAATATAACAAATAATACTAAGAATTGATTGAAGCCTTTTTAGTGGGTAAAGAATGTCATTGCTCCTATGCATATTAAGGATGTAAACATTGAAAAGGATGGAATTTATTAACCACTAGTGCAAGAACAAAATATAAAAATAATGACATGTAATCACAAGATAATTTACATATTGTTCAAGATGAAATTGTAGATAATTTGATCATGCATAAGAGTTGCAAGATATACATGGACTCATTTGAAAAAATGGAATAGTTCCAAGGCAATTTTCAACCTTTGTCAAGTAAAAGGATTACCATTCGAAATAGGTTTAATTGAATTAGTCTTGTTGTAAAAGTTTAGACAAATTAGAATAGTTCCAACGACAAGGGCAAAAATGAATGTTACCATTATTTCTAAGCATAATGTTAATTGCCCATACCCCACTAATAAATAATAAACCTTGCACAATATATCCTTCAATTCATTCGAAAAATTTTCTAAAAATTACAAGTGGATCAATAAAGTTGGTTTGTTTGTCATGAATAACAACATATTATCAATAAATGTTACTTGACAAAATAAATACACAACAAATCCTTACATACTTGGGTTTTCAAGCCTTACCATCCCAACCACTTTTAGAGGAATAGGTTGGCCTTCACACCATTGTCATGCAAGAAGTGGCATGCAAATCCATCTTATGGTTACCACTAGAGTTGCTTTTAAATAGGTAATATGTATAAGATAGTTGAAATGAATACTATAATACCAAGGTTGGTTTAGTAGCAAGGTGCCTATTTTCTTTTTTGTAATTTATTTTTAGTAGTAAAATTATGAACATTATACTTATGCACTATATTAAATAATGAAGCTATTGTGCTTAAAAGTTTCCTTCACATTTTGGGCACACTAGGTAAGTGTTTTTTTTTTTAAATTGGTAATTTCAAAAATAATTTTTTTGTGCCTAACCAACTTTGATAATACAATAAATAGTTCGATGAACCAAAAACAATTCGTAATAATTTTATATCAAATACACACCAATTGATTAGCATGAAGAAACACATTTTTTGAACTACCAAATATTATTTTGGATTACCTACATGAAGTAGTTATAACCAATACTTATTCAAGAAGGTAAAAAAAAAAGGACAATAGAAGAAGCAAATATCAATATTAAAGTTCAAGAATTAAAAAAATCTAAGGAGACAAAAACTCATGGTTATATTTTTCACTTTTGGTTATATACATAATATTCATAAAGATGGTATCAAATGGAAAGAGGGAAAACAAAAGGGGGGGGTGCATGTGCACATGTGTAATAAATGGAAATTTGGTTGTGTGTGTGTGTATGAAAGCTTTTAATATACACTATTACAAAAATGGGGTGTAGTTAACTAGCCTAAATCACTATGGAACCTTAAAAATCAAATAAATTCATTGCATTTTAGTGATTTCACCCTGGTTAAAGATATTTCACTATGTAAACATCATGTTTCATTATTAATTGACATAATTCACTATTATAATTTATTAAAATAAATAGATTTATTTTTATGTTGTTTTAAATACCCTATATATGTTACTTTATGATATATTTCATATTATTTATGGCTACTTTAGTTATTTTAATTTATACCCTATGTTATTATAAGTTATCATAAGCTACTATAAATTATTATACCTTAAATTATTATATGTTATTATACCTTAAAGTATCTTAGCTAGTTTATTATAAACTTTTTAGTTACTTTAAATTAAATTATTCAACTAACTTTAAGCTATACCTTATATTATTCTATCTAAAGTTAATATATGTTATTTCAAATTATACTTTAAGTTATTCAAAGTCATTCTACTTTATGTTATTATAAGTTATTTTATCTTATATAATAACTTAAAATAGTCTAAAATAAAATATAATGACTTAAGGTAAAATAGCCTAAATAGCCAATAATAGCCTATGAAAAATAACTTACAATAAAATAATTATTAATAACCTAAAATATCCAACAATAACTTACAATGAAATAATCACCAATAGATGTAATATAACATAAAATAATCAACAATAATTTATAATACACTATCCACCAATAATTGTAATATAACCTAAAATAACCACAATAACTTATGATAATTTAACCATCAATAGCCATTAATATAATAACCACTTATATCCACCAATATAATGACCATTAATAACCATCAATATCCACCAATAGAATAGCCACCAATAACCATATATTATAATTATTTATAATTGCCAAAAATAATTTAAGATGAAATAATCTACCATAGATAAAAATAACTTAAGGTGAAATATCCTATAATAATTTAGAATAACAACATGTCAATAATAACATAAGGTGAAATAACTTTCAATAGCCAAAAGTAACCAACAATAACCTCACATAGTCAAAAATAGTTTAAGATGAAATAACTTAAAACAGTCAAAAGTAATTTATAATAGTTTCAAGTAACCTAAAATGAAATACTTTACAATAGTAAAAAATAACATAGAATAGCCAAGAATAACTTATAATAGTCGAAAATAGCTTAAAGTGAAATACATTAAAATAACCAAAAGTAACATAAAATAATCAAAATAAACCTAAAATAACCAAAAGCAGCCTTGGGTGAAATATCTAAAAGTAATTGAAAATAATTATAAATATCCATAAATAATGTAAGGTGAAATAATTTAGATTAATGAAAAGTAGCCCTATAGTAACTAAAAATAACCTAGCATAGGTAGTATTATTACATTAATAAAAAAATTATCTGTTTATTAAACTATTTTTTTCCAAAAGAATGGTCATTGAAATGTTATTTTATTGTGATATTCAAAAAATATATATTCAAATGATTTTACACTTTCAAAAGGAAATAAATGTACATTATTGAAATTTTTAAAAAAGTAAACTCAAAAAAATTTATTTGGACAAAATTTCAATAATATATGAAATTTCAAATTTTATGTTTTTGTAATGTTTATAATGAAATATTTGATAAATATAATGCAATATAACATATTATCACAATAAGTGAGATGGCTTAATGGTAAGGGATGGCTGCTTCCATTCTAAAAATCAAAGGATCAAACCTCACAAGTGGTGTGTGTGTGTGTGGTCAACAATGGTAAATTGACCAAATATTTTCCTATTTAATTCCCTAAAGTAGGTGTCTAAGTTGATTACATGGCTTCCATACCTATGTTAAGTTTTTAACTTAACTTAGGCAATGAGACGTGTCAATAACTTCATAAGCTGAAAATCATGAAATTATCAATAATATTATATATTAAATAATTTAAATTTCATTGATTTTCCATGTTGCATAGTTAATTAATTAGCAAGTGAATGGCTTAATAAATTTGTATTTCACTTTAAAATAACTTTGTTTCATTAGCTATTAGTGAACCAATTCATTGTCTATAATAATTGGTCCCCATTCACTAAAGGGTTAATTAGTTTCACCATGGTAAAAATGTTCAAATTCACTCAAAATTTAATGAAGCCCAGAATGAATTAGGACACATTTTGGTGTAGTGATAGAATAGCAAAGTTGAAATATTCAAAGTCTAATTCAACATGAAGGAAATTTATTAAATCACATATGAATAATTATAATATAATTATTAAAAGTTATGGAAAATTCTCCTTGTATTAATTGCCTTGGTTATATCTTGGCACATTGTGATTGGGATAAAGTGATGGGACAAAAACCTAGCTAATAATAATAATTAAATATGAAAAACTAAATAACTTACAAAATATCATCACTAACAACCTCTTACTTTCAATTTCAATATTTTTATAACATTTGCATCTAAAACATTAAAGTTAAAAGAAAATGCAACAATGTTTTCTCTCTTATTAAATTGAGTATAAAAAAAACAATAATATGCTTATGGATGCAATGGACAATATCAATGTTACTCAATTAAAAATTGACTAGTGCAACTCGTGTTCATGAACATACCTTTGAAAAACATTTACACAACCTTAAATCATGAAACACAAAAATCCACAAGATGAACAAGAGTATGGTGAACATGCTTTCAAATTTGAGTATTATTATATGTGTCATGCATTCATCAAGGATCAAACATTCATGGGTAAGCCTACACTAAAAAGACCCACTGGACATGTAACCACTTTTGAAATATGCATTTGTAAATTTTAAAATTAAGTTAGGATTCAAAAGTTCCCATATATTTTGTGTATTGTGAGGTAAAATATAGTGAAGAATGACAATTTTTTAAATGAATTATTTTTAGTAATGTATGATGGTGGAAATGGACTAAAAAACACTTGTAACCATTCTTGGGTTCCTAAATTTGGCAAAAAATTTCTTGAAATTGAATCAAATATTTTTGGGAAAATTTAATTTTTTCACATTAAATAATAGTTCGAGCAATGGTTATGTGTCATGTCATGCTATAAAATCCATTCCTTACTACTATCCTTTGTGAAAAAGAATTGGGTGTGGGTCCTTTTACCATAGACACACCCTCATGCCTTTAACAACTAATTTTTACCTTCACATCATTTAGTATTAAATGAATTGCCAATTAATGTTTTCAATGATGAAAAACAAAAAAATGTTATAGAATGAAAACATGTAGCACTTGATGCAAATTCCATGATCATAAGTTTTAGGCATTTGGTTTCAATTTAAAGTCCAAACCTTAAATTATATTGTTCTTGTGTTTTTAATTATAGATATGTTGCATTAGACGCCACGTCAACAATTCAAAATTTTATGAAAAAATGAGATTATAAAATTCATGAAATCAACATCTATGATACCCTAAATATTGTTGTATCAAATTAAGTTGATTAACCCTTCACTAAAAGAAAATTTGTCTTTTGCAAGTTCAAAAAATGTCATTTGCAATTGTTACTGACGCACTCCCAAGTCCCGGGTTGAACCCACTTGAGGGTCCAACTATGTGTAGTTGCGGAAAGTTGGGACTTGAGGGGCGCTCCCGACTTCCAGCACTAAAAGGGGGTAGAGGGGCGTGCTAGAAGTCCCGGGATTAGACTAAGAAGATGGACTAGAAGATCAAGCTTGAATCTGCATCCAAAACCAACCACAAGAAGGTTAGTTCACATTCGGGAACACCCTTGGGTGTTGGGACAAGCCATGGGCACTTTTACACACAAGACTCACCACGGCCCAGACTCGGGGGAAACCACCACCTTCCCCCATATAGTATTCTCTACGTCTCACCGCCAAGGCTACATCCAAATGGCTCTTTTTCCCAGGACTCCCAAGTTGGAGTCCCGAAATTATCCCGAGTTGGAGTCCCGGGTTGGAGTCCAAGAACTTTGAGAGTCCATATCTCCCGACTACAGAGTCAGATCATGACAAGGTCTGAACCAAAGTTGTAGCTCTCCTCGAGATCTTTCCAACGCCATGTTGCACTCTAGAATCGAATGTTGGGAAGAGGTCGATTCCCGACTTTTAGTGGTCGGGAGTCAAACTGCCAATTTGACTCCCGGCCCTTCTTTTGCCCATAACTTGGGTTGTAGATATCCAAATGGCTCATGCGAAGCCATTTTGGACATCTACACTTTGATATCTTTCTAATGACATAAAGATCGCACCAATGCGAGGAGATTTGACCCCTCAAATCGTCTTCTGAATTTTCAGGAGTCCCGGAGGACTCCAAGTCTCCCACTTTTGGGAGTGGGAGTTGCATTCTCCCACTTTGCCCAAAGTGGGCTTGCGACAGTTGCAATGAAAAAAGAATTGTAAATGATAATATTTAGTAGCAAAAATTGATTTCAAACATTAATTTTCTTCTAATGTTTGAAATTTCCATCCTTTGTAAGGTAGGTTCATTATCAAGTTCATTTACTTAATCACCACCATGTCTAGTTGTTGGGACACCACATCTATCTTCTATTATATATTTTTTACTTCAATTGTTGCATAAACTCATAAATGTTTGTATATATTCTATTCATAATCATATTGTGCAAGATACAACAACAAATGGCCACAAATGGAAAGGAAAACACATGCAAATTTGACTTGACTATCATTTTAGAAATATTTTTAATATACCAAAGTTGTTTTCAACAACTTTAATGCAAGAAAATTATTCGTTATATAACTCTAAAATGTAATGTCAAACTTTTGTTTATTTGTGAAGCACCATTAAACATGGCAATAATGGGTAGCCCTTGTTTCCAATTATGTACGATTTGATGCTTTCAAATGAATTTTACTCATTGAACATATTCTTCATTTTACCTTTTGATATATCAAGAGGATAAACACAAGACTTGTGCATCATTCATTGATCCTGGCATCACCACAATATCCAGAAAACATTAATTGTGATCAACAATGGCTTACATTTGCATGTTTTATGCCTTCAATTTGAACTTGATTAATAGTTTGTTCCAAAGGCCTAGGCTCTTGACTTCTAGATTTGGATATGAGCTACGTCAATGGCCCCTTGGATGCATGGCATGCTCAATAGCTCCTTAAATCCTTAACAAGTTACCTTCATGCTCACAAGCACCATACACTTGGATTTTGTATTTTTCTTTTTCATTTTATATTTTAGTCTCTCTATCAAATGTTTCACAAAAGACTTGCTAGCCTAGAGATGTTCAATCCATCTTTTATCATCATACTAAATCATAAAGAAGCTAGGAATACCAAGTTGTTGACCTTGCTTTCACCAAATTATCAAGTTCCTCATTCAAAAATCATAGACATAGTACAATTATGAAGAAGCAAACAATCAACATTTCAAACACACATCTATTATTTCTGTCCTAACAAAAAAAGATGGCTAACCCTTTAAAAAACCAATACATGTGGACATATAATCTATTTGAAAATGACCAAGGACCAACATGTCTCTTGCATGTATTAAGAGTTGTGCAAGCACGATGACTTTTTTTGGCCCCCAAACAATGATGTTGAGCAAGTGTACAAGGAGATCTTGGAAAGAACACAAAAACATTAGAAAATCTAAAAATCAAATGACATAGAATGATGGAAAAAATTTGACAACCTAAAACACTACACAATAGAATTATGAACATAGTGAACATTAGTCATGGAGATGGATTCTAATAAGGAAGACATATCAACTCCATGGATAGTAAACACCTTGAGAAAATGGAAGTGTTCCAATAAACTTGAGAATATTATACAATTGTCTTGTTCATCAACTAACACCCACAATCCTATTATATTAAGTAACAATAGACCAATGCACATGCCCAATGCAAATCTGCCTCATTCTTAAATTGTCATTATATTATTGTGGAGCATTACAAAATACAAAACATTAAACATTCATCTTTGAGATATCAACCTTTAAAAAGTGTGTCAACTTCACTTTGATATTCTTAATGCAATGGTTTGCCACAAGGAAGTTGACACAAAAGATGATGAGCAAAAATACATTTCAAACAAAGCATGATAAGCACAAAATGAAACAAATGGAGGAATACTCCTAAATATAATGCACCTTCCAAATACATGAAGAATTTTGTTGGAGTGTTCTATGTGTACCTGAGGTAATGTACTTTATTGGAATAAGGGCCCACATGAAACGAATCTGAGCATAGACCCAAGTCTAATTGAGCCTGATATTAAGGGCTTTATTGAACATAAGGAATGCTCCAATTTTCTATTTTTTATTTTCTAATGATACTTGGCAAGTATCATGAGAAAAAATAAAAATGAAAGAGGAAAATTTGAAAAATGAAATGCTTGTAGGAGCGAGCATGACATTGTTTGAAACACGCATAGGAGTGGGCGTTACATTTTTGTGAAACGCCTGCCCAATAAGGCGCCCTCCTACGGCACCTAAAAATTTGGAGCAGGTCTTTAGGTACGATAAAATGAGCTCTGCTTAGCGCGTCTGGCAAATCGTGAAGAGGACCTTTTCTTTGTCGGTAGACGAGATTGCATCATTGCACCCGTGTTCCGGCCTGCCAGCTCCGGAATCTGAATCCTTCTTAGGGGGCGGAGAGAAAAGGGTGAAACACAGAAGGGTCTGGCGCGTTCCCGCCATGTTTCTCAACGGATTCTGTAATAAATCGAATCAAGTGGATCGATGGAGCTTGCCACTGTCTGTGGCCACGTGAGGTGGACCGTCTTTTCTCCCAATCCATACACGGTGGGCTCCAGTATCAAAATTCTGGCTGCCATTGGGCAACAGCTGCTGATTGAGAGATCCCTAAAAGAGCGGAGCTTAGGCTCAATGGATAAAACTTTGGTGGCAGCTCCAGCACGATGCAGCAAATCATAGGATGGCGTCTTCTCAGGGGACCGAACATATCGTTCAGTGACTGTTTCATTCATCATTATCTCTTTTCAGTCTTCTCTCCCTCTCTCTCCTCCGGCTCACATGCAGCTGACATTCTTACGAAAGTACTCGTATTTGAACAGAAAATTGGAAGTCTTTTTTTCCCCGTTGGTTGTAGATGTAAATCCTAAGGAATGCTCTGGGACCCATCTTTGGGTTTTCTTCATAGAGAGAGGGAGAGATATTTTGCTGAGGAGGAGAGTGTAGGGAGGGAGCGAGGGGGTTAGAAATGCATCGTTTTCTTTTGGAAGCGTTGCGTTTGGAAGACCAAGTGTGGATTTTTGTTGTGCGAAGATCAGCAGTAGCTGGAACTTCAGTTGAAATTTCTAGGGGGATGATAGACTGTTGTTGGTGAAGAGGTTTCGTAGGCGAGTCTCCGAGGAGGAGTAGGAATTCGGGTCAAGGAAAGAGGATGATGGCAAGCCCATGTTTGCTATCGCAAGGAGGAAAGTTGAGTTCAGGTTTCAAGTGCTTTGCTTGCAGTTTTCAACAACGTTGTTTATTGCGGATTAAGAGCCGTATCTCGCTCGTTCGGAGACAATCGAGAGCGAGTAGAAGATATCCTTTTCCTGGTTTGTATTCTCACCACCATTGTGGTTATTCTCTCCAGATTTCACTCCCTTTTGGGTTTGGAGATAGGCGTAAGACACATAGTGCCACAAGAGCTACGCCTCAAGGAAGCTCTTCCACAGTCAAGAAAGGATTGCAGCAAGATGGCCTTGCTGTGAAGGAAGCCATGCTCGGGAAGCTAACGTTCAGGCCATCACTAGGAGAATTAGTCGTGTTTAAAGAAGGGAAGTCGCCAGAACAGCTGCGAGCGGCTGCCTACTTGAGAGCTACGTGTTTCTACACTTACCCTGAAGGACGTTCTGAAGAAGCTCTCAAGGTACAACAACCTCTCTGCTTTTTACACCTCTGTAGATTCGTGCAAATTCCCTAACCCAATGCATTTTGATTCTTCACTTACTGCAAAGATGTCAGCTCTACATACTTATCCACAATGCCAGAAAATTTGAACTTAGGTCTTCTGTGCAAACCATGTAGAAGGTAAGCGATGTTGCAGGCCCTGTTGTCATTGCCTGAAACACCTAGCAGCTGGTGTTGAGGAGGAGATTTTGGAAGGGTGAGAAGGTTTTGATGGGCTGATAGCGGAGATGGTGGGTAGTTACATCGCAAGATGAAGGCCGAAGATGAATGGAGCGCTCTCACGTCAAAAGTGGCTGGCCTGGAGCAAGGGTACAAGCGCACTGCCTGCATCCTTGCCCTGTGCCCACTTTCAGAGCTTGCTGACAGCAGCATCTCGCTGAACCCTTTTTGTAAGGTCAGTATTTGTGAAGGAAAATGAGACAATCTTTAGGTTTGAGCTTAGATTTCTTTGCAGGGCGAAAAAGCAGACATGTCAGGTGTCCTTTACAAACACAAATTGCACAGTCTGAGTTTGAGAATTCATTGCAGGTTGTTCTGGAAAATGGTGAAGCACATTCAGTTATTGGGTCCCTTGATTTGAATCAAGGGTGTCAACTACCGGGGGAGCTGAGTGGCAATTATCCTGAGGTGCACTTTGCACATATATCCTTTCAACATAGTCATAGAAGAACATCGTGCAGCAATTCCCAATTCTGATCAGTGAGTTGTGAATGTTCATGTTGTGTTTCAATTTTGTGCATGTCTTGGGTGTCAGTTTCATGATGCAAAAGCATGTCTGTAGGATGGGAATGCAGAGCACAAAAGAGGCTACCTCTCAAATGTGTGTGTGGCGCCCCAAGTACGCAAGCGAGGTGTGGGTGCAGCCCTTCTGCACAGGGCACAAGAAATTGCACAATCTTGGGGTATCTCTCTCTCTGACACTTTCAAACTCAATTACTTATGGTTTAGACAACAGTACTCTCCAGGATTCTTGCAGACTTTGCTGATGATTTGAAATGTTTTCTGTGGACAGGTGTGACGGATCTCTATGTTCATGTAGTGGCAAGTAATCAAGCAGCAGTTCTGCTCTACACGAAAGGTGGATTCCTGTATGAGAAAGAAGAGACAGTGTCCCAAGCTAGAATGTTATTACGTCCCTGTCGCCTTCTATTGCACAAGAGAATCCAAACACCCAAATCAACCTAGATTATTTCTTGTATAGTTACTGATCTTAAAGATTCCTTGATCTCTTGAACCCTCTCTATTGGGATTCTGGAGGATGTTTAGTAAAAAATTGCGGTCTCCTAGTTAGCCAAGAGCTTTGTGTTCATTACGCCAATTTGTAAATTATGGAAGTTTGCAGAAAGTAAAACTTATGTTTGGATAGGTATGGCTGCTTGTAAGGTAATCAAACATTTTCAAATTCAGGTCTTGCACTAGATGGATGGTGCATTTTTTCAACTGTATAGCCATTTTTCAGGTTTTATTTGAGATTATTTGTAACAAGAACATCATCCTTCAAACACTAGAATGTTGTAATCCTTGTGGAATGTCATAGGTTTCTGTGTTCTGTTTGTGTCTGCATGAGCCTGTTTGAGTATTGGTGCAAATGTTTATAGGGGAAAGATGGATCTATGGAGTAACTAATCCTAAGTGGCCTGCTGTCTGGTCAAGGTATGAAGAATACTGTCTGATGTGTTTCTACTGTTCTCTCTTCCCTGTCATGCATGTTCATGTTTGCTTCTTGTAGATTGCAATATTTACATCTTCTCTTGTAGTTGTTCAACTCTGCTATCATGAGTAGGATTGTGATCCTGGGACAACATTTCATGATGGCAGCATACTCTTTGTAGTTGCATGTTGTTGGTTCATTTGCAATTGGAAAGTAGCCAATTCTTCTGCAAACATGGAGGGGATGATTGTGGCATACTCTTTCTAGTTGCATGATGGTGGCCTCTGTATTGTTTGCAACTGGAAAGTAGCCAATTCTTCTGCAAACATGGAGGGGATGATTGTAGCAGTTGTCATTCTCTAAACTTGTAACCAAGTTGTCAGAAATGGAACTTGGCTCTGATGAGTATCCCATGAGTATCCCATAAGTCCTGGATGCTTGGACACACTTCATCACATACAGGTTCTAAAACAAAGCCCCTGAGAAGAAGCTTGGATTCTTCTTTGAAACCTCCATCCCTCCATCTAGAGGGTTTATCAATCTCTAGTTGGTGGTGGATTCCAGATCTCTGACTTGTTCAATCAGATCAGGGGCAACTTGGAAGGTCCATCATGGCTTGACATTCCAGTAGTATGGTGTGAAGGGATTCACCCTATCTTGGTTGTCACTAGTGGCTAAACTTTAGGCCAGCTCATAAGGATGGCCAGGATGAGCTTTCATGCTCATGCAGAATTTTGAAAAGGATGCTACAAGGATGAGCAGAGCTTCCAAGCTTTCATTCTCCATGGGGACCTGCAATCTATGGTCCAATCACAGGTGGCAAACTTGAATGATATAGAGATAGAAAGGTTGCTATATTTGCCACCATTGTTGTTCCATGATAGCAGATAGTCTTCTGATTGTTCATATTCTGAAAAAGTTGGAAAGATTTGGCCTTATCATTGATACAGAGGGTGATTGCTGCGTCCTTTAGTGTTCTGTAACCCCATGACTACTCCCTGTTTTTTTGAGTCTATGAAGCTGTGAGAGTACTTAAGAGATCATACTCTGAGAAATTTGAGTCTGCTGTGTGGAACCTTATGGCAACAGGTACCATCTCTCTATCATCTTGATTACCTTGCAGCTTGGTCCAGGACATAGTTGACTAGTCAAGATCACCAAATGCATGTTGTTTGTCTCCCCTAGTCTCTCTGGCTACTGCTCTTGCTGTCACTGTCCAGGCACTACAATCATCAACCTCCATGATATTTGTTTGAGATGAGAAGCTGCAAAATGCAAAATCAGGTATCTAAATGCATTGCAAAAAGTTGACTTGAAGTGTAAGGTTGAGAGAGCTCTTTGTTGGATTGAGGTTGCAATGATTATGCATGTTGAATACTGATGCTCAAATTGCTTATGTAATGTAGAAACTTCATGCAGTATTTTTCTTCTGACACCTCAAATCAGAGAAACTCTTCTAGCAGAATAGACAGAGTTCCATCCTTGCCTGCCCGTGACCTTCCAGATCCGCTGTGGATTCTCCTGTCTGTAAGGATATCCTAAGAAACACTCCACAGCCAAGTTCTCAACACTTCCAAGGCTTGGAAGTGAGGCTTCTTGACAGCTCAAGTAGTAAATTTCATTGGCATGGAACATGAGGGTTAGCACCCTTGGCTAAGAAGTCTTTATCCTCTGTCCAAGGCCAAGGAAATATGGTGGAATCCAGAGTCTATCAGTTGTATGGGTATATCAAACATGGGAAATCCCACCTATGGGAAGAAATTGCATTTACAATGATTCTGCAAGAAGGATTCAGGAAGCTCATTATATAATCTGCTCAAGGATTTGGGGCCTCCTCAATGCTTTATCTAACCTCTCATAGTATGTGGTGCTTGTGGACAGAAGCTATATTAGGAATTGGTCCATTGCCTCCAAGGGGCCTGCATGTTCATGACAATGGAATTCAGGATCATGTGGTGGACAAAGCCATAGGACAAACAAGGTTTGTGTATGTGACAGCTCAACATGCAGGCTCCATCTTCTGTCATGTACATTTTGAGTGAACTCTTGCTGCTCTTTCAGCTCCTCAGATTTTGGATATGGTAGAAGCCTTTGAAGCTAGCAATCAATGTAGGTTTTTCTTGGTCCTTTCCTTACTGCCAAAGAATCCTTTGGGTGAGTCCTTGCCATGATTGCCGATTTCCTTTACCTGGCATGCCACAAGCTTATTTCTTAGCAATTCTCAGTATGGTCACCAGCAAGATGCCATATGCATGCAAATTGTGATGGAAAATTTGTGGATTCTTCATTTGTCAGTGATGCAAGAGCACATCTACAAGCCCAGGAGTGAACAATTACATCATGCCATAGTTAATGGAGAGAAGAAGAAAGAAGAGGGAATATGAGAAGGAAGAAGAAACTTAAGGTTGTTGAATAAATGAAATGGGATATAACATAGATGAATAGAACTTCAAATAAATATAAAAGATGAGGTCCAATGCACCAAACTTGGACTTGTGACAAGTAACCAACCAACCAAACCTACATTGTCACTAATAGCTATAATATGATCAACATAAAGTCTTTGTCTATTTTAGTCATAATAACCAGAAAGACCCTGATGTCTAGCTTATGGCCACATGAAATACATTTATGTCAAGATACATTTCAAACATTGCCAGTCATATCTATTCCCAAATTTAAAAATCTGGGCAATGATGGTTCTATTGATGACTAAACTTTTTATTGTGAAAGGGCATAATTTGAAGTGTAGGATGATTGCTAACAATAACTAACTGTTGGCATTTCTTGTAGTGGTTAGATTCATTTCCAGGTGGCATCCATTAAAACATTACTGTAACCACATTAGAACCTTTGATATGATTTAAGGGGTTTGTTTGTTGTACTAGATTAAATCTTTGAAGGTTTCATTTTAGGGAGGAGGATAAAAGAGGATTTGTCATACAAGCCATAGCCTAGAACCATTGACTGCCATTGGCAGCATGAGAGTGCAACTTTGGGGTGTAAACATAAACCAGGCTCGGGATTCTTCATGCTTTCCTGATCCTTGTCAGCAGCTAGAGTGGGTTGGCCACACAATTGCATTGCACAGACAAAAAATTATACAAGGAGACCCATTTGCACACAATATGGGGTTTTGTGTGCAACAATTTTGCAGACATGTTTACAATGTTTAGAGTAAGGAACTAGGATGGGAAATTCTTCAAACAAGGGGTCCATCATGAGGTTGTAGCTCTCAAATTTCAGGAATGTTTCCATCCAAGAACTTCTGTATTTCAAGGGGTGAATGCTTGGTTGGAATTGGACCATCTATTCCCAACCTGTGTCTTGCAGATGGGACTTGGTGTACACATTCAAAATTTGAACTGGATGAATAAATCCATCTGCATGGGACATTGGCACAACCACAAAATGACGAAGTGAATATGTGAAAATTAAGGTTAAAGCTTGACAATTTTAATTTGAAAGAAAGAAAGACAAGCATGGGCATGATATACAGGGTGTGGAAGCCAAAAAAACTCTTGTTATAAAAGGTTTGGGGTTTAGGGTTCATGCCTACATCAGACAGGTGGGAGGCCTGGAAGTTTGCATCAATGATCAAATACGTACAAGGTGATGATTGTGTCTTGCATGTACCCCATTGTAGACTCAGTACTCTGAGCAAAGGTGAACCATCAGTCCTTCAGAAACAAGAAAATCAGTTAGCCCCAGATTGAAACCACTGCTATCTCTACCCAGCCATCAATACAACATCCCTGCAACTCTGTTCAAGCACACTACCACTGCCTCAGCACCTGATTGATAACAAATGGCATCATCAAGATGGTTTTTGCTTCTGGAGACAATTTGAACTGAAACTAGTGTTGCAAACCCCTCCGTTCCCGATCAAAACCCTTCATCAAGGTTTAGGGTCTATTGACTCCCAGAGCCCAAGCTGTAGAACTGTCTAGAATGGGCTTCCTGTTCAGGGCTTAGAATAGCTGAAAGCCAAATGCCCAAATGATCCAAGGAGGTGTGGTCCACAAAACCTTGCTACTAGATATCAAAGTTCATGGAAGTAGTGCTAAAAGCAGAGAACGGCACAGATACAGGCTTCAATATCTCTTGCAGTTCTAAGCTTGCCACTCAATTTCTCATTCCTTCATGCCAATTTGAATCATGTGGTATCTGATAATGAATCTTCAAAGTCTGTATCTTGAAGTCTCACCTAATTTCTGAATACAAACAGACAATATAATACTCAACTTTACAAAACAAACTACTACATGAATAGGCTTCATAGGCATCTATGATCTTTTAACATAACTACAAATCTGGCAACTAAAGTAATGACCAAACATCCACAGGATCCTATAATATTGTTAGAGGATGGAACAAAAGGCATGTTTGTCTAGGACCAACTGAAAGACTAATAAACTCTATTGATTTGTGTTAATTTTATTATGTTAATCATTTCATCTTATTTTTTGTCGTGGTCAAAAACTTGGTGGTCACAAAGTGTAATTTGAATGATGGATGTAAAGATGCATTTTGCTATTTGTTTTAGATTTTTTTTTTGTTGTGGTTAAAATCTGGTGAACACAAGATGTAATTTAATGATGGATGTAAAGATGTATTTATTATTTGTTCTAGACTTATGGTTAAGATTTGGTGGCTACAAGACGTAATTTGATGATGGATATAAAGATGCATTTTGTTATTTATTCCAATTTTTTTTTGTTAGACCTAAGATTTAATGTTCACAAGGTGTAATTTCATGATAGATGTAAAGATGTATTTTATTACTTGTTTTAGATTTTTTCTATGGTTAAGATCTAGTGGTCACAAGGCGTAATTTGATGATGAATGTAAAGATGCATTTTGCTACTTGTTCTAATTTTTTTTTTGCTAGGACTAAGATTTAGTGGTCACAACATGTAATTTGGATGTTCAACCTATATGCTTTTTGTTGTTTTCCTGAAATCTTTTGCTGCAATGAACGACCTGGTGATAACTAGGTCATATTTGTAATTGAAAATCACATTGTTTGCACGGTGTAAATCATGTGTTGGTATTTCTGAACTTTTATAATGTTCAGAATTCATTAAATATGTGTTATTTGATAGAAGCCCAATCATAAAGTCACAAAGGCAAACCCCCTTGTGATGTCACAAATCTATGTTTGCATGGATATGTACAAACCTAACAAATTATCAGGTCAGTTTCATTACAACATCAATTGCATCTTACCAAGCACTACAGATCCCTGGACTCCAATTCACACCAAGAAGAAAATGATTGCAACATCAGGTTTCATTGTGTTTTAATTGTCAGGGTCAGGTTCATCCAGCAAAGCTAGAATCAGATTGCTGGGAAAATGAAAAGACACGGTTGTTATATTTGAACAAGAACCCATTGAGTGGAATTTGCTGGGACTACCTTGATCATAAAATGGGACAAAGCTTATTGTTACCAATAATTCTCTTCAATGGCCACTGCAGTTACACACATTTCCAACCATGTGTAAATGATTGGGTCTGATTACACAGCTTCCCATCACATTCAACTTCTACAATCCCCCATAACGGAAGATGTGAAATCGGCCAAAGAAATTGAATGCAATCAGTACAAAAAGTACTGCTGCGGTTTCTTCCCCAGTCTGCTCCTTGCCCTGTTTGTTTTACCTTATGATACCTAAACACGACTTGGGTCCATGTTATGCATGTTTTGGACATGTTATGGGTATCAGGGGTTTGTAACATGTCGCTGGGCATGTTATGTGCCCTTTGGAACATTGATAACATGAGAGATTATGAGTCCCGAACGTGCCAGGGTATCGCCCAATTGTTTTTACAATATATGAATGGGGCTAAGGCCAGACTGTGGGAAAAAATCGCAGCAGTACTTTTGTACTAACTGCATTCAATTTCTTTGGCTGATTTAATATTTCCCTTTATCACATGTCCAACATTGTACCTATTACTAATATCATAGGACAAGGGCAGCTTCAATGCATGTTTGTCTAATAGTTAATTATATTTAATGCATTCTTGTTCATTCTTTGAAAGCTCAATTTTATTCTCACATTGTCAAGCTAGGATGTCTCTCACAAACATTTTCTATGAAATATATTCATAAATATCACCAACTTTTCCATATTTATGTTTTAATTGGAAAATTGTTATAAAATGAAAAGATTATAGATATTTCAAAATCAACAATAAATGGAAAGAAAATTTATGTTAATAACCATTGAAATATTTAAAGAATTATGTGAACAATAGAACTAGTTTCAATCTTGTTTGAAGGATTAAGGGGTAGTATTCAAGGCAGGATTGTGTTGGCATTGCAAAGCAAAATGGGGTTGAACTGAGTAGGACAAAAGAGAGGGCATTTTGAATTGGTTTATGGTGGGAAATTGGGTAATATGTTTGGAAAAGTTATGATTTTGAAACATTAGATGTTGTAGTTTTTTTCTGGAAGAAGAGGAAATACACTACTACAAAACATGTGGTTAAACCACTTTTGCAATGGTACCACTATAGTGTGTTTTCAGTAAGCTAAGCATTTTAAGGTAGTGGTTGGCCTTAGTGGGATAGAAAAACCATTGGATAAGCAATTAGGTGGTTTGGTTCAAAAAAAACAATTGGGTCTTTTAGGGTGCCTAGGCAATAGGTGCATAATTGGTGGTTCTAAGGGTGGTTTCATGTGGTGGTGATTAGGGTGACTAATGAAACCCTAATTGATTGGTCAAACAAGTTTAGTTAGTCAAATGCCATGTGGCATTTAAACATTGACCACCCAAGTTATGCCATGTGGCATTTAAACATTTGTCACCCAAGTTAAAACATGTGGCATTTAGACATTTGCCACCCAAGTTAGGCCATGTGACATTTAAACATTGGCCACCCAAGCTAGGCAACATGGCATTTAAACATTAGCCACTTAGGTTATGCTACATGGCTAGAATCTAAATGACCTAGGTTAAACCTAAATTAGGCCTAAAACTAGGTACCTAGTCTAAGAACTTAAAGTTTAAGCCTCAACACCTAAGTTCAAGTCTAGGAACCTAAAGCTTAGGAAACTAGGTTTAGGCAACCTAGGCCTACCCTAGGAGCTTACATTATGTCCTTTCCTAGGTTGCACCTAAAGCTAGGCCACTAGACTAAGCCTTAATATAGGTTGCCTAATTAGGTAGATAAGTAGAATCTTATTTATTTATCGGTGACAAGCCTTTGTTATTGGCTCATCATAAGTAATATTTGCACTCGGAGTATATTTAATGCATGCATTGTGTATAGACTAATTTTTTTCACCTACTTATATAGTTTACAAAGTTCAACTTGTTGACAAAGAATATGGGATAAATATACAACATTTTTTCACATCATCCTTTGTCCCATACAAAAGTACCCAACTTTGACCATTATTATATTTTCCATATTTTGTCCAAATGATTTCAAAATCTACACCCCTATAAAAAGTTTTAAACCAAAATATCAAGTAATTTGATTGAAAATGCATTTGAATCTTCAATTCTCATACATTTGAACAACAATGATATCTTGAAGACTTTTAATTTTCTTTTCATAAAACGATTTGTAAATAAATATATTTAAAATCAACATGGTTTTTTTGGTGTGTGTATATATATATATACATATAATTATATTACCCATCTTTTTAATATTAAAATTCAATAAAAATTGTATAAATGTTGTGTTATATTTATTTGTAACTCTAAAAAATATTTTTAAATAAAACATGTTATCTTTGAAACATATGATATTAATTTCAACATTTTAAAATTTTATAAATTTCATGATTATTAATATATTGTAAAATTTTAATTTCATAATTTTTATCAAATTTTATATTCTTTGCTACCCATCACATGGAAATATGAAAAACAATGCCAATTTGGGGCATGTGAATTTCTTTTTAAATTTTTTGGATATCATTAATAAGAATATATTTCATTATATAATATCAACTTTTTCAAAGAAGATATTCATTTAAATAAACCTTTGAATAAAATTCACAACTTGAATGTTTTAATTATATTTTAGGCATCAATTTTTTATTTAATTTTATGGTCTCAAAAACTTTGGCAATTTGTTTTGCATTTTTGGGGAATTTTTTCAGAAATGAATTTTTTTCCCCCAAATTGTTTTTTTTAGCCACTATCCAAAAATACACATTAAATAATTAGTGACTCTTTAAAACAAAAGTTCTAGAAATTATTAAGTATTAGTTATTTATTTGTGCATTAATTATGTGTTCAATCATCTACAAGCTTATAATACGCTTATTAAGTACGTATGTCTATCTTCTAGTTCTTTTCCCTTTTAATTCACAAGTTTTTAATGTTTTAAATTGTATATTATTAAATAATTATATGGTGTTGAAGAAAAAGTTTTTTAGTCATTTAGTCCTATTTATGAAAACTTTTAATTGTGTAATCATATCCATGGTTACAAGAATGTGACTAGGCACAAAACATGGCATATATGACTATATGACTAAAAAATGGTCATTAGTCATATTTGTCTTAATTTTAAATGTCAAGTTTTGGCATAGTGATATATGTAGGGTATAGGCAAGGTAGGGTCATGTATTTAGGTGATGTAGCTTATATATCGGGTTAGATATGTATAAAATAGGTATGTAGAAGCTATGTACATATCAATTAAGTACATATAGCCTAAGTATGTATAGACTAAGTACATATAATCTAGGTTATACTAGGCTAGCTACGTGTAATTAAGTAGGTCTAACCTACCTTAACATAAGTATATATCATTATATACCTAAGTAGGTACATAAAAAATTGTATATTCGTACTTAGCCTTGGTACATAAGTTATGATATACTTAGATTATAATATACCTAACCTAGCTATAGGTTACAATAGACATATACTTTAAATACATATCTTATTCTACATAATTTAAGTATAGATTGATTACCTTAACCTAGGTATAATTTAACTAGGTCATACCTATGTTAAGTTAGCCAAGCATGACCTAAATATACTTAGTTTGAATTAAGTATACTTCTACCTATACTTACCTAATATTCATTTTTACATTACCTAATGGTTACGTCAAACTTAAGTACAAACATGTGGCATTTAAACATTGGCCACCCAAACGAAACCATGTGGCATTTAACTTACATGATTGTTACTTACCTACCAAATGTTAAAGGTGTTTTATATTCTTTCAAAATAATACAGAACTATTGTCTACTTTGCAAAATTTATTTCACCCATAAACATCAACAGGTATGTGTTAATTTAGATTTGAAAAATAGGAAAACAAAAGCATGAAGATGTTTATTTTTAAAGGCAAAAACAAATCTATAATGGATCCCAAAAATTAGATTGGATCCAAATTCTTTATGGTGTACCAAAATCTTGTTACAACATCCCCCTTTTTTTTTTAATCTTTTTTACCTTGTCCTTTTTTACCATGTAAAAACACAATTTATGGATGATTATGATGGAATCTATAATTGTAATGGTCTAAAATATAGTCATTTTGAAAATTTTGACACCTTTTGTCTCATTATTTTTTATGGGGATCAAAACATAGGGTAGAAAAGGACTAAAGTAAAGACTAGGCTCTTTTCATCCTATGTGATACACCTTAAAGGATTTTCACTCGATTATGAAGAAAAAACTTGTTCAAAATCCTCAAATCCTCCTACTGATACCAAAACATAATGTTATTTTAAATTAAACAATCATTAGCTAGTACAATAATCAAGTCTTTCAAAAATAAACTAAAATAGCTACTAGCCACAAGTTGAAAAACATACTTGTTTTTTTAATATACTAGGTATTATAATAGACCTATTAACTTAATTAAACCTATTACCCTAACAAACATGTTATTAATTTATAACTTATTATACCAGTTATTTATTGCCTAATAACAACTTAATAGTTCCTCAAAATGATAACACCTCATTGGTTACTAGTTGGTAATAATCAATTACTATTTGCAATAAACAAATATTTGGGTTAACATTACCCCCCTTTGAAGGTTAGTTTTTGTCTTCAAAATCAAACATCAAAAACTATTTGCTCTACTCTTATTGCTAACTCATCAACAGTTCAACAACAAATATAATCAAAAGACTAGTTACTGGTTCTATTTCTCAATAGGTGTTTCTACCAAAATTGTTGTTGGAGTTGTAAATTTTTTTGATGCATGTAATGGAGTAGCAATCATGGTAACTTTTGCACCTATTCCAATTGGAGTTTTCCAATATGAGTAATAGGTGTCTACAGATCTCCTACTTTGATGTTTACAACTATGGTAGGTGCATCAATAGGTACTATTAGCAACAAAGGCAAAGTACAAGATATAGTAGCAAAATCAAAACCTGCTTGTATCTAGGTTAACACTTCGATAATAATAATAATTGGTTCACTTGAATACCAACAAATGTATGTATCTAGGATACTCTAACACCTCTTTTAATCTCAATTAGCTTGGAACTCAACTAGTCATACTTATAATTTGGAAATTTTAATCTATAAGCAACCACTTTAGTTAATGCTTCTTCATCTGCACATGTAATTTCCAAGCTATTTTGAATTTGCTCTTCTATGATTTCTTACACAATCTACCACCATTCCTTCCACTTTGGATTTATGTTCACCAATGCTTGGTTTTATATTTTGAACAAGGCATTATCTAGCAACAATTCCCCAAAATCTCTCAACCAGTTGTCCATATGCAAGATACGAGAGGTCTTACTAGGAGATATTTGCATTATTTCCATTTTTCCCTTTAGTTCTTGAAGTTGAACTCGTAGTTCATGGGTACGATTCTCCAACTCCATGTTAATAGTTGTTAATTGCTCCTATTGTTGATTGCAAGTTTGCTCCAAAGTAAGAAACATCTTTTCTTGTTACACATTAACAACATCCATCTTCCTATAATCCTTCATCAGTCGGTCAATCATTATGCAAGGTCTTAAGGTCATTATGTCCCTTAAAATGAACTTAGTTAAATTCATTGTATTCATGTTGCAAGGTCTTAACCTTCTTGATTACTTTGTCAACCTTAGCAAATTTAGCAACCAAATGTTTGTTGTCAATTTGAAACTTGGCTATCTATGCCTTTGCAGTAGCTAACTCCTAATTGTCTTGGCTTTGAAAAGTTTGTTGAATAATAACTAGTTATAGGCAACATGTATGCAACTGCTTATTTATCTTCTCAAGTAAACCTTTAGTACAATTATACTTACTTTTTAGGTCAATTAGGTTATCTATAGTCTATGGCCATGTTTGGGCAAGTGCAGATGCTTGCTCAAAGAAAAGGGTAACCTATTTAAAGCTCTCATGTTGAACATATGTTGCAAAAATTTCAGGACAAACAAAAATTGGTGCATTTATAACCTATTGAACAAATTCAACCCTAGTTTGGGAAAGGGTTGCTAACTGGTTTTGGTGTAACACAAGATATATGGACAAGTGAGGCTGGTTTATATATTATTTGCTCAAAGTCAAGTTAACCTCTTTCTTTTATGACTTTGTCGATCTCTATCTACATAGAATCATCGTCATGTTGAGTTGTTTGCTTAGTTTCCATTTCTTCATCTCCTTCTTTTGATTCAACAATCAACATTCGTTAACAAGTACAAGTTTTTTTCTTTGATGGTGAAATGGTTGGCTTTAGGCTAAATCGGTCCTGCAATGGTGTTAATGGTTTTGTGTGCATCTTCAACTAATGGGATTAACGCATAGGGTGCGAAGAAACATTGGTTGAATGCACCTAACAACATTAATTGATGAACTATTTATATGTGACAACTTCAAAAGACTATGGTCTCCCATCAACAACTTGCTTCTTCTTGTCCTGAACATATTGGGTTATTGGATAATCAATAGGTGATTCTGCATCAAAAATGGGAAACTAGTGTCGCAAGCAGACCTCGATAACTAGTCCTAAATAGCAAGTGGTTGCTTTCCTATTAAATGTTGTTTGTTTAGCTATTATTAATTTCTTTTGATGTTTTATCCACTAGGTCAACTCAATAAACAATTGTGTCAATATGATAGAGCACCAAGTGATTTTCATACCTTGGTTTGCCAAGTTGAAGGTGATGGCTATCTGATTATTGAAATATGCCAACCTCTCCTAGCCTACTGATAATTAAATAATCTACATGGTAGTTGCAAATTTGGCATGGAATTCTTCTTTCGTGCATATTACGTTCCACTACTCCATCTCCATAAATGCATTTGATCCTATAATGTTCTTGAGGGCAATTTGTGCTTCTTTGATTAACGCATTGGCTACATCAACAGCTCATTTAATGTTAACACTAAATTGTTTAGCAATTAACATTAAACCAATTACAATTTCCTCACCACCTACCATGGCTTAGAGTCTCCCATCCTCTGTGGATTCCCATGTATGTAAAAACTCCTCAAACATGTCCCCTTGTGGCATGGTCCAATGCACAACAAACATGCCTCCCAAACTGGCCTTTTCTACCCATTCTCACTCCTTTGACCCCATTTGGATCCACTACATCTTTTGTATTTCCTTTCCTACAATGGTGCTCATTTTCAAGAAATTTTCGTAAGAGAACCGGCCTCCTCCTTCCCCTTGTGCCTTATCATACATTATGAACGTGTTTTGGTGGGAATTGGAACAAGTACAAATGATGGAGATTGTTCAAATACCTCAAATAAGCATGCTTGAACCGGTTGTGTTGAAACATTTGTCAATTGCTCTAATTCAATAGGTTGAGTAGTTATTGGGTTTGCCTCCTTCTCTTTAGAATCGCTAATGACAATGTAGGTTGTTAGAATGGGTGAAATAACCCTTTGAATAATTCACAACACTTTTTCAAGTCCTTTTCCAAGAGTTGATGTTCGGTGTAATGCTTCAAGGATTTTGTCTTCCACTATTCGCCCTTCCTCACAACTGTCATTAGGCTCTTCAAATGTAGGAGGTGGTCATGAAGCAAATGGGTCTATGTACGTAGCCTGAGTGGCTCTAAAACATTCGTTTCTTCATTGTTAAAGCTCTCTTTCTCTCTGCTCTCTCTACTTTCACTACTCTCCCAATCTTTGCAATTCTCTTGCACACTTATTAACTTGTTCCTTTAATTGGTCTAATGCATTCAACTCTTCATTTCGGATTTAAAAAAAACACAAGAAACTTAGAAGTGAAAAAATGGAAAGGCACAAGAAGAATTGCACCACTTCTTTATATTATAACCACAACGTTAAGGTTGACAACTTTAAAAAGCAATGTGGCTTTTAGGGCAAACATGTTCAATTGAAGTGACACTTGTGACTAGGTTAATTATAGGGGTATCAATTTTTTCTTCAACTAGTTCTTTCATCAACAAGTCATTGTTATTGTTCTCAACCGGTTCCTTAATGAATGAGTTACAAGATTTGTTTGTTTCAACTAATTCTTATGGTAATAAGTCGCTAAGTTTAACTAGAACTGGTTGAAGAGTATTATCTTCCATAAACCAATAAGGTTTCAATTTGTTTATGTTTACGAATACTAGATTAAGGTCAAATTTGTCAATTGTCACTAATAGTACTATATTGTTAGGCAAACAATAGTAAATCCTATAGGGTCCAAACCATCGCCTTTGAAATTTAAGGGAATGTGCCTTAATAGGCCTTAGGGGTAAGTCTGTAATATAATGAACCACTACAACTGTAACCACTCTTAAATAATAGATTTGTCAAATTTTTATTTCACTTAAGATTAAATTTTTTTCATGTAATCTACATAATGTGATGTAATATACATTCAAGAATGACATATAAAATCATGAGTCAATTATATCAACATTTGAGGGTGAGAAAGGACAAATTAAACATTAATAACCGATCATGAGGTCCTAAGTAAGTCACATAAGAATGATCAAAATTAATCTAGATTTGTTTGGAAAATTTTCATATTAGTGAAGATTGAATAATTATTAAACTTTACATGGTTTCAATTCATCATTGGAATTGATATATAAATCAATTGTAAAATACAAAATATACAATTTCCTTTCCAATAACTCTTGGATAAATATAAAAATAAGTTGTAAAATTCAAAATAAACTAAATTTTATTATAAGAATATATGTACAAGTCAAATATGTGATTAAACCGTAAATTTTGTGCAATGGTTGCATGTCATTTCAATTTCCAATTTCAAATCCTTATCCATTTGAAAGGAACAAATGAGTTGTGTGTGGCTCATTTTATTATGGACACACCCCTAGAAAAACATAATCTCCAAATTGGTATTTGGTTTCAATGTACCAATTTTGAAACCATAATGACCAATTCCATTAATTAGAAGCTACCAAATTTTGTGCTACTAACCAGTTCTTTTGGAATTTCTCTAATTCTAACAATCGACTAGTTAAAACTTTAACAATTGTTAGATCATGGATATGTTTTGGTTTGGATGGTAATAGGTATTCTATAGGTAATAATGGATGTAACATGTAAACAAACTGAAATGGAGTGTGATCAGTTCCAACCTTAAAGGCAATTCTACAAGAAAATAAAATTATGGACATGTGTTCATTCTAATCATTCTAGTTTTCATTCACCAATTTTGGGAATAACGTTATCAAGACTTTGTTAGTAGACTCACCTTGTCCATTTCCTTGTGGATAATAGACAATAAATCTGGTATGTTCAAGGATAAAATGGTTAGTTAAATAATGGATGGCATCGTTAATGAAATGGGTACCTTGATGAATTACAATTGTGAATGGATAATCAAATTGGGTGAAAATGTGGTCATATAAGAACTTCACAATAATTATGGTTGTATTACACAAAGCTCTCATTTCCACCCATTTAATGGCATAGTCTATAATAATTAAGATATATCTTGATTGTCAAAATAATGATTCATTGATTTGATGGGTCTAATGAAGTCCAGTCCCCATTTTTAAAAAGGTTATTAAGGAAAAATAGGAATCAACTTGACCATATTTTGCACCAACAAATTATCTGTTCTTTGGCATAAATCACATGTTTGATAATATTCATGAACATCACAATTCATGGTTGGCCACTAACAACTAAATTAAGAATCTTCTTTAATGTAATATTTGAGGAGAAATGCCTTCCATCCACTCCACTGTGTAGTTCCTATAGTATAATTAGCATATGTTCAAGTTACAAAACATGACGAAACTTGTTGTCTTGTCCAAATTTATATAATATTCCATCTTATATCACAAAAGAGTTTAACTGTCTAAGTTAAACATTGTCGTTGTGAAATAATAAATCTTTCTAACATCACTCTTTCTAATAAGTATTCATAAACATTTTGTAGCCATTATGGTTGTAATATGAACAAGTGGATGTTAGTGGTTTGATAAGGTATACCAACCAATAATGTGTTGTTGGGCAATCTATTTAGTGCATCTGTCATTCAATGGGATTTACCAAGCATATAAAAATTCTTAAAATCATGTTCCAAATATAACAATAACCATCTAATGCACTATGAAAAAAAAACAGTGTAATGCAATTGGCCCTGCAACTCAATTTTTGAGTTGCATAGGACATTTGCGACTCACCATATGTATTGTGCAACTCATTGCAGTTCTATCAAAACAACTCATTTTCAACTACTATGCAATTCCATTATAATTATACCCATGATATCATGTTAAGGTCATTAATTGTCATCTAAATATTAAAATTTAACATGTGGCACTATGAAGATTTTCTTAAGTTCAAAATATTGATATGCATTATCCATTGTGATTGTTAATGATGGTTCGAAATTGCAACACGTGGCATAATAATTTTTTGCCACATGGCAATTTAATTGTTTTTTGGAAATACATATGTATATTTATTTTAGGACTTAGGTAAGTTATACACAACCATAGGTAGTTATGTTGGTAGGTTTAAAACCTATATACCTACGTATTTACTTAGGATTTACCTACCTACCTACCTACCTACCTACCTAAGTAGGTAAAAGAATAGGACCTAGTTATTTACTTAAGTAGGTAAGTAGATAGGAAAACAAAAAACTAAGTGAATTAAAGAATAGCCATGAAATTATTATTTTTAATTTATGTTTTGTCTTTAGGTTAAACTTTTTTGAGTTCGTCCCAAAATGCACTACTAGAATTCCTATTGTTTCAAACTAATCAAGTTGATTATATGGGTTTTTTTGACTAAATGACATGTATTTTTTACTAGAGGCCAAGGGCTTGAATGATAATGGGTATCTTTTGACTAATCAATTTGACTAATGTGATCGATTTGACAATTAGTCAAATCGGACATCTAGTCAAATTGGACTTTAAAATATCAACTAGTCAAATTGATTAGGGGCTTGGTCAATAAAACCACCAAATCTAATCAAATTGGCAAGTGCCCTAATCAATAAGGCCACCTATTATACAAAATCAATAGGGCTAACTAAGTAAGCCTAGTTAAAATGGCCAATGGCCTAGTAAAAAAGGCCAATTATAAATTCCAATATTAGTGGGTATCTTGGGACTACATTTAACATTTTGACTCTGTTTGACCAATTTAAAAAATTTGAAAAATGTAAAAGTTAGTTAATTATAACTAAATGAATCATGACCAAATAAATTATGAATAGATTAATTATATGTATATGGTTTATCTAACTATGGTTAAATTGACTATATTGAAATTAATTATGGTTTAACTATTTATGAAAAAATTAATTAAAATTAAAACTTAACATAACAAATTAAACCATGGTCAATTTAACAATTATTGGTTTGGCCCCAATAAGTTTAGCCATGATAATTAGTTGAACATAATTAATTTAACCATTATTAGTTGGGCCATTGTTGGTTTTGCCATAATGAATTTAACCATGGTTACTATAAACATAATTAAATTAGTTGTAGTTATTTTCAACATATTATTATTTTACCTTAATAAATTTAACCATAGTTAAAAGACCTATAATTAATTTAAAACTATTGTTAATTTAACCATGGTTGCTTTTACCATAAAATATTTATTCATTAATTAATTTAACCATATTAACTTTATTAATGGTTAGTTTAACCAAATTTATTTACTCATGGTTACTTTAACCAATTTTAGTTTACTCATGTCTAATTTTTCCATATTATTTAAACCATTTTTATTTTAGCCATAATTTTTTTTTCATAATTTTTTTTGCCATAAAATATTTACTCATTAATTAATTTAACCATATTAATTTTATTGGTGGATAGTTTAACTATTTATAATTTAGCCATGGCTGGTTTTGCCACAAATATTTTTAATTACCATTTTGGTTTTAGCCATAATTATTTCATTAAAAAAGATTAGCCATAATTAATGCTTACATAATTGGTTTTCCATAAAATATTTAATTGTTATCTAGTTTAGCCATATTAATTTTATTAGTGGTTAATTTTGCCATAGTTATTTTAACGATTATTATTTCATTCACGTTTACTTTAGCCATAATTAATTTTTTCATAAATTATTTATTCATTATTTAATTTAGCCATATTAGCTTTATTAGTGATTAGTTTAGCCAAATTTATTTACTCATGGTTAGTTTAACCATTTATAATTTAGCTATGGTTAAATTTTCCAAAAATATTTTAACCATTTTGATTTCAGCCATAATTATTTCATTCATGTTTATTTTAGCCATAATTGATTTTTCCATAAAATATTTATTCATTAGCTATTTCAACCATTTTTAATTTAACCATGGTTGTTTTAGCCATAAAATATTTATTCATTGGTTGATTTGATCATATTTACTTTACTTATGGTTAATTTAATCATATTTAATTTATTCATGATTAGTTTTAGCCATTTTTGGTTTCGCCATGGTTGGTTTAGCTATAAAATATTTATTCATTCGTTAATTTGGCTTTATTTACTTTATTCATGCTTAGCTTCACCATATTTATTTTACTCGTGGTTCATTTTACCGATTCTAATTTAACCATGGTTGGTTTTGCCATATTTATTTTACCCAAAATTAGTTTAATCATTATATATTTAACCATTATTTATTTAAATATGGTTAATTAAAACATAATTAGTTTAGTCATGGTTATTTTTTCATAATTATTAAAAAAAATTCCTAGGTTAAATTAGCCACCTATTTAACTTATATAATGTAAGTATGTGGTTAAATAACTTAAATACAATTAGTTTATATGTAGGTGTATTTATTTATGCATACTCTACCTATATTCAACCTATTTACCTATATTTTAGCCTATATATAACTTTGTTATAGAGGCTAAGATAAACCATTTATATAGCTATGATAAATTACTAGTTGGTTAATTAGTTATTTACTTAAAATACACTAATGAATGCATAATTAAATAGTTAATTATTAATTATTACGAATACATTGTTGATAACATATAATGAATTAGGTCAAATTTGTAATGATTAGTTATAATTTGGTTGTAATTATCAATCAACAATACAGTACATTATAACTATCTTGATATTTGATATAATTCAAGGATTTATAATATGTTTGTAATTATTATTTATAAATAAATATCTAGACATTAACTATTACTATTTTTTTTTTGATTTAATTAACATACATATTTACCTACCTCTCATTTATTTAATGTATTTAATGTAGTTATTTATGAGTAATGTTTTGTGAACTAAAAGGCTCTAATGTTGTGTGGACATGAAAATCTTTCTCCCTCCCAAAAGTTTGTCCCATATTGTTTGTCATCCTTTTCAAATGATGAACAATATAAATAAATACACCATAAGCATCCAAAACATAATAAATATTTAAAAAAGGAAGGGCACTTGGGATGAGCCAATTGAAAAGGCTTAACCTACAAGGCCAAATTAAAAATGAAACAAGATTTTCCTACCTAGGTCATTTAAATGTATGCTTAAATCAAGGCAGTGTACATTTAAGCCTAGTAGAGGTCATAACTTACGTTGTCATAACCTACTTTAAGCTTCTATACCTAGTTGCTAGTTATAGGCTTTTAGACCTAGACCTGAGAATTTAGGTTGTAGGTTCATAAACATAAATACCTTAGGGGTGGGTATTTAATTTTAGGCTTAACTTAGGTTGCTTAGGTTCTATCCACATGGCATAGCTTAATGGCCAATGTTTAAATGCCATGTGGCATAACCTAGGCGGCCAATGTTAAGATGCCATGTGGTTTAACTTGGGTGGCCATTGTTTAAATGCCACATGACATTTGCTTAATCAAAATGGTGTTTGACCAATCAAAAAATCATTTGATTGTTATATTGATTATTCAAAAATACTAGTCAAAATGACTAATTAAAAATGCCAACCTAGGCCTAATCTAAAAGTACATGGCCCAATCACAATGGATAGGTTCAAAATGATTGAGAGGTTTTTTTTACACCTATCCAAAATGGGTTTTTTTTACCAAAATTTCTACTCAAAACAATTAGGAATTCTAGTAATGATAGCACATGTATTTTAATATGAGAACATAAGAAAACAAGCCTTTTTTATATAGTTTGTAACATGGGATTCGAAGATAAAACATACAATAATTTTTTTTCTTCTTCCTTAGTTGCAAATTGAATTACAACTATAGGGTAAATTGACTAGTGACCAAACAGTTAAACATTCAAGGCAAGCCAAATCACTAAAATAAAATTTCCAAAATGCAACCAATACATTTGCAATTATGTGTAATTAATTATCATTTACAACTAAGTCTTATTGGTTTTACAACTATTTTGCATCCTTGACCATTCTTACAACTATGCTACAACTACATTTGCAACTAATGACATTTTCATCCCACACTCTAAAATTGTTTTCATCCATGATCATGTCCATATGTCCCATTAGTTGCAAATGGAACCAAACTTAGTTGCACTTATAAGGTGTCAAGATAACCCCTAGTGGTATACATAGGTGTATTAGGAAATTTTTTAAAGGTATGTGTACTTTTGTTAAGTTATATTAAGGGTATAATGGGGGTATGTTTCCAATTTGTATTTAGGCAAAATAATTACCTACCTACCTATATATGCTTGTTTACCTACCTAGCCTAGCTTACCAACCTATCTACTTATATGTTTACCTACCTATCTATCCTAGGTTACGTACCTACTTAATGTAAATTACTGCCCGCTTATTAATTAATTACACTTATTTTAAATTAATTGATAACTAATAATTCATATTTAGTATTCCTAATTAATATTTCAGTTAATAATTTGATTATTAAAAACCATTAATGAAATCTAATAACTAATAGTTTAGTTAATTGATTCAGATATATATATACATAATTAATTTTTGATATTTTTTTATTTAAGGAATTATTATTTAAAATTATAATTAATAATTTAATCAATTATTACTTATACATTAACTATATGAAATTTTCTATGTAATAATTTGGTTAATTAGTTAATATTTCATTCATTTGTTTTTTAATTTATGAATTAAAAATAATAATGTATAACTAAATCAGTTTTTATTTAATTAATTAATTATTTATTTATTGACTTGTTATATAATTTACAAAATTAAAAAGGAAGACAAAGATATGAAAATATCTTTTTAATTGCAACCTTGTTTACATCTAAATTGCAACTTCAATTGTTATCCCATATGTTTTGTTCTGCACCTTCATTTTGAAAACTATATAAAGAAGAGGTTTTGTCTTACACTTGCACATAAAAAAACACATGTCAATTGGGATGAGCCAAAGGAGCTTAACCCTTTAAAAAGTTTAACCTTTGGGGTTAAACTTTTTTTTAAAATTAAATACTTTCCAACCTCGTTAACCTACCTATTTACTTACATATTTCCACCTACCTACCTAAATATTGATTTTAAATTCATTTTGACCAAAATCCAAAACATGGCATATTGGTAGTATGCCATGTGTCACAATCTAAAACCATTTAAATTAGATGATGAAGATCCATTATCTATTTTTAAAGCAATTTTTTAAAAATCTTTTTCAATTGCCACATGTCATTATGTAAATTGCTAATTTTTATGGTAATATATAGATGGCATACATTAGTATACGGATGGTGAAGCATTTGTTGACCATTGACGTCATCCAAACTTGCAACTAATGTCTACTATAACTTGTCTAATGCAATTAGGCAATTTTTAATAACAAATGTCTTTTGCAACTAGAAAATAGTTACAAATGGTAATTGTTTTTTTCAATTTTCCTCTAATGGATCCAAGGGTAGGGCTCCATTGTTTTTGGTGTCCAAACAAACTTGAACCCGTCCTATTGGCGCATCTGGTGCATTAAAAATTGTCAAAGACAAATAGAATTGAAAAAATTACAACCCGCCAAAATAGAGGGGGTCAAAACTCAAAAAAACAAGCCACTGAACACTACAAAGGTTGTTCTTAAACACCCAAAAAATTCCTTGTATGTTTCCTCTATTGGTATTAAAGTAATGAAATGATTTGTAGAACTTCAAGTGGTGTTCCTATAACATTTAAAATCATTTAAAATGAATAAGAAATAACAAACTTATCAGGTTTGAAAATAGGAAGGGTCTAAAGAAAGAAAAATAAAAACATGTGTTGTAAGTTGAAAAGCTTATTTCTTTTTTTGTTATTTTTTCATTACTCCTTTTCCTTTGCACTTCAAATATGATTTCTATAACTTGAGGTACATTCTCATAACATTTTAAATCACTTAAAATGAAACACATATGATGAAGATATAAATAACTGATGATTATGTATCCTTATTAAGCTATAAGTAGTTGTATTATAGTCATAACATAGTTGAACAACAACACTTTAGTAGTGGTGCACTAGTGGCCATACTAATTGTATCAATGGGAATCATATTAAAAAATTAGTTACAAGTGTATTCCATAATGGGTGGTGGAAATGTGGACACATGACATGATTGCATGTATGTACATTGTACATTAATTGCAACATAGTTGTTGTTTTAGTGGCACATTTACAAAAGTTCTAAAGTAATTACCACATGAAATTACAATCCAACTCTTGAAAAAGTCAACCATTGTTGAGTACATATGTATGTATGATGTGTATAAATTACTACATAGAAGACCCATTTTCAACTCACTTACAATTATAATACAATTAATTTATTTTCTAACATAATAATTTATTTATTAATACATAGTATTTCTAAGGGGATAGTTCCACAATAGCTGTAATACCCAAGGGATAGTTGCACAATAGTTGTATATGATTTTTTTTTGAGTTTTAATTGCAATGCAATGTGGTTTTAATGAACACAATTCCTTATAATTAGTTTACCAAAAACCTATGGCTTATTAACTAGGTACACAAGGGCCATGTGATGAACATAAACTACAAACTAGTTACCCAATAAGTAATGTCTAAATTTTGTGTAGGGCAGAGACCATTGCTAAGGCTTCCCTTTCAATCGTGCTATAATATCTTTTAGTTGAATTTAGTAATATGGATGCATAATAACCAATTGGTCAAACTTACCGATTGGGTTTTGGGCAAATATGGCTCCTATTGCCAACTGAAATGCATTTAAATTCAAGTTCCTAATTGGACTAATTAGAATAATCGCTTACACATATCAGTTTTTATTCTCTTCCCAAACGCTTTGGCACTCTTTTGTCCACTTAAAAACTTCACATTTTCTAAACAGCTCGATGATTGGTGACATAATTGAAGCAAGTTTTTTTTATAAAACACATGTAAAATTGTGCCATCCCATTGAACATTTGTATTTCCTGAGCGGTAGTGGGTACTAGCATGCTCACTAAAACTAAACAACTTTATTAAGATCCATGACTTTGTTTTCTTGAGACACTATGAAACCTAGGATAGTCCTTGAAAAAACCATAAATGCACATTTGTTTAAGTTTAGATTAATACCAAACATTTTACACTTAAAATTTTTTTTTTTGAAATTTTCAAACTGAGTTGACATGTCACTGAAAACTATAAAATCATCAAGAAAGATCTTCGTGAATGCATTAATATATTCACAAAATGTTTTGGTAATTGCTTTTTGATAAGTGGGCAAACCATTTTTGACACCAAATGGCATCACAACCCGCACAAAAGCTTATTTATCTGTCACAAAGGTGGTTTTTGCTAATCTTCTACTATAATTGATATTTGGTGATATCCTAAAAATCCATCCAAAAAGGTATAAACTTCATGCCCAACTAATGTGTTAATGACTTCATTAGTGAAAAAAACATGTAAATATCATTTTTTGTTGCTACATTGAACTTTTTGAAATCAAAACAAATTCACAACTTCCCATTCTTTTTAAGAACAACGACTATAGGTGATAGCCATGTTGCTTCTTCAATTGGTATGAGAAAACTAGTGCAACCATAACTTGTTAATGTCTTGCTTGACAATGGCACCATAATTAGGATTCAATCAGTACTTCACTTGACGAGCAAGTGGTATCATAGTGTCAAATTCAATCTTGTGTTGAATAATCTTTAATGGAATACCCTTCATGCCTTTGTATGTCCATGCAAAAATTTCCTTGAACTCTAGTAGTTCAATCAATTGTTCTATGACTACTAATTCAAGTGAAACATTCACTTTCACCTATTGCACATTCTCCTTGGTGCCTGAATTGACTTTAATCAATCACTCTTCTTTAGTTATTATCCAATCAGCTATGGTTAAATCTTGAATTCGTTCATGAGCAAGTGTTTCATCAATAATCATTTCTCCAATTTTTGGATGGAAAAAGGTCTTGGGTAAATGTTTTTTGATAGTCATGTGGTATAATTAAATTAATAGTAAGACACATACCGATTCAACAAGTTTTGTTGAAGTTTGTTCTACTGTCCTAATGTTTGTACATGGTTTAATTTGAAAATCAATGAAATGTGGGTAAGTATTATGGTTCCTATTGAAAATAGGTCCAATTTTATAACAAACATCATATCCTCTTCTTCATTAAACATTATAGAATGAAAATCATAACACATTAGGACTTCTTGACTTTTGGTTTGAACACCTAATTTTTTAATAACAAGTATGGTTCTTACTATACCTTTTCCTTGTATAATAACAATATTGGTTCCCCAATCATGGGATACTTTTGCATCTTTCAAGCATGGACATCTTAGCAACATTGAATAACTAAAATCTAAAACATTATTATTGATGATAGTAAATGTGACTATGTAGGTAATACCATAAACAATTTTCTTAGATCCCTAATAAGACCAAGTGGTTTGCCTATGGTTTGTTCTACCATTGGGAGATTATAAGGTGTTGGATTAGGCTTTGATAGACTTAATTATGTTATTAGGTTTTCAATAATGATATTGACTCTAGAACCTACATCAATAAGCATATCATCAATGAAGTTTTTACCAACCTGAAGTTGAATAACCACCATCTGATGATCAATGGCGATTGTTGCACATGTTGGTTCAAGATGAACAGGTTTAGGTTGCACTAATTGGATAGGCTTCACTAGTTTGATGACGACACAATGCACAAAAGCTTCCCCAAATTAATGACATACTTGGTTTCCAAAACTTGAATATTGATGTATTTCAAAATCTTTTCCAAAGTCTTTTCTAGTGTTGTTATTTGTATAGTCAAATGAACATGTTATTTGCTCATAACCAATTGATTTATGGTTTTTAGTAAACCAATCCAATTTGAATGAAGAGGTCCATTTGAATCGATGGGTGCTTGTGATTGAGAATCACCACCTTGTAGCTTTTTGATAATATGAACAAAAGAATCATGCGTTCTTTTTTCAATCTACTAATAAGTTTTTTTTTTGCCTTCACCGATTCACATTTGATCTAACAATTGATTTCATGTGGTGATAGTGGCAACTACATTAATCGATACATTATCTAGCTTAAAAGCTTTTGGAACTACAATAGTAATAATGTTTATCTTAATACGGAACGTGTTTTGGACTTTTGTCTTTCTAAGACAATTTGGTGCACGATGTTCAACATTAAAACAAATAATGCATGGATATCTCAAAGGTATTTTAGTTGGTTTAACAAGTTTTGCAGTTACCTCAACTACAAGTTCAACAACTTTGGTTAGTACAATAATTACTACAACTTATTCCTTTTTCTATTATGACAAGTTTCTTTGGCATGACCTATTTTACAACAATTTAAATAGGTTAGTTGTTGTTTAGTCCTAATATAGTTGACTATTAGTTGTGCAATGGGTTTGGAATAAACGATTGAGTTAACTAATCATTATAACTTGCTATAACTAATCCATTTTCTTCATAGATCATTATAACTTCCTTATGTTTAATAAGGGTATCCCTTGTCATACTTATCGTTGTTAGTATGAGGTATGGTTACAAATTTACTTTGAAAATTGTAATAAATAAAACATCAATAACCTTTACTTGTAGACAATCTGCAAGTTTCAACAAATGGTCGTAATAGACTTCTACCCATTCGCCAAGTTGTTGTAAATTCCTCAATTGCTTATAAAAAATTTCATCATTCTTCACGATTCAAAAACATTTACAAAAGGCTTGTTCCAACTCCTTGAATGTACAATTGGGATGATCTTGTACAAAAATTTTGCCCCACTTTAAGATATTATCTTTTAAAGTGAAAGTAAATAAGTTGATGATGTTAACTTCCATGGTTTCCTTGTTGGTTTTGATCACCTTTTTAAAAATTCTATTATGAGCATTAGGATTATTATCCTTCACGTGATGCACCCCCAAACTCCTTGGTAGATTCAACTACGAATTTAAATGTCAAAATAATGAGAGGATAAGGAGTTGGAGCATGTTCCTTGGTTTGCAACACTTTGGGGGTAGAGGGTTGTGTTAAAGCTTTGGGATGGGGACTAGGAAGATTGACAAACAATTCAATTACTCACATGGACTTGCACAAACCAAACAACAAATTGGTTAATGCATAGTTGGAACATTTTTGGTGCACGGACTAGCCATGGGCAAACATAGACTCATAAGATTCACCATGGCCCAGACTTGGGGGAAGCCACCACCTCCCCCCTTAGAGTATTATTTGTGCCTGGCCATGGGGCCAACACCTAAATGTCATTTTGTCTTAGGACTCCCAAGTGGGAGTCCCGAAATTCTCGAAGTTGGGACTCTTGCCACTTTGGAGGCCCATAACTTTGTGTGCAAATCTTTGATTGAGGTGAGGTCTAAAACAAAGTTGTAGCCCTTGTCAAGAGCTTTCCAATGGTATGTGCCACGCCACCTACATCGGAGCAATTCCCAACTTTTAATGGTTGGGGGTTGAATTGGCAATTTGACTCCCGACCTTTTTTGGGCCATAACTTGTGTTTTAAGTATTCAAATGGATCATGTGAGCCCATTTTAGACATTTAAGTTCTAAAATCTTTCCAATGATATAAGAAACTTTTCAATGCAATGAATTTAAACCCCTACAATCGCCATTTAAAAATTTAGGAATCCATTGGGACTCCAACTCCCAAAGTGGGAGCTCATTTGGGATTGTGGGGGTTCATTTCCTCACAATCTCTTGCACTCTCAGGAGCATGAAATGACTCCCAAGTTCATTATTGGCCTGCACCTTTGCAAGCCCTTGCTTTGGTCGCGAGCCCAAGGCTAAGATTGCGACATCACATATGTTGGATATTGAAGTTTTTGGTATGGTAGTTGATTAATTTAGATTGAACTTCAACCAGTGGATACCATGGCGGCATGAATATTCTTAGATCAGGTACTAACCATCCATAAAATCCAATAGGTGTATTAGGTGGTAGTCCTCCAAATGGCTCTCAATCAAATAATCCTCCTCCAAGAAATCCTCCATTATGTGAATTTCCAAAGGGTCCTCCATTCGGTTGTGGATGCAAGTTAGTTTTTTTTTATGGTGAGGTGGCATACTTTTATGATGAAAGCACATTATGGTGGCCAAAAAAATGTCATCACAATTTTTTTTTGAAATTATGGAACTTTCAACTTCCACCAAACCAATATTAAAAAAAAATTCATAAATTATATTCAAAATAAGATAGTTCAATAGCCAAATAATGAAATTCAAAAGAAATTACATTTTTTATTAATATTAAATGAATTAAAAAATATATTTGTGAGAATTTAAATGTTGTCACAATACATTGCAAAGTGCAAATATACTCTAAAAATGATTGAAATAATTGTAAAACTTGATGAAGTACTTAATCATACATTGAATATGAATTAATTGTACCATTTCAATTACAATTGAAAAGTTTGATTCATGTGATTTCACAAAAAACATATGGACAAATTCTTCATTCAAACAAAGTGTGTTGAAAAAAAACATTTTGTTGAAAAATTAATTTCATTTAAAAGATGACAAAAATTATGTTGGAGGCCTTTATATTGAAATTCATTTTATATGTTTATCAAAATGCTAAATGAAAATTTTAAAAACTGACCCCAAAAATAAAATTATATATATATATATATATATATGCCTAAAATGGTCCTTCGTAGTGTGCTTTCACCATCTACCATAGACAAGTAGTCTAGCGGTGACAAGTAAAGTAATAGGTAGAAACGCTACTACTATTTATTGAATAGATATTATTCTTGGAACTACGATCGGTTGTCCTAACCTAGAAGTTTAAACTCTAACAAGGCACTGAACCTACTCTAATTGTTCAATAGGTGGCACTAATTTTAGTTGATTAGTACCAACTACATATCCCTCCTTTCCAGAAATCAATGGATCAAGTCTTTTGATCCCAAAATAATATGGTGGATACATATTAAGATCCATAGGCACAAAAGATGATGGCACACAATTCTAGGTTGTCCTGCTATTAGTGGTGTAACAAGTTGTTGTTGATTTGGTTGTTAACTAATTAATGTTAAATTGTTGACCAAACCCGGTTGTGGTTGAGGTTGTTGCATAGGTACACCAACATGCATTGCTGGTGTGCTTGGTACAATAAGATGTAAAGAAGTTATGAACATTTTTTTCATCAATCGTTTCAATTTATCATCCACAAAGGGACAATTTTTGAGGTCATCATGTCCAACTTGTTAACAATATGCACATGATAATGCAATTTCAATGATAGGATCTATGCTCGGAACCACTATACTTTGTTGAACGAGTGGTTGTTTAATAGTTCCCATAAGAGGTACATTTAGCCAAACATTTTGGTTAAGTGGTCATGTTTGTCGGGCAACAATAGGTATTGCGACTACTTCCACCTAATACACATGCAATTGAGAACTAGATTGTGTGAAAGTCTTCATTCCAAATTGCATAATTGTTCCAACTAGTTTATAAGTTGGTTGCCCTCCAACTTTAAATTTGTTGTGGTTGGATTTAAAGCAAGAACTAGTTTAGAAGCATAGTACTTAACAACATGTGTTGATTATGATGGTATAATAGCTTTAGGAATGTAGTACTTAGGTGTTGTAGATTGCCACTATTGACTTGCAAAAGTTACTTCATCAGCGTTTTGAATAGGTGTGGTGTGATGCCCACATGGCTATGCATTTAGCCTTGATTGTTGGGATGAATGTTGGGGTGTCAAAAAGTGTTTGATTGAAGGTATTTGTTGTTCCTTCCCTTCCTCATGTTTTGTTGGTATTTGATGAAAAGGTATGACTATTATCATCGGCTATTGAAGTTCAATGTTGGGAACATCAATTGGTTGTTCCATCGACTTGAGAACATTGTTGTTTTTATGGTAGTACTATTTTGAGCACAAATTTTATTTGGTGCAACCATGTTTAGTTGTGTTTTAAGACCTCTTGTAACTATTGTTGGAGTGTAATCATATTAACATGTAACATTAGCACTCGTAACCACTCCTTAATTTTTTAAATTTTGGATTGTAAAAAAACAAAAACTATAAATATAATTTTTTTATAAAAAATTATTTTGAATAACTTATGTACATTTTTTTAAAAAATGGAATCAATCTAATGAGTAAAAAATACACAATTTACACTTTTAAAGACTTGTAACCACTCATTCAAAGTAGTTTTGACATTAAAAACACAATTTGAAAATATTTTTGGGTCATATTTTGGGATTTTAAAAAATATACAACTTAACATAATATTATATAAAAAACTTAATTTCAAAAAAAATTTAAAGACATATTTTTAAATTTGTAAAAATATTCTTTTTAAAAACAACAAAAAAAAAATGGTCTAAAAGGGCAGGCGTGGCTCCTTATAGTGTGGTTGGACCCTTTGACATATTTTAACATGTTCAAATATTAATTTCCTCAAAATCTATTGATCAACATGTTTTTGTTATTTTTAGGAACCAATTGGGTTTTCATAAAAAAACAAGATAAGTAATCAAAAGTTTATAAACATAATTAATATTCAACAATTAAGACAACATAAAAACCAAACAAGATTATAAGAAAATTAATTATTGAAAGAAATCATAAAATTGATTACAAATTAACTTTTACTTAGAAATTTCATCTAAAACCAAAGATTGCAAATGCAAATGTTCACAATTTTGATCCAATAAATTCATTAATTTAATAAATTTGAGGTAATAAATTTATTACATTTTGAATTTTTGATTTTATTTATTTTTTACTTGGTAAAATTTTGAATTTATAAAAAAATGTGCCAAAACTTTTAGATACATTCAATATATATATTTTCCCAAACTCATTTTGATTATTGGGTATAAGGTTTTTGAAATAGACACAATTCCAAGTGTGATTTGGATTTAGGATTATCATTTCAAAGGTGCTAATTTGATTCAAATTAATATGTATTCCTTGAAAATCCTCCTTGATAATCATCAAAATAATAATAATTTAATCACATGATCTTACCATGTTCAATTGTATCTTTATCATTTTTCACAACTTCAACTAAAATTACAATAAATATAGGGTATCAAATTTTGATGCAAAATAATATGATTACATTAGGGTTTACTTAAATATGTCCATATATAAAAAAGTAAGTAAAAATATGGTGATACAAAAAGGTTCCTTCACATCATACCCCCAAACAATATTGTTAGACATGAATAACGTAAAATTTTAACACTTAGTGTCCCCCAAGAACATGATAAAATCCACACACCCAAATAATGCATAACCTTACCTTGACCAATGCACATGACAAGCATCACACATTAGTTGTGACGAATGACTTGCAAATGACAAAATTGCAAGCAACAAAATTGACAATTAATTTCAAAATTATAGCACATGATAAAAACACAACATAACACATGCATCTCAACAAAAAAAAATGTGGTAAAAAGATAATACAATTAAATTAACCTCAAAATTTCTCAACCATGCTTGAAAACCATCAAGGTCTTTCATAATCATGCCCTTTTCATCACTAAAATATTGCACCTCTTCATTAATTACAAATGCAAACCCACCACTAAAGCACTTTAAGAAAAGCAAATGAAACATGAAACATCAAAATAAAATGACTAGGGATACATATACAAAATCAAAAGAAGTTCCAAATTCTTCTTTTAAATCATGTCACTTTTCATTGAATTATTGTTTTCTTCAGTCATGGTAGCCTCATAAGTTTGAAAATTAATCATAATTGAATAGGTTTACAAGCCCCATCATAGCCAACATGAACATTAATTAGGCTGATTTTCAATTAAGCAAACCAATATTTCAATTCCCAACCATGATTGCCAAAGGTTTGTGATGACATTAGGAACACCAAAGATACATTTTATCCCAATATGTGAGCCTTTAATATCAAGCACATGACAAGTGAAGGATATGTATGTGTGGAAATTACATTGCACATTGTGCCTACCCAACCAAGGGGCTTTTAGGTTTTCTTGATCATTCCCAAAACAATTGAATTTTTTTTCCGAAATTTACATGATTACATCAAATGACAAAATTTGCATGTAAATCAACAAAAATTTCCCAAAAGAAAATTTTGTTTACTTTAGTTGTGATTGTCTTTAATGATTCTTTGACAAGGTTCCAATGGCGGTACACCTACAACTAAAGAGGACATACAATCTTAACATTGTAAATTTTGAAACATTTTTTTTTATCAATAATTAAATTAAACCCATGAATTCCCAAACACACTTCATGTTCTTGAAAACACTAGAACAATGGTGTTAATATCCCCACAAACTACTCCGTCATCCTTTGCTAAGACAACATCACCATATATTAATGGTTGTTTCAAAGCTTCAATGGTGGCCACACTAAATTTGGCCAAACTTTAAAAAAAATGTGTAAATCTTGTTACCATTAATAAAAAATGAAGATTGCATTTTAGTATTCGAGAATTTTTTGAAACAAGATAACTCGTGAGACAAATCACATCTTCATAGGAGTTTTAAGCATCCTTGTTAACAACCTTACAATGATACAACATTCTTTCCACTCTTGCATCATCTTCCTAGATTTTTTAGTCCAAATAATAGTTTTTGCAATGATGATTGAACACTCTTTTAAGTTCAATTAATGAAAACCCTCATAAACATTGGCATCATTAGTATCATATTGAGCTACCTTTAACATGACATACCCCAGACATGACCTTACAAACATGATAGGTAATTGAAGGGGAGAACAAAAAACTACACTCTTAAAGGTACTGGTCAATATTGTCTTCAAATTTGACCCTTTTGTCTTTGATAGGTGTAAATATTTTGTCAAGCAAATCAAATGAATCAAAAAAAAAAAATTCTTTGTTTGCATGATTGCATCGATTATATTTATATGTCAAAAATGCTCATAGTCGCATGGGTGGGCTCCCAAGAATTTGTTGATGAAGTTGACAATTGCAACAAATGTGTCATACCCGACATGCAACATCCAAAGATAAAAAGAAATCATTCTTGTAAATACAAGAAGAAAGAGATGGGATAACATATTTATCTTTAGTTTTTGTAATGAGATCAATGAACACTTCATTCACTATTTGCCATCAAGATGGAAATTATATACACCCACATTGATGGAAAACTAAATACCTCAACTATGGATTTTCAACTGATGATAAAGTATGGATGTTTTGTAACTTATAACATCAAGGCTTCCTCCAAGAAAACATGTTGCATAGGGTCAAATTTGTTGTAAGGTTTTTAGTTACCAAAAAATTTCATGATTTGAAAAGGAAGGATAATTTTCCTTTTCTTTGCAACTTGTTTCCATTTGACCATTTCTATCACTATATGTATCAAAAACAATCCTTGTCTCTTAGATTCTTCTAAATGTCCATTGGATACTTGTTTTTTCAACAAACTTGTGCCATGTTTTTTGTTATAGTTCAAAAGTATGTTGCTTTTTGTTTTGGAAATATTCCTAGCATCAATTTGCATTAAGACATGGTAGAAAATAAAACATTTCCCCATTTGTGGATTGCAAAAGTTAATTGCAACAATGTATCATTAATAATAATAATAATTGAATGTAAAAAATGTAGTGAAAAGGATAATTTTAAAAAACAATTGGCTTGGATATGTGGAATGATTAATGCCCATGGGTTTGATAAACTCACAATCAAACAAGCCAAAAGCCATGTTGAACAACTTGCAAAACTCTTTCAAAACTATATTGTTAAATGTATTTTTGTGGTGCCATTTTAAAGCCATGTTAATCATAGGAGGTTGTGTTAAATGACTAAGATGCGTTTTGAGGAATTCAAAATGAAAATTCAATTAATTTTATTTTGGGTTTTGGTTTTAATAAAGGACCTTTGAACTTGAACAATAATTACATCAAAATCAGTCAATTTTGTAAATTATTAAGTTAAATACTCTCTTGATAAAAAAATTGATGGGATTTTTTTTGAAATGATGTTATTTTATTACCCACACTCAAAAAACATTCAAAATTTGAAAGTTGTGGAATTTGAAAGTTTTTAAATTAAAAACCTACGGAACATAATTTCAAAAGTCCATTACCACATGTGAATGGGGTGTAATGTACATGACATCTAAAAAACATTTATAGTCTATGATGTACAAGAAAATTTTTAAAAAATAATTGACACACTTTCATACAATTCAAAATTAGGATAATTTTTCAAAAAAAAAAATGCAAAATTTAATCAAATTTGTACGCTTTACAAAAATTCTTAGTTATTCATCAAAATTTAATTAAAAAAAAGTGATGTATTGAAAAAATTATATGTATTTTTTGGTAATATGTTACAAAATATTTCATTCAAAAAATTCTTTTTATGAAAAAATGAAAATGACCATAAAAAGGATTGTAGTTCTTGAATCCTTTGTCATTGTTGGCTCATATAATTGTCATCACACCCCCATGTTGTCTCCATGCCAAGACTAGATGCCTCTTGTGATCCAATTGGGGCATTAGTTGATGACAAAAGCTCATTTTATTCACATAAAATCTCTTATATAAAAGATGTCTCACTTGTTAATATAATCCTTTCATCTACATGCACAAAACAATTGAAAATGTATGAACATTGATTATTCTATTGGAACACAAGAACATGCAGGAGATCAATAGTGATGATCTTGAATTGACATCTGTGAACTTTAAACTAATAACTAGATCCTCTAACACATAAGTGTGTAGAATGAAAAGATGAAAAAGATTCATGGAAAGAAACCCACACAATATTTGAAAGAAAGGGACCAAAACCATCAGGCCTTAAACGTTTATCAACTTCACAACTTGACAAAAACAATAAGATGATGAACAACTTGACAAAGGCAGGAGAAGCTAGATGCTAAGTCAAATCTTGGAAAAAAAAATGACAACCAATTGCAAGCAAGTTGAACCTTAAGTTGGATTGTAATAAAGCCTCTAGTGCAAAATTTTGAAGAAAGAAAAGTGGAAAAGGATTTGTTAAAATCCCCACAACATTTAACTAAAATAAACCAAAATTGACAAACCTTGAACCTTCATCAACTCCATCAATTTCACAACTTGAAAAGAATGCCCCAAGATGATGAACAACTTAACAAAAGAAGGAGAAACAAGATGTTTATTTCATTGGGTGAAATTTCAATACCATGCAATATTAACATATTAACCAATCCATTAAAATTTTGTCACAAAATTGGTTGCCTTTCAAAACATTCTTTTAATTTTTTTTAATTTAATGAGTGTGGCAAATGATTGATTGATTTACTTTTTACATTGGAAAAGATACATTTGCCCAAGTTATCCTCACCAAAAATTAGAAAATAACAAGAATTTGCCACCCAAAAAAAAATCATTAATCAAATATATTAACCAACAAACTAGGTTTTTTTTGTCAATAGGACCACAATCATGTAATTGTTTGCAAATTCAACATAAAAGAGATCACACATGAAGAAAAATACAAAGAAAAAAATGGGAAGACAAAATGACTTAGCCTTGATGTTGATCCATTCAATGAAACATCAATGAGGAAACACTTGCAAAGGAAATCACAAAAATAGGGGAACATGAAGAATAGGAGCTAATTTTTTACATGCAAATATGCCATTTGATCATAAATACTAGACCTTTTCCATACAAAAAAAATTGTGAAAGTTGATTAATAAAAATGTGATTTAAAAGGAAGACAATAAAAAAATTGATTTGATTTTAAAAAAGAATCCCAATTGCAAGTAAGAAAACTTATACATTTGAACATGGTAGGCCAACATAATATTTTCCAAATTGCTTTAAATGAACGATTAACAAAGACCTAGAATTTAGTTAGGTTTGTAGTTGGCTTCCATGCTGATAACCCATACACAATTTCATTCTTCCATCCCATGAGGAACCAACCACCATCTTGCCCAATTCCAAAGTGTTTGTGGCAAGTGCCTAGTATGGATTTGATTGTACTGTCTACAAATGGACATAAGGGTTTTTGCACAAAGCCAGCTCGTTGAATGCGGCTATGCCATTGTTTATAAGATTCAGGACGCTCAATTCTTTCCATACCCTCACATCCAATAATATTTAAGATTTCTCTACCATAAATCTCTTCCAATTCCCTTCTTTCCATCATATTGGAAGGAATTACTACATCCATGGCATCAAACTTTGCTGAGTAATGTTTGATGGTTTCACGAACACGAGACATGAAGAAGGGTTCATTGCAATGTGCATTCACCACTCCTGTCACAAAGACCTTCACAACACAAAAAATCCACCAAGATTTATCTAGGTGAATGTCATCATGTAGTTGTAACATAAAACCACAAAGGCATTAAAGCAAACCAAAACTCTTGAACCTATCACATGCCATGTTCATATTTTTTTGATAGTTATAGATTGAAGTAGTATTTGCATTTGCATAATCACAAGTAGTGCACATAATGGACCATTGCATGGAACCACATACCTTTGGATTCATGGTTCGAATATTTTTGAGTACCATTGTGCGAGGGTTTGTTGCCGTGACAGATTCATCCATGAGGTTACGGAGTTTGAAAAGACATGTAACTATCAACACTTCACCTTTTCTTAAGGCAAGTTTGGTTGGTGTTATATTCTCCCATTTTTCAGCAATAGCAGTGAATTCAAATGGTACATTCCATAATTTTGCAAATTCAAACAACATTTGACCGGTTTCTTGCACCCTTTGTGATGGTTTGGATGTCCTTGGATAAGGTTGGTCTATCCCTGAAATGAATCATATTTGTAATTATAAAAAATATTTAGAAATTCAAATCAGTTTCAACTAATTATTAATTGTTGTGAAATTTGATTGTAGCTTAAATCAAGTTATTGAAAAAGACAACATCTCATGAAATACAATTAGTACCTGTTATTCGAACATGGGGGGGACCTTGTTCCCGCATTGCAAGTTGTCGTATGAAACATGGCCAATGAAGAGAGCCATACATGATGCCATAATCAACCAAATGCACTTGGCTTGCATTTTTACAAACATCCATGATGTTTGCATCATAAAACATGTGGTGAAGTTTACAATATGGAGTATATTCCCAAAGTGATCTATAGGCTCGTGTTATTACTCTCCCAGTTGTAGGGGTGTTGTTGCAAATTGTTGTGTGTAATTGTGTAGCAGTTCCAGACATTTTAGCAACCTGAGATTTCAATTTTAAACGTATTTAAAAACAAGAAAAAATTATGATGAGAATAAAAATTATATGAAAATATAAATAACTCCAACACTTAACAACAATATTGCATGTATGGTGTAAACATTATATGAAATACTTTCCAAATTTTAAATCAATTTTCAAACTCATTTTCCAATATTATTACCAATGCAGTTGTGACATAATGAGCCATGCGTTGCACACCATTTCCATTTGATGATGAATGATCATGAAGTTCTGCAATTAATCCATTGGCATTCTTCACATCATTTTGCCCAATTGCTTCTGCACACCTAGGACATAAACCACAACATCATAAAATTTTAGATAAAACAATTCTACCACAATTTAACCAATGTAAAACCAAAAGTATATGTTTTGCAAAACAATGGTTTAAAAACATTATTTATGACACCTTAACACTAAGATTGCACAAAATAAAAAATCTTCATCCAAATTTGACCTAATAAATACAATGAGTTTGATGCATAAATATTCCACGAAATTTATTGAACATTTAAAACAATGATCTCATTCAATCAAACTAAAAAAATAATACAAGTGTGGTACATGAACTTGCCAATAATATTCCAAATGAAAATTAATCCTATTTGCAAATTGATCTTACTTGATGAGTTTATTTGCCAATTGATTTTCATCGCCATTTGTGAATACAAACTTGATTGTATTATCTTGGATCCCTCCATTGACATTGAGTGGTTGATAAATACCCATCCTTGTATTTATGTGCTCCTTAGGTTCATTGGAACTAAAAGGGTTACTAATATTGTGCATTGGATCCATGTAATGCACATTATTGGTCACCACATCACCACTATTACTTTGAGATGACACACTAACACAAGGTGACTGTGCTTCATGTTGACATAATTCATTCATTAAATGATCTTCCATAATTCTTTCTGATAATTGGGTAAAGTTTAAAGACTCAATCTTCCATACATTGTTGTATTCTTCAATTTTTTTCCTTTCATCAAAGTCAAAGGTCTTGCTTCTCTTAGCTTGTGATAGAAAATCTTTGTCAATAAGATCAGTGAAACCCTTTTCTATGGTTTGGTAAGCAACATCTTCTTGGTATAGACACATATTCAAGTCATCACTAATGTCATCTTCCATGAGCATCTCATCAAGACAAGTTATCAAAGGTTTTGATTCTCCACCATAACTAGAATCTCCCATTGATTGTGATTCATTCGTCCCTAAGTTTGAATCCTTGGTGGAATAGGAATAGAGCATTGGGACACTAGACCTTATAGGAAAATTTGAAATCAATGACTTGTATGATCGAGGACTTTTTTGTGTTTCATATTGATGTTTAGTTTCATTACTAGATGATAAGGGGGATGAACCATTATTTTGTGGCTTTCGAAGTCGTGATTGCAACAACACTTGTTGCAACTTTGTTGCTAATGGTGAGTGTCCATCTCCTTTTGCAAAACTATTTTGCTCGTTTGTAAACGTCATTGCTTCATAAAAATGTTCTACCTTTGTCTTTCTTTCACAAAATGTATATGCTATCAATCTCTCTTTTTGTATTTCAAAATCAACAAGGTTCCCCCACTCCTACTATTTGTAGACCTTTTACATTTATATTCATATACTATTTTCAAAATGTCTAACATGTTTTTTAGAAGTTTTTGTAAACCTAAACTCTTGTGAACACAAACTATAAGGTAGGGGGTTGTCCTTATGCTTTCCATCTACAACCTATTACAATCCTTTTCCTCTATCTCTAAACTATTGGTATGATCTAAAGACAATTTGAAAAAGTCACTTACATCATCATAAGATCTCTCATGATTCCAAATGGTCAACCTCCTTGATGTCCATTCTTCTCCTTTTAAAAAAAACCTCCATCTTTAACCTTGAATTGGACAGAATTCAATTGTAATTCCACTATCTTCTTGCTTTGATAAACTCTTCCATGCAATGGATAGTTCTAAAAACATTTTACAAAATCATCAAATCTCATCGTGTGACTTTGCTTCCCTAGTTGTGAAAGTTCAAAACTTGGAATGAAAACTTTCAAACAACTTTGAAGAACAATGTTGACACATACAATGTTTGAATAACAAAGATAAAATGCAAAAATTGATGAGACAAAAAAAAGGCCAGAGTAATGAAAGCACACATCAGAGCTGACTTGACCACATAAGAATCCATCACTAACATTACATACAAAATTCAAGCCATACTCATGACACATGAACTTTTATTTACAGGGGAAAGCTATGATAATTTATCAAAATGATCAAACTTTCTGAAAGTAGTTGAGTGAAGGTTACAACTTTCTTTTAATATTTATAAAAATCCCAACCTTTTTATCCATACACGTCCTCTGTGTTGGTTGCATTCACATGTCGAATCCCGTCTTTTGGTGGAAAAGGAACATTTACTTTTTGGATTGAAAGCGGAGTTGATGTAACTTTATCCCCCAAGTGGGTTGCCTTGTATAAAACACTTTTTGATGAGTTGTATTGACAGGGTGCTATTCACATCGCAATATAAGGTAGGGTTTTTATAGGCAAAGTTAGGTGGACCCAGCACAAAGGCAGTCTAACAGATCCTGTAGTATCCACGTGAAGCGTGGTCAACGTGAGCAGTTCCATTCGATTCCAAGAGTGTCACGACAAGTGTTTTCCCGCTAAACGCTATCTATCCCACATCGAGGAGCGAGCATTGTCAGGCGCCCTTTCTGGGCCTGAAAGTGCAGCCCTGCGGAGAATCGTGTGGTTCTAATGCAGAGTTTGCCTTTTTGACTATAGAACTTATTCAAATAGAAAATAAATCATACTTCCTAGTGACTGAATCTATACCACTGGTGAGTACCATGTTCTATGCTTGGGAGGTGCCGAAAAACATGTCAAAGGGGTCTTATGCAGAATCATGCAGGGCCCAAAAACATTTACAGAAAGACCCAAAAAAAAAAGCGCCAGATAGAGCTCAATTTGTGGGGGCGGGGGGTGGTATTTAGCATCACTTTGTTCACCAAGGCCAAAAAGTGTGGGGGTGATTTCATTGCACATTTTAGATCATCCTTCCAAAAACTGTGACCACAAAGAAGACAAACCATGTGGTCACATGAAAAATCAAATTTAATAAATTTCTTTATTGTACTACCGATTGGAATCAATATTTTTGTTTTTCGCAAAAATAGAATATTTTAAAATAATATCCCCTTTTTCTGAAAATAATTCAAAAACTTTCGAACATTTTCTAATAAAAAGTTTTGTCACATTTGGACAGAATTTTTACTTCAGCAGCATTTTTTCAATTAGTGAATTTAATTATGAAGACAGGTTTTCAAACCTGTCACAATTTAATGCTAAATCCCTCCTGGAATAATAGTCACTGACGCAACATCAGAAAATTGAAAGAAATGCCTTGGAGGTGGGGCTATTACTTGGCTAATAAAAGTGTAGGGTGGGGGCGCAGTGGTTTTCTTTTCAATTTCTTGATGGAGCCAGGGTGGCGAGCATCCCTAGACCGACTTCAACTTAACTGGCCACATTATTTCAAGGAACTCTTAAAACTGGTAGACATAAATGTGGCGACAGCCTCCCCCAAAAGATCAGTTTTCTGCTCCTTTTAGCCGAATTGTTTTTCAAAAATAAAGAATTTCTGACAGAATATTCCGCATTCAGAAAGCTATGTTGCATTTTGGCAATTTGAGAAATTTAAAAAAAAAAAAAAAAACCGGTAATG